>Ga0209829_10001332_pt1 | contig 20332 bp, 24 predicted proteins | sample C_140205_EF_Meta_FD_187311 | JGI IMG/M metagenome (GOLD analysis project Ga0209829, IMG submission 187311) | Freshwater microbial communities from Lake Croche, Canada to study carbon cycling - C_140205_EF_MetaG (SPAdes) (version 2) | ecosystem: Environmental > Aquatic > Freshwater > Lake...
GTCGTAGTCACACGCGACAACCGTTGGCCTGTTGGATCCAAAAGGTACTGGTCAGAAGACAACAACACGCCGCGCTCATACACCGAAGTGACAGAAATGGCGCGAGGATTACGCAGGCGAAGAATGTCAGTGTTGCCCTCATACAATTCGCTAGTAAAAGTTTGACGGCCAAGCACACAACCCACATAGTTTTCAGCCAAATCCTGTGCTGCGTCAATGAAACGTCGCAGCTCCTCTTCAGGTGCCGAAGCTTGCGGAATGTTCAAATGTGCCAACACATCCGAATACGAAACCACAGGAAGATGGGTGGTGTCCCGAACAGAAAACTCGTCAGTGAACGCAGAAGCATTAGTGCCAGTGGCAACCCATCGCACAACGTGACGGCCAAATTGTGACGGCGTAAAATCGGCATCATACAAACCTGTGGACGAAGTGGTCACAGTCGGCGTGGAAGAAGTCCCATCAGGGGCAGTGACAGTGCAAACCACAGCAGTTGCATTGGCAGGTGCGCCAGCAGCGTTGGTGATAGTAATTCCGAGCGGAACAATGTCGCCAAGATCGTAGGAAGCCACAGGTCATCTGCCTTTCATAGTTGAGCCGGTGCGAACACGCGGTGAAGATGTTGAGCCGACACGCACACGCGGTGCCGAATTGCCTTTGTCTGCCGCAGCAACACGAACACGCGGTGCCGAAGTGGCACCAGTGCGGGTGCGAGGACTAGAAGAAGCACCTGATGTTGAGGCGTAATCGTAGGTGATGTTACTGCCATAAATAAAACTAGCAGAATCGTAGGCGTAATGAATTGTTGTGCTGTTGCTACGAACACGCGGATGCATTTCAGCTGCCGACATTACTCACCCAACCAATGGCAACAACCTCTTCGACAGTGAGTCCAAGTTTGCTGAGTTTGTCAATGGCAGATTGACGCGCCAATTCGTTCAACGTTGACTCAGTGTCAAGAAGTTTGGATTGTTCAATAATGTTGTGCAAAGGATGGTCGTGTGTGGTGTCGCAGTTTTCGCAAAAACCGCCAGCGCCATAAACTGTTTGAATCATACGACCCTCACTTGTAGACGCGGTGCGACAGTCAAATTGCCTGTTGGTGTTCCGTAGGATGGTGGTGTTGTGTAGTTTCCTGCGCCATCTTTGTAAAACGAGCCAACGTTTCCAGAACCAACATACGCATACGCAGCAACACCAATGGTGCTTCCATTAGAACCCCGAACCGTAGGTGCTCCATTAGAAACAGCAACAAGCCAATACAAAGTGTTCGCACTCAAAGCCTGTGTGGGGCTGACAGTGATTTCTTTTATTCCAGTTGTTGATGAGTCAATTGTTCCCGCATTGTAAACAACAGCGTTCGGGTAACCAGTGTTGTCAGAATAAACAATCAACTTGATGAGCGTGGAAGCAACAGCAGTCGTTACTTCCAAACTCATTCTGTCAATGCTTAGTGATGCGTTTCCTGTCAAGAACGGAACAGCGACCATTCGGTCAGCGGCAAGAGCCTGAGTTGAACCTGCAAGAGCACCCCAGTTTTGTACAGGGTAGTAACGCTGCGACCTATTGGCGTAAAGAAGACTTGCGCCATTGTCGCCAGCCAGCATGAAATCTATTTGAACTTTGTTGGCTGACGAGAAAGTTGATCCTGAACTGACATAGGTGACAGGTACTACATACCAAATCACATAGCCATCTGAGTCTTGAGTTATTGTTCCAGTGACATTGAACGAAGCCCACGATGTGCTGGAGTTTGAATCACCTTTGAGAACAATCTGTCCCTTTTTGGGACCGACAACACTGTTGAAAAGTTGAATGTAAGCGGCTTGATTGTTTGCAAACTGGTCTTCTCGACCAATAAGAAGGCTTGTGATTGCAGCCCAACTGGCATCACTACTCGGAGCAATGTACCCACCAGCATAAACACCAGCGTTTGAACTGTAGTCTGCTTGCGTTTGCCAAGCATAACGCAAGCCTGATTTGTAACCTTGAGAACCTTGAGAACCTTGAGAACCTTGTGCACCTTGCGCACCGTTGGTTCCGTTGGTTCCGTTGGTACCAGCTGAACCTTGTGCGCCTTGTGCGCCCTGTGATCCAGTTCCTGTTGAACCTTGAAAACCTTGAGCACCTTGAAAACCCTGTGCGCCTTGTGCACCTTGTGAACCTTGTGAACCTTGTGCACCATTGGTGCCGGTCGAACCTTGGTAGCCTTGAAATCCCTGAGAACCTTGATTTCCAATAGAACCTTGATAGCCTTGTGGTCCTTGAGCACCAGTAGCACCCTGATAACCCTGTGGACCTTGAGCACCAGTCGTATTTTGATAAGCCAAAGAAGTCCACGCCGTAGAGCCAGTACCGATCTTAAAAGTGTGGGTATCTGTCTCGTAGCCAATTTCACCAGCCGCTAATGTGGGGTTGGTTGAAGTCCAGTTGGCAGCGGTATCTCTACGTGTCTGGATGGTCGTCTTGACTGCCATTTAATTACTCCGCTGGTAGGGCAGCGAGTTCTGCCTGATGGATTTCAATCGCTGCTGAGATGGTTGCAATAGCGGCGTCAGAAGCAGCCACACCTTCGGCATCTCCAACAGATTCAGAGATTTGTTTGTTGAGGGTGTGCTGGTAGCCTTCATTAGCAAACTGCTCTACACGGGCAGTAAGTACGGAACGCTTTTGCTCAGTTGTTAATAGGGTTGAGAAATCAATTGCCATTATTTTTCCTTAAGGTTATTAGGCGCTTCCGCCGTCAATGGTTACTGCTTGAAAAGCACCCGCAGAGTCTACCTTTGCCAACACAGTTCCACCACTATTTTGCCATTGTTGCAAGTCGCCTGTTTGAGAGACTTCACCTCTAATAGCAGCACCAACATATGACGCTGCTCCAGTACGAATAAATAACTGTGCGCTAGATGTAAACGCGGTTCCAACAATACCTACGGAACCGTAAGCATTTACAGAGGTAAGCACAGTTCCGCTAGAGTTTTGCCATTCTTGCAAGTTAGCCGTCTGGGACACAACACCACGAACTATGAGTCCGATGGTTGCTGCCGAACCAGTAGTGATAGCGGCGCGGGTTCCAGCGGGATACAAACCAACATACAAACCTGATTGAACATATTGAACACCAGCCGAGTCAATATAAGCCAGCACTGTTCCAGCACTATTTTGCCATTCTTGCAAGTTGGCGGATTGACCAGACGCACCTTTGGCGGTGAGAGGAATTGCTGTGGCAGAGTTTACAATAAAAGCGGCTTTACCTGTGGATGATTGAACCCATGAACCTGAGCCGCTGAAGTTTGTGTTGCCAGCCGAGTCAATGTAGGCAAGAACTGTTCCCGCGGAGTTTGTCCAAGATTGCAAATTGGCTGTCTGAGACGCTGCACCCTTGACGGTAAGCGGAACAGTGGTTGTCACATTTGTTGCTATGGAAACGGTTGACGAGTTGGCAGTTGTAATGAATCCGCCAGTTTGATTAGCGGGTCCAAATGCTGCTCCGTAAAAACCACCATAGTTGTTGATGTAACCAAGTGTTGTTCCACCGCTAGTTTGAATCCGAAGCGGGTCAATGCCACTGCCAACTGCGCCGTTGAGTTTCAAAATCAAGTTCACTGTTGAAGTATTTTCCGCAGGGATTACATGACCGCCAACAGTGAACGCATTAGCCGCGTTAAGTAGCGCCAAGTTAGTTGTTGGGTGAATGTGGTCTTCATGCGAAGCATTTGTTGCAGTACCAACGGCGGCTGTGCTGACAGCCAATGGTGTAGCGGAACCTAGAGCAGGAGTAGCACCTTGTGCGCCTTGTGCGCCTTGATTACCTTGAGACCCTTGAGCACCTTGGAAACCTTGAGAACCGTTAGTTCCGTTAGTGCCCGCAGAGCCCTGTGCACCTTGTGCACCTTGAGAACCATTAGTGCCGTTCGTTCCAGCAGCACCTTGTGCGCCAGCGGAACCCTGTGCACCCTGTGGACCTGCAACAGTAGAAGCCGCACCCTGACTACCCTGTGCACCTTGTGCACCTTGTGGCCCAGTTGCACCTTGTGAACCAACCTGGCCAGCGATGCCAAAGTTCCAGTTGTTGTGTGAACCACTACCTGCAATCACATCAACTGTCAGAATTAAAGTTCCACCACCAATGTAATTGGCGTAACCTTCCATCCAATAAGTTGGTGTCTCACTATGAATCGCGCGGATTCGTTGGCCAGTAATGAACGCGCCAGCATTTCCACCCGTCAAGCTGAAAGTTTTGATTCCCGTTCCAATGGTGATTGCGCTAGTTGAAACAACCCCAGAATATCCAACACCTGTTGCACCTGTTGAACCTGTTGCGCCCTGTGCACCTTGTGCGCCCTGTGCGCCTTGTGCACCCTGAGAACCATTAGTTCCTTGCGGACCAGTCTGCAAAACAAGATTTAAAGTTTGTGTCGGAGCAGTGCCAGTAATACTTGCCGCCGCCGCACCCACAGTGACGGTACCAACAGATAAAGTGTTAGCAGGACCTGACGAACCCGTTGCACCCTGTGGTCCATCAATACCCTGAATGCCAACACCAGAGGTCTCGATTACAAACATCTCTTCTGTAATCTCTACAGAAGAATTTGTTCCTATTACCTCTACGACAGTAGGGTTTACCTCAATCTCGATTACTTCAATCAAACTACAATCTCCGGTTCAATCATTGCTTGACCACGAAGCACCTCTGTAACTTCACCTCCGCTGGAGGTTAGTTCAATAGCCCACTCCGCAGAACCTGCGTCACAAGCCCCTGTAAGGGTTGCTGAAGCGATTGAAACTACCGTTCCAGCAGTTCCACCTAGGGTAATAGTGTTAAGCGCTGTACTGGTCGTTAAAATGGCTGTACCAGAACGTCTAATTTGCAGTTTTGCAGTGTATCCAGTTAGGTTCTTTGCCGTCTTTACCCCAGTTGTTGCGTTTTTGTCATACCATGTAAAGGCAAGCTTCCAAGTAGCACCTTTAGCGAATCTAACGTTATATACCTTAATATCAGACATCTACGTAGTTTCCGTTTTCGTCAATAACCTTATTCTTAGGAAGTCCAAAGGCTTCAATAATTTTATTCATAGCATCTTCGTCATTTACATTCAAGCCAATAACCCGCGGACCGGAACCCGCCCCAGACTCAATCATTTGACGCTCACGAGCAGTTTTGGCCTCTGTTATTACAGACTGGACATAATTGTCCGTAAGTTGCCATACTTTGGTTAAATCGGCCAAGGAATTTGCTTCTTGCGTTAAACGTTCTGGGCCGTAAACTTTCATACCAGTGCTCTCCTGGTCTGTTTTGATTGCTTGAACATTTTTTACCTGTTGGTTCACTATTTCTTTAATCGCCCTTACCAATTCTGGTGTTGGCTCGGTAAGCATCTCTTTAGGCATTTTAGCCGCTTCTAGTGCTCCTACAATTTTAGCCTTGGCGCCAGCTAGATTTGGATCAGTTTCAAGTTTTGCTTTAATTCTGTCGGATTCAATTCCAGGCATAAACAGAGGGTCGCCAAAGTCAAATTTTAATCCTTTTAGAGTTTCAGACAACGGTGGGTTTAGTCTGTCATATTTCATGATTGGCACATTTCCACCATTGTTAAAGGCAAATAACTTGGCATATTCGCTGTTTCCTAGAGTGAAGAACTCTCTCAACTGAGCAATTTCTCTTTTCATTGAAGCTTCAACCATGTCTGGATTGTCGTCCCAAGCTTCATCAAATTCTGTAGGAGTCATGCCAAAGGTAAATGGAAAAGCTGCTTTGAAGTGCACATCGAGTTCTGACCCGCTAGCAACCACGCCAAATTTAGGAGAATTATAGTTTCTGTCGGTAGCAGTACGTTTTTGGAACATTTCTCTTACGTCTTTTGCTGAATTCTTTTTTGTTTCCGGATTACTGTTTGGTGTTCTGGTATCCCCAAATCCAACGTTTTTGTCCTCATTACCGTTGTTCGTTTCTGCTCTACGATTTGCAGGGGGATTGTAATCTACGGGCTGTTGTCCGCCAGATCTATCGTAAGTTCCCACCACTCTTAGGTTTTGATAGTTAAGACGGTCAGCGCTAATCTTCTTTGATCCATTAATTGAAGCATCGTAGTATCCAGCCTGAACACCTTCTGGACGCGTGAAATTAGGTTTAACATAACCAACGTCCCTGCGAGTATCAGCGTCCGACTGATTAAGCTGGCGATATTTGATGCTCTTAATGTAATAAGGGAATTGTTCTTTCATTGCGTCAAGTGCAAAAGCATATCCCGGACCGTCTAGGCGCAATGGTGCTTGCGAAGCCTTATAGGTTTTCATCTGGGTTTCAAAGAATTTGTTATATTCGTCGTCTAGACCAATGGTATTAATAATTGCTTCTGGGTTCTTGTATTTGGTAGCAATCATTTCTCTAGCGTTAGCTTCAATGGTTCCAGTAGGTGCCCCTTGAATGCCACCCAGCCATGCTGTGTCTTCCGCGACCTGTGTTGCTACGTCTCTATTGATAAGACCTGCAACCATTTCGTCATAGGTCATTTCAGAGCCATCTCTGGTCTTCTGGCGCGAAGCTACTGTGCGAAGGAATTCTCTGGCGGTCTCGTCCAAACGCGTCTGCGACATGCGAGGATTAGATTCTTCAACTTTCTTTAATCTATTAAGTTCTCTCGCATAGCCTTCGCTGGTTTCGTCTGGGTATAGTCGGAATGCCTCAGATTTGAGTTCTTCGATTCTGTCGCCAGGTACCGTTTCGAGAGTTACATCTCCGCTCTTAACGGCATCAAGAATCATTCCATAACGGCCAACCATACGAGCGGCCTTATCGTTATAGCGACGCGATCCACGGAAAGCTTCATCAAACTCTACGGTGTAGATACCTGAGCGCGATACAACGGTGACGCTACGAGCACCAGAAATGAGGCCTGCGTAGATGTCTTCTGTAGTAGGTCCACCTAGCGTACGCGTACGTACGTATTCTCCGCCTTTTAGCTTTGAGATGTTTTTTAGGTTAAACGGAAGATAATGGTCATCTCCGTAGCCGGCAGCTTCAGTAATAATCTTTCCGTTGCGATCAATAATATATCCACGTGAGGGTGGCATCGCTCCCGATTTAGTCTGAAGGTTTACCAATTCTTTCTTTGGAAGATCTTTAACCAAGTACTGAATGATTGGGCTTTCCTTGAATTCTTGACGAACTCCATTGTTTGTGGCCATTTCAACATTGGAACCGTTAATGAGAATATCTCTAGCCTTGTCCTTATTACCCTTGGTTCCAGCAATATAGGCGTCAATAGTTTTTTGTAGCCCAGGATTAGGAGCTTTTTCGATGCCTCGGTATCGGTAAGCCACTTTACGTGCTCCCGGTCCTATAACACGTTCAACCTCAGTGGCGTTAAATCCTGCCCATTTGGCAGCGTTAAGAGCAAGTTGAGTCTTAATTGCAGAGTCCGGAAGTATGTTAGAAAGAAGATTTGCCGTCGCACCAAGTCTTCTGTAGGCACGGTCTGCTGGGTTTAATACGTCTGTGTCTCTATATGAATTCATGCTAGTGCCGTAATCAACCAAAGCTTTATCTTGACCGTTGACGTTTGACATGTAATTAATAGCTTGATTTCTCATACCGCCACCGGGAACTCCCATTGCTGACATGAGGTCGATTTGAGGGTTATCTTCTCGCAAGAAACTTAAGTCTACAGAGGCTACACGATTGCCGGTTGCGTATTTCTCTCCCGCAAACTTATCTTTTAATTTGTCTTGTCCCTCAGTAGTCAGGAATTGATCAGTCGTACCATCCGTGTAATTAAGGGTTACGACTGCGCCCTTAGCTGTAATTGGATCATTTTGGATGGTTTTTAAAAGATTAGATACTTGATAGTAATCGCCTTGAAACTTCTTATTGGCAGCATCGTCTAGACGCACACCTTTATCAGTTCCTCCAGCCCTAGATGGCTTTGGGATACCAAGTTTTTGCGCTTCTCCCGCTCTGATGGGTTTATCAAGAATATTTGGCTCAATTTTGTGAGTCATGACGCGGAAACGTCCACCTGGATCGCGCAACTGTCGCTTTACTCTATTAGATATATCCCAATCAGTGATTGGATCAACGGCTTTGGAGATTTCGTCTAAATAGGCAAGATATGGTGCGGGGTCTTTTCCCTTTGAAATTAGATTGCGAGTAAGTGTGCCTTTTACGCGTTCTGCGCGCTTGGCAATCTCTTTGTTGTATCCAGCCTCAATGACTTCGCCGTAGCGGGTAAGGTCTCTTGCTGCAACGTGAAAAGCAGCCATCTGCAGCAAAACAGTGGCTTCATCTTGATCCATTTTGCTAATCTCGTGGTACATCTTTGCCGCTGCATCATCATCAAAAAATGGGTCGTCTGCAGCTACGCCGAGTTTAGCTCTTGAAATTGGATTGAATGTCACATCTGCTCCTATGGGCAACTATTGTCTAATTGTCTCAAATAATACTAGCCAGGTTAAGGCTGTTTTGGCTTTCTTGTTTTAGGAAATATAACGCGGCTTCTATGATGCCCCATTACTCCATTTTCGTCATGTACATACACCCAATCGTTTTCTATGTGAGAAACTCTGAATTTACGTCCATTGACAATTGCGTGCGTAGGTAATTTTCTTATTGGTTCTGGTGGAATAAAACCTTTGGATATTGCTGCTGCTTTTCTTTTTGCATCTGCTTTAGACGAAGCTCCCCATGCCTGCAACGATAATAGGAGTCTCGTAGGCTCACCATTAGGTTTATGTTCTGGTCCCGGCATGTTACCCATACGGGCAAGGAATGAGGACCTTCTAGGATTGTTTCCGGCCTTTACTGGTGGCTTTAGGTTTGAACCCGGGTTCTCTCGCTCGTACGACTTGCGACCCTTTTCGTTGAGACCACCTTTTGGGTTCTTGCCATCCTTAGTTTGCCAGGATTTAGAAACCTTCTTTGTTTTTGGAATGCAATTGGGGACTAATCTTCCGCCCTTATTCTTCATGCCTTCTTGTTTGTAACCGTCCCAGCATGGATCTTTGGCTTTATATATTCCACCGTGTTCTACCCCAAACGGACTAATCATTTGGTTTTTCTCCTCGAAGCTAACGCTGCTCCTAGTGCTGCAGCGCTTGTGATACTTGCAGTGGCTACGCTCGGTCTGTTTTTAATTGCTAGAATTCTCGTTGCCTTACTGCCAGGCAATGCCTTTGGATACTTCTCAAAAAACTCCAGCGGAACTTTTCCACTTTTTGCCTGTTCAACACCGTATTTCTTTCTGTGTTCTGACCAGATTGGATTATGTACCTTGTTGTCCCAGTTCTTATGTCTATAGGACTCAATTGAGCGTTTTGCTGCCCATCCGCCTACTTCATTTGCCGCCACCATGGCGCTTGCGCCTCCAGCAGCTCCGATACCAGCGTCTACTCTTCTATTCTTGTTCATAGCCTTAGAAACGCTGTGACGCCTTTTTAGTTCTCTTGCCGCTCCGCTAGCAATAGCAGAACTCAAACCAATTTTAAGCATTTGACTTTTTGATGGTGCAAACTTAGCTCTTTGTAGAACCTCTACGGCTTCTGCTGGTTTTTGTGACAAATGCAGTTCTCTTGCCTCTGTACGTTTTACCCGCGAACGATTTTTAAATTGTTCAGATACTTCATTAGGTCGTTTAGACGCGTCAAATGGCCTTTTCAACGGACCGGTAAAGATTTTCTTCTGTTTACGTGCATCCGTTTGTCTTATAAGGCTCGAACGCAAGTTAGCGCGCTCGTTTGTAGACATTGACGTAATTGGCTTAGAAGTTCCCATGTCTGGACCGTTTACAGATAAAAACGACTTTACAATCTTTTTACGACGTGTTTTAAGTGCCGCTCTTAGCTTTTGATCCCTATCAATTCTTTCTTTGTCGGTCCAAAAACGTTTAGTGTCGTAATTGCTGCTAGTGTCATTAATTCCGTTTACGTTTTCTCTGTCTATACCTGTAGAAGAACTGTTCCTAGAGGTATGATGATTTGGGCGCCAAATTCCCTTTATTTGTTCGCGTCTTAGCATTTCAAATTCAGGCTTAGTAACCTTACGCTGTATTTTTTGCTCATAAGTGCTAACGGCCCTGTTTAAGTTGTAATTGCGTAATTCATTATCCGCTAAAACAGTTTTAGTGCGTCTAGCCCCTTTGTTGGCCCCATGATCTTCGACCATTAAATGATAACCAGGCTTCAGTACTTTATGTTTTTTAGGGTCATAACGCTCAGCCTTTACAATTGCTACGCCATGTTCTATCCCAAAGGCACTAATCATTTACTTCTTCTTGTCGCTAGGGGCGGTCTTAGACATTTCCTTCTTCTGTGCTTCAATATCTAGTTGCTGCTTTTGTGACTGCAAAGAATGGTTTTCGTCATCTTTTGCCGCTTGATTTGCCCGTTGTTCTGGTGTTTGTGCGGCTGCCTGCTGTTGTTGTTGCAGACCGAGTTCTTGTGTCTGGGTAGACATGATTCCCTGTTGTGCTTGTTGCTGTAGTTGTAGGGCTTCAAGCTGCTGCTTTGCCTGCTGAATAATGAGACTCTGTCGGGTCATCTCTTCCTTGACCTTTTCTTCGTCCGAGCCCATCTCTGGTAGGCGTGCAGCATTGCGCAAGAACTTCTCTAGTTGCTCATCTGGGAACCAGTTCGCTCCGGCTGAAGTCATAGAGGTCATAAACTGCGACAATTGACCCAAATCTGGTGGATCGATGTCTCCAGGTACAAACTTAGGTAGCTCGTCAGTCTTCCACCCGTTAATGGCGAATAGACGTGGTATAGCGTGTCTATTTAGGGTGTTGGCAATAGAACGGGTGATGGAGTTCATTGAGGCCCTGAAAAGGCCTGTCTTGTCCGTATGGAGGGCATATGAACCAGTGCCCGAATGGCCTACCATGATGAAGTCGGCCAATACAGACATAAGCATTCTTTGCTCATATCTTTGGATAATCTCGTTAGTATTAAATGAGCGCCCGCCACCCGAGGTCAGGAGCTCAAATCCAAATAACGGCTGGTTGGTGTCTTGGTCAAATGCTTGTGGGAGGATGATGCCTTCTTGTTCATCTCTACGTACAGAGCGAACCATCTTCCGAAATGCATCAACCATCTTTGCTTGGTCAGAACCTGGTTTGGCATTCAAATACGCGGCAGGAACCTTTGCTACTGGAAGACCGGCAAGGTCACGTTCTACACCAATACCTTCAATTTCCTCAAGGCGTTTCTTCATGTACCACGGGCGGTAAGCGTTACGCAGTAGGGATCTGCCCTCTGGGTTGTTCTTTGTTACCGTAGTACGGAACAAAAGAGACTTCTCGATTGGGATAACTACCAATTTGTAGTGCGGTGGGGCAAGCTGTACTAACGCTTTTACGCCACCAGATTCATCAAATACCCAGCGCAGCCACGTTTCTTGTGCGCGGATAGGCATCTTGCGCCAGCCAATTTTGTTATCTGAGAATCTTGAACGCTTCTTGGGGTCTGTTTCCCACATACCTACACGGCGCTTATATACGATTTCGTGCCATGACCAACCATAAATGTTCATGGTAGCTACTTCGGCAATAAAGTCGTCCCAAGTATGAGACATATCTTCCATGCACTCTTCAACGAACTTGGCTGCTGCTTTAGCCTCCACGGAGCCAGATGCCGGCTCTACGCGCCACTCTACTTGACGTACAAGGCGATCAATAGCAAATAACAACGCTCCCACGATTGGGTCGTTGTCTGCCATTTCTTTGTAAACCTGTACGGCTTTACGACCACGCAGTTGTGGTAGGAATTCTTCATCAACATAACCGGAAAAGCGTCTAAGACCCGTGATACCGAGTTCGGCCATTGGATTGACGTTCTGTGGGATACCGTCTCCAGGCAGAGCTGTGTCCGTGATATTGGCAAGAAATTCTCCGCTAACGGACATTTAATACTCCTATAGGCATAGCATTCTCATACTTATTATCCACGATGTGTCATACCATTAGGGTGAAACTGTTTCCGTCTCTATCTGTTTTAACTCGAACTTCACCTTCACCCATGCTAATAATTCCATCACTTTGATTATTTTTTGGTGGATCTAAATCTTTTGCATACTTACTCGGCTCTCCATTTTTAGGAACACCAAGAATTGTAACTGCCGGAATTCTTTTAGTTATCAATCTGTTACATAATGCTAGAGCACACACTTCGTCTGGTAAATGGAATGATTGTCCTCCACGATAAAGATCTCCAACCTGAGCGTATTTGTGTGCAGTGTACAGGGTAAGAACCTTTGGTAGCTCAAACTCGCCACGCTCAATTGCTGAAACATACTCGGACAGCATGTCATCTCTATTTTTACCTGTCATCAGGAATGATCTGGCTCTTAAATCTAGATAGTCGTTTACTACGTTTCCAAGACCAGTGCCATCATGGATAGCGTCAGCATTATAAATCTGAATGGCTGTATTGAACCACCCCACCATCATTGGATACGGTCTTCGGTTTACTCGCATATAGTAAACAAGACGATATGGTTGAACATCTATACGCATGACAGCAATGACTGTATAGTCTCGCTCTTTTGCCCAGTCAGCACCTGCAACATACTCACCACCTGGCATTGGCCCTTCGAAGGTGTACTCCTCGAAGTCTTTGGCTGTTTTTTCGTAAATAGGCTCAAGTGGCAAACAGAATGTCTTTTCGATGGCGTCAGAATCAAATGCACGGTTACCAATAGATGGTTCACCTAATTCGTATTCAACTCTCCACATTTCTGCAGGGATTTCCCGACGTTTTTGTTCTACTGTTTCCATTGAGAGCCATCCATCAATGGGATTAGCTGATTCCCGCCAGCACCACGTTTTGGCAGGTAATCCACGCTCTTCAAAGCGTCTCTTTATCTCTGTGAACGTTCCTACAGGATTCTGCCAAGTTGAACATAGAACGGTGTACGGTTGAATGATTTCCCCGAGATAGTTCTTTTGAGGCATTGGCTGGCCCAAAGCGGCATCGAGGATTGAAATATCCATTTCGTCTATTTCATCTAGAAGCAGAAATGGAGGGTGAGGGCCACGCACTGTCTTTTGTGAAGCAGTTAGCGGTCTAATCTTTGCCCCGTTGGTAACCTTAACCTCAGTTTTAGATTCCATTGTAAGCATGTCTCTAGGGGCATTTTCTGAGTCAAGCGCATCACGCATGGCGTTGTGAATGTTGGCAGATTGAGCTAATGACCCTCCCAGTAGGTTACAGTCAGCTCCCAATAAAAAGGCTTTTGTTAGTCCAAGAATTGATAGAGTAAATGATTTTCCGGATAGTCCTCGGCTGCCGTGCCACAAGCTAATGGTTCCGTCCCTGCCGAAGTAAGCATCCGCAAAGGCATCAAAGGGAGCTACATGATCTGGACAAACCTTATGTCTCGGGATTGTGACACCCCACATTGCGTGAACAACGTGCCAAAGCTCGTCGTCCGTCTCTGGTAGGCGCGAGAGAACGAACTTAGCCATTATGCGGGCCCGATGTAACTGATAGTGAAGTTTACTAAGTTTCCGCCTGTTGGGATAGGAATTACCACTGCCGTTGAACTTACGGCCGACACATGCGCTTTTTCCCCAGCCAACATTTTGCATGTTGTAGATAAATTCATATATGTATCAACCGCTGGCGCAGTTGCAACTCTATTGAGCGCCTGATTGCTTCCAGATACATTGATATATACCGCTCTATATCCAGTTGAGTTAACAGCACTATCGAAGGCTACGCAACAATTTAAATTATAAATACCAGTTACTGGAACGGTAAATTCATTATTTGCTGTGCTCCACATGGAATATGCGTCAGAGGTAACTAGATTGAAGTTAACTGTAGTACCAGAACCCGAAGTAGTGGTGTTTTGTGCTGTAGCTCCAGTGCCTCTATAGACGGATGCGTATAACTGAGTATTTATTTTTTGTTGTGAGTCCCACGTTCCAAGCACAACGGTATTTCCAGCAGTATCGTTCGCATAGACAATGTGTTGTCCAATAACATATGGGACATTGCTTCCTAGGACTTTTACACCAGAAATATATTGCCCATTTTGCGTAATAAAATTAATAGTATTATTTGTTGCATCTACGAATGTGATAACGCCGGCAGGAAGGCTAATGCCTGAAGTGCTTGGGCGCTGGCCGATACGAGGCGTACTATTGCTCGGCATTTATACTCCTAAAAGGGTTAGGCCTGACTTTGCCCACAAGAGCCAGACCTAACCAACTCTATTATTCTTTATGTGACTATTCAGGATAGCCCGAGATACTTTTTAACGTCTTTACGTATGATGCTGCATCCATTGGAACAACGATAGTGGTTGTTTTGCCAGAATGGTCGTCGAATGCAGTATCAAGTCCCATCAGTTTAGATCTAAGAGAAATAATTTTTAATATAGTTTCTATTGTCTTCAAGTCTCCAGTTATTGCGGCGCCCCAAATTGCGCTTTGAAGTTGATCTAGTCTGTCAACTTCATATTGTAAAGCCTCAATTCTGCTTGAACGTTCCATTTCCATGGAAGCTTTTTGCAGGAATGCTCTAACATCTACCCTTGCTGCTGCATCGCTAGGATATCCAGCTTTATCGGCTACTTCTTGCCAGGTCATTCCAGAAAGCCGTAGTTTATGAGCGACTAATGATCGTTCAAGATCGGTAGGCTCCTCTGACATTGGAACCATTTCAGCGTCATTATTCTTCTTCGTCATATATGTCCACTATTGAAGTTTTTACCTTTTCGTATTTATCTATTTTTCCATCTTTAAATTCTTTAAGGATTTCTTTTTCAGTAATTTGTCCCGAATCAATTAGCGCAAAAATTCTAGCTCTCGTTCTACCGGATATTCCAGCCCAAATACCATAACGCTCTCGAGACGTGATAGCGTGATTAAAGCAATCAGAAATTGCTTCGCAACTAAGGCAAATTGATTTTGCGTATCTAATTTCTGAAACAGTAAGCGCTGGTCTTACTTCGATGTCTTTATTGCCAAAAAATATGCTGTCGTCCATTCCAACGCATGCGGCTTTTTTGTGCCATTCCGGAGTTAAAAGCTCTAAATATCGCGTTAAGACATCTTTGAGTTCTTCTCGGTCAACCGTGTCTTCTGGCTCAAAAAAGTCAGAATCGTCATCGCTGGTATTGCGCAGAAACTCCTCTGCGTTTACCCATCTTTTTTCTGGCATTCACTGACTCCGTATAAGGCAACGCAAGTGGCGTCGATAAGATTTTGGTCTTCATTGCAATTTGCCCACATTTCATTATGTTTTATTTTTAAGAACTCTGCTATTTCTTCTTTTTTAGCGTTACCTTTTCCGACTATTTCTTTTTTCCAAGAGGAAACTGGGACAAATGTAGCAGGAATACCGCTTCCAGCAAACACCGCGCCAGCGTTTTGCGCAATTTTTAGTGAAGTTCTTAAGTTTCTTACTCCAGCGACCACAGGTTCTTCAACAAATAATAAATCTCCTTTGATTGTATTTTTAATCATTAGAGTAATTTCTTGAAGTTCTTTCCATCTATCTTTTGGTTTTTTGATATTGTAAAAGGTGTGGTCGACCTTTCCGTCTTCCCATTTACACAGGTAAACTGATCTGACTCCCAAATCTGCTCCCCAGACAATCACAAAATTTCCAAACCTCGCCAGTATCCGCCGCCAACTACAAATGTAAGCATGCCTTTTGGTGCTTCTACTCCGTTTGAATGCCTAAACCACGTACTACCGCCATCAAGTGCAGGGGCCTGTAACCAACATGTTGGTCCAAGTTGTTGAGCGTGGAAATGGTGATAGTGCCCAGACACAACAATGTCTGCAGTTCCAATGGATTGTCTACCAAGCGCTTGGTTAGCAAGATAGTTTTGCATTTTTCCTCGTGTTTGGTGTCCGTGAACGAGTCCCACGGTTACCCCAGATGTTTCCACCACACAAGTAAGCTCGTCTTTTTGTGGGAATATGAAATGCACATTTTTATATCCAGCGGCGTCAAGCGTATCGGCTACGATTGAAGCTCCCTCTACCGCATGGCTATCGTCATATGTCGTGTTAAGGCTGTTGCCGGTTCTAATTGCTTCGTCATGGTTTCCCGGTACCACTACAACAGTGACCGATGACGCGGTGTTGCAATAATCCTGCACGATTGCGAGCGTGGTTCTGCGATATAGCCTTAGCATTTCAGTAAGAGTCAAATCTAAACGTGAGAGCCTCATACCGCCGCCGCTTTGTGTTCCCTCGATGCAGTCACCAGGTAAAAGAATCAGCACTTTGTCGATTTTCTCGTCTTTGCGGAGTTTTTTAAATCTCTCTAGTGACTTTACGTGTGAAGTCATTAAATTCTCTAAAATCTCTTGTGAACCGCCCCCATCAACCTTTCCCCATTGCATGTCTGAGATGGTGACTACATAGGTATCGTCTTTGGTTTGCACTAAAGGCTTTATGTCTTTTCTTTTGTCCAAAAACAACAAAAGCTCATCAACATTGGCAATATTTACCGATGGATGAACTGAGAACTTGTAACGCCAAATTGCTTTTGTGTAAGCATCTTCACCTGGTTCGTCTCTATGCCACGCTGCTGGATCGTATCTGGCTTCTACAAGCCTTACAGACCAACCCTCTGGTACCTCAATACCAAGCGATTCAACGGCCGCTTTCCATGATTCTGGATCGCTTAGAGATGGCTGTGGAGTTGTGGTGACGGTCCATTCGCCATTTGGTTCGTATTTAATTCCAGGTTCCCAGCCAGATGGAGCGCTCTTTTTAGGATCTGGCTGGTTGCCTGGAGAACGTAAATCGTTCAATTTTTCGGCAAAACTCATTTTGACACCTCGCATTTGCATAGGGAGCGACAGTGTCTAGAAATTGCGTTGGGGCTGACGCTTACTCCGACTTCTTCTTTTATGATTTTAGCTACTGCATGAAAAGATACTGTTCTTTCAAAAATTAACGTTTCAAGCGCCGTTTGCTCTTCTTTTGCCAGTTTTTCTTTTACCCAGTGGACGGAACATGTTTGCCAAGGCGGACCGTCCTCTCTTACTTCAGAGAGTCTCTCGGCAATACTCATGGTTATCCCTTCTCGGTATGCTCCATGTGCTGTTCAAATCTGCCTTGAAGTTTCGCCAAAACTATTGAGATTCCGTTAAGTCTCTCATTTGTTTTTTCTTGACTTTCTTCAATTCTGTCAGTTTGATCACGCAGTGAGCTACCGTGATTATTTTTAGTTTCCAGTCTAATTTCGATTGTAATGTCTTTAATTTCTTCAATGGAATCTTCTAGCTTTCTCACACGGCGATTATACATTCCATAAAAGAAAGCTAGAAGAACTCCAAAAAAACCAAGAATCTGGTCGAGTGTGAATTGCATTAGTGCTCTCTCTACGTAGTTTTGTGAGCTTGGCTACATAAAGATTACTAAACCTTCCTATTCACTTTTAATATTTTTAGACTTTAAAGCAGAAGTTATTTCTCTTACCGTGGGTGTGACCTTTTTAGCGGTTGCCGCCTTCTTCAATGCGACTTCTTTTGAAGCTGATTTTAAGTCAAACAAAAACTGTGGGTTGATGTCTGTTTTCTTGTCCCACCGGTCAACAGTGTGAACTTCAAAATGCAGGTGAGGACCAGTTACGTTTCCTTCTGCCCCACTAAGAGCAATCTTGTCGCCCATCTTCACTTTTTGACCAACTTTTACAAAATCTGCCGAACAATGCGCATAAATGGCCCAGTAGTTAAGCTTGTTAACTACATAATGAACGATTACTTGATGATTTCCAAAAGCTGGGCCCCAGCATTGGCCAACACCGACAACTGTTCCGTCAGAAACAGATAGAAGTGGAGTGCCGGTGGGAGTAGCAAAATCTGCTCCTTGGTGACGACCCGAAGACCAAAGGTTACCTTTAATTCCGTACGGATTAGTTATCTTTCCGTTTTTAATTGGTAGTGCCATTTTATATATCCTTCCAATTGGATTTTAATTTTGTTGATATTACATTGGCTGGTAGCCCTGTATAAGCATCATATTCAGATGCGATTGTAAGCGCTTGTTTAATTGCTTCATTAGCGCTTTTTTGTGTTCCTCCGCTGTACAACGCGGATAACGCTCCCAAGCCATATCCCTGGCCCGTTCCTAGAGCGTACATTCCTCTGTCTTCTCTACCAAAAGATAGATCGGAACTTACTTCACATACAATTCCATTCCACATGACAAGCATTTCAATTGGCCACCCTTTTTCTTCTGTCAGTTCTACATCATTATCCTTTAATACATTGATTAATGAACCAATGAAATCAGAATAAATATATTTATCAAATTCTTCGTAGGTGACAATACTTTTAGATGACGGTAAAATTAGTTCATTTGAAATAATCTGTCCCGCTCTTAAGTCTCCAGCAAATACAACGTGAAACTCACCGCGCTTAAAATATTTAGAATTTTTTACTATTGATTTTTTATGAGCTTCTGTCACGGCTGAATCGTATCCCATGCTTGCCCAGCCAGTGCCTTGTACTGCAATTATTGTAGTCACGTTTCTCCACGTCGTAGACAATTTCTCCATCATCGCTTACTTTTTCTACTATCAATAGTCGTGAGCCTGGCTCGCTGTTGATAATTAAACCTGCTGTGTGCAAGCCTAAGTTAAAGCCAATTAATTCTGATGACATTTCTTGCAGAAGTTCTTTATCTACAACTTCTCCAAGCTGAAAATATGCGTGCATTGATAACTCCATGGCGGCTTTTTTTCTTATTCCAACTTCAAATTCTTCACTAGTTTTATTTTCTATTTTTTTAGATAAATACGACATATAGGCACTTAAAGAAAAACCAAAAATAAAACATGTTACTGAAATTGCTGAAATTATTGTAGCGTCCATTGTCCCTTTAGCCATTGCTTTCACCATCGTCGCCAGCCGGTTTTGGACCAGGTGTTGGGATGTTAAGTGTCTGCGTAGAAGATACAGTTGGTGTTTGCGTTACAGAAGGAACTGATTTAGTCGGCATTGTTTGAGTTATAGCAACAATAACTAATCCTATTGAAATCGCTACACAAAAATAAACAGTTTTCATTATTCCTCAAATCTTTGTTGTTGCAGAAGCTGTTCTTGGGTTAATCTTCTGGAGCCAAGTTCAGCACATTTCTTTGCCAATTCAATAAACGAACGCAGTTCACCAGTTCTGAATTTATAGTAACTAGATCCTCTCATAACCGCTCCTTCTCGCTCCGCTGAATGTATTAACATATCTATTTCTTGTGCGCGAGAATAGTATGCCGTAGCGCATTCTGCCAAGGCTAAGTACGGCGAGTCTATGGGAGATTCTTCTCTGCCCAATAAAATGTCGACATAAGTAGATATTTCTATCCATAAATCTTCTACCGATGGCAATCCAAGACTGAGTGGAACATCCATGAGTCTGCTGGACAGCTGGATGTGTTTTTCTTCTCCCTTTTTAATTTTTACAGCCATATATAGTCCTAGTGGTTTGAAAAGTATGTTATTTTATAGATAGCACTTTTAGGTGCCGTCCAGCGATTAGTTATCTGAAATGCGGGCGGCGCGGCGTCGGCTCCCTTCCTTTAGGATAGGTTGAGCCGGCGTCGCTTCATATTCTGAAGAAGTTTTTACAGTCACACTTAAACCAATCGCAGGATGGTGATCCACAATGGACTCTGAGCTCTTCAATTTTCCAGATTTTTCCGCAATGGTGACAGACAATTTCTCCATCTTCCTGTATATATCTTTCGGGATACTCAATATCATCTAAATTCTCACTTAAAGTCTGAGTACTTGGATGTCCCACAGATATCGCTAAATTGACAGTATCTGAATTCTGTTCCTTCTTTGGTTTGACAGAGGGGGAGCATCGGTGGTAATTCCTCTCTTTCGAGAGCTTGTGTGAGTTCATCAATTTTATTAACAACTTCGCTAATAATGTTATCATCTTTTTTTACTCCAAATTCTCTCCATACGCCAGTATCTTTGTTTTCGTAAATAATAGAAAATTGTTCTATATCCGTCATTGCCATGTATGAATGTACTTGAAGTATGTGCTTTTTATCTGGACCCCTATCCATGACATATCTAAACCCATTTGAGTTAATAGTTTTGAATTCTAGGCCGTGTCCGTTGTAAAGAATTCCGTCCATAGTTCCGCCTAGTAACATGGTTGGGCTTTCTGCCGGAACTTCTGCTTCAGCTAACCACCCTTCGGTTAAACCAGCCATTTGCCATTTCAGGTGCAAGAAGTTTCCCGTATGAAAAATATTAGCAAGATCTGCGTTTTCTACAATTTGTTCAGGAGCGCCAACGTAGGCCATGACGCGCTTTCTATCACACTGCCCCATGGCGGAAGACCTAAATAAACGCTTTGCGCGC
>Ga0209829_10001335_pt1 | contig 20287 bp, 18 predicted proteins | sample C_140205_EF_Meta_FD_187311 | JGI IMG/M metagenome (GOLD analysis project Ga0209829, IMG submission 187311) | Freshwater microbial communities from Lake Croche, Canada to study carbon cycling - C_140205_EF_MetaG (SPAdes) (version 2) | ecosystem: Environmental > Aquatic > Freshwater > Lake...
CGGGCCGTGTCGCGGAACAGGCAGTGGGGGGTGTCGGCGGCGAACATCGAGGTGTCCCCCTGCCAGTACTGGACCATGTTCTGGGGCCAGGCCGGATCGGCCGGGATCATATGCCGCTCGCCGATGGCAATCGTCTGGCTCAAGCCGTCGGTCACCCACGACGCCTTCACCGCCGAGAAGGTAAAGATCGGGCCGGCCTGTCGACCGTCGACACCCGCCCCATTCTCGGCGCTGTAATTGAAGTAGGTCCCGGCATTGGCGGAGTAGTCGCCGCCGGCCGCGGCCGCCATGACAACGGGGACGTCGTTGTTGTTGTCGAAGTTGCGGGTGTTGTTGGGGCCCCGCCGGCTGGGGCAGAAGAACGCCGAGACGGCCGTTCGCATCGACTGCGAATTGAGGGTGTCATCGGCCCGGGCCGTCGGCACGTAGGCATTGGCGATCGCCGTCTCCTCCATGTAGGGGAGCATGCGGAAAGCCCAGGAAGTCCCGATCTGCTCGCGGGTATTTCGGCCGGAAGGGAAGGTTTTCTTGGCGTCGTGGTGGAGTGTGACGGCCAGTCCCTGCTGCTTGAGATTGTTGTTGCAGGCCATCCGATTGGCTGCCTCACGGGCCGCCTGGACCGCAGGAAGGAGGAGCCCGACCAGGGTGCCGATGATGGCGATCACCACGAGGAGTTCGACGAGCGTGAAGCCGCGCCGGACGTCCCTGGCGATCGACTTCGTTGCAGCCCCACGACTCTTCCAACCGTTGTTCAGACGACTCTTAAGCGTGCCAACCATGGTCAACTCTCCCGGCCGCAACCCACCCAGAGCCGACGAGGCAGGGGGCAGGAGGTGACCGCCAAAAGAACCATTGTCGAGCGGTGGGGAGGGTCAGTCAAGGAAGACTGGGGGCTCAAGGTCGCCCCAAAACCCGCAGTCCACCAGGACCTCCCAGGCTCTGGGGGGATCGGTAGCCTGCGTCGAGAAGAAGGCCGTGATTCACTCTGAATGGGGGGTGAAGTAGGGAAGATTCGACCGAGAAAGGCGCCCAAAAAACCCGGGGCCAGATTCGCTTCCCCCCCAAACACCCCCCAGTGAGAGTGGCTTTTCCGACGACCGTCAGCCTGGGCGCGAGACCCGACTCCCGATCCGCTCCCCCGCGATCGCCCGGACGATGTTCCCTTCGCGCCGGTAGTTGAACACCAGGATCGGCATGTCGTGCTCCATGCACTGGGAGATCGCCGTGATATCCATGACCCGGAGATTCTGGTCGCGGATCTGCTGGTAGGAGAGATCGCGATAGAGGATCGCGTGGGGATTTTTCTCCGGATCGTCGGAGTAGACGCCGTCGACCCGGGTCGCCTTCATGAGAACATCCGCCTCGAGCTCCAGGGCCCGTTGGGCGGCGGCGGTGTCGGTGGTCACAAACGGGCTGCCGGTGCCCGCCGCGAGGATCACGATCCGCCCCTTCTCGAGATGGCGGCGGGCGCGACGGCGGATGTAGGGCTCGGCGACGCCGTCCATGCGGATCGCCGTCATCAGCCGCGTCTGGGCCCCCAGGCTCTCGAGGGCATCCTGGAGCGCCAGGCCATTGATAACGGTAGCGAGCATTCCCATCGAGTGGGCCGTCGCCTCGTGGACGCCGGAGTTCCCGGCGGTGAAGGAGGCCCCGCGGAGGATGTTGCCACCCCCGATCACGATCGCCAGTTCGACTCCCCGGGAGGCCGCCAGAAAGACCTGCCGGGCGACGAGGAGGACTTCGTCCATCGAGATCCCGCGCTCGCCGGGGCGGACGAAGCTCTCCCCCGAGAGCTTGAGGAGCACGCGACGGTAGACCACCGCAGCCCCTTCAACGGCCCCGTTTGCTTGGCCCAAGGCTCCGGCCGGCCCGGCGTCCGGTCCCTTCACGCCACTCTGTCTGGCCTCCATCGGAAGAGTCTCCCGCACCGGCAGATGTCAGCCGCCAAGTTTCCAGTTCTCGACACGCTTCACTTCGAGCCCGGCCGACTTGGCCAACTGGCCGACGGTCTGCTTGTCGTCCTTCACAAACGGCTGTTCGAGGAGGACACACTGGCTGAAGAAGTTGCGCAGCCGTCCCTCGATCATCTTGGCGATGATGTTTTCCGGCTTCCCTTCGCCGCGGGCCGCCTCGGTGAGGATCTCGCGCTCCTTGGCCACCGCCGCGGGATCGAGGTCTTCCTTCGTGATCGCCTGCGGAGCGAGGGCGACAACGTGCATCGAGATGTCCTTGGCGACGGTGGCCACGTCGGGGCCGGTCGTCTTCCCCGCGACCTCGACGATCGCCGCCTTCGAGCCGTCGTGGTGGGCGTAGCCGCCACAGGGGGCATCGATGCGGCAGATCCGCGCTAGGTCAAATACCTCGCGCATCCGGTTGAAGAGATCGTCCTTGATTTCCGCCAGGGTCTTGTCGGGGTGGGCGTGGCTCTTCTGGGCGAGGAGCTCGGCGGGGGTCTTCGCGCCGGGCCCGAGGGCGAGCGTCGTGGCGATGTCCTCGGCGAGGGCCTTGAAGTCTTGGCTGTTGGCCACCGGAGCGCTCTCGCACTTCAGTTCGATGATCGTGCCGACGTTCTTGGCGGGATCGGCGTAGACCGCCAGACGCCCCGTCGAGGTTTCACGGTCGGCGCGCATCGCCTGCGTTTTGACCCCCTGCTTGCGGAGCCATTCCACCGCCTGCTCGGTGTTGCCGCCGCACTCCAGGAGGGCCTTCTTGCATTCCATCATCGGCAGTCCGGTTTTGTCCCGGAGTGCCATCACCGCTGCGGCCGTGATCTCTGCCATGGAAAAAGCTCCTTCCAGTAGTGGGCGTGGAAAATGGGGTCATTCCTGATCGGTTCAAGAGCCCAAAGCCCCGCCCCGGACCAGAACGAGACAACCGGCGAAGCGCCCTGTTGTGGGCGCTCCTGCCGGCCGTCGGAGGACAAAAAACAAAAGAGGCCGCCATCCTCCCGCGCTCTGCCGGGCAGTTGGCCGGCGGTCGATCAGGTCTTCGGCGGACGGGGCGCTGGCCGCTTGCCAACATTCGACCGGGCCTTCGGAGCCGACTTCCCATCGACGTCGGCCCCTTCGGCAGCAGCCTGGGCGTCGGACGACGTGTTCACCTTCCCCTCGAGGATCGCATCGGCGAGCCGGGAGGCGACCAACTCGATCGAGCGGATCGAGTCGTCGTTGCCCGGGATCGGAAGGTCGACCAGATCGGGATCGCAGTCGGTGTCGATCAGCGCGACCGTCGTGATCCCCATCTTCCGGGCTTCGCTGATGGCGTTCTTTTCCTTCTTCGGATCGAACACCACGAGGCACTCGGGGAGCCGCGACAGGGTGCGGATGCCGCCGAGATTCCGCTCCATCTTGCGGAACTCGCGTCGCAGCGACGACTGCATCTTCTTGGAGTAAGCGCCGAACTCGTCCGACGGCATCAGTTTCTCAAGCTGCTCTAGCCGCGCCAGCCGGTTGCGGATTGTGCGAAAATTGGTCAGCGTGCCGCCGAGCCAGCGGTCGGAGACGTAGGGCATGCCGCAGCGCAACGCCTCGCGGGCGACCGCTTCGGCACCCTGCCGCTTTGTCCCGACAAACAGGATCAGGCTGCCGGTCGACGCAACCTGCTTGAGATACTTCCGGGCCCGGAGCAGGCCGCGGATCGTCTCGCGGACGTCGATGATGTGGATGAGATTCCGGCGCCCATGAATATAGGGCCGCATCTTCGGGTTCCAGCGGCTGGCACGATGGCCAAAGTGCACGCCGGCTTCGATCAGTTCCTGGGCCAGGACGTTCGACACGCTCATCACTCGTGGGGTGGGGAGAAAGGGAGCAGGCGGAAAGTGCCTTGACAGACCGCCGCGATCGCGGGGGCAGTCCCGCAAACTATTCGTATTTTCCGGGCCATGTCAACGCTTACCTGCCAAGACCGGGCGTGACGGGGCATCTCCAGGGGCACCGCTTGAATCGTCACGGCGGGCCGAACTACACTTGAGATTCCTTCTGGATGCCGTTTTCGGCCTGTTTTCGCCGTTCATTCGGGGCCGGGGCTTGCTAAAGCGGCCTTGCAGGGCCGGGTGACCCCGACGCGGCGGGCGTTTTCCCGTTGGCATCCCCTGCCTGGCTCCAGACTGCGTCCCCCCTGCCCCCCGAAACTACCCTATCTTCCTGATCGTCAGCCCTCGATTCCGCCTCGGTCCCGGTCTTGCTCCCACTCCTTTCCTCCGGTCTCCCCCCATGCGACACGTCCTTTCGGCCACGGTCCAGAATGTTCCCGGCGTGCTGGCCCATGTCTCGGGCATGCTCGCCTCCCGGGGCTACAACATCGACAGCCTCGCCGTCGGCGAGACGGAAGACCGGCGTTTCTCCCGAATGACCTTTGTTCTCCGGGGTGATGATCGGGTGCTCGACCAGGTCCGCCGCCAGCTCGAGAAGATCGTCACGGTTGTCCGCGTCGACGACATCAGCTCGCGCAATCACCTCGAGCGCGACTTGATGCTCATCAAGATCGCTGCCACGGCCGGTGCCACGCGGACGGAGGTCAAGGAGCTCGCCGAGGTGTTCCGTGGGCGAGTGGTCGACGTCGCCGCCGACAGTGTTGTCGTTGAGATCTCCGGGACCGAAAAGAAGATCGAGGGCTTCATCGAGCTGATGCGCCCCCTCGGCATCCTGGAGCTCGTCCGCACCGGCCGGATTGCGATGGTGCGGGGGAGCCCGCCGACCCGCGAGCTCACCGAGGCGGCCGACGGCGCCCGCCCCACCGACGAGGCGTCGGTCCGCGAATCGCTGGCGTGAATCGTTTGCTTAGACAGCTCTCCTGATCGGCGTGGGGCCCGCCCCACGCCTTTCACCCCCCCCTTTCAGCCCGACTTCTTTCCTTCAGCCTGATCCGAGGAGTGATCCCTTGCCCGCCACAATCTATTACGACGCTGATGCCGATCTCAAGGCCCTCGATGGGAAGACCATCGCCGTCATCGGCTACGGTAGCCAGGGGCACGCGCAGGCCCAGAATCTCCGGGACAGCGGGCTGAAGGTCGTCGTCGCCCAGCGGCCGGGTGGTCCGAACTACGATCTCGCCAAGAAGCACGGCTTCGAGCCGATGAGCGTCGAGGATGCCGTCAAGCAGGCCGACCTGATCAACATCCTCCTCCCCGACGAGGTCGCCGCCGACGTCTACAAGGCGTCGATCAAGCCGCATCTCAAAAAAGGCGCCGTGCTGATGGCCAGCCACGGCTTCAACTTCCACTTCGGGCAGATCGAGCCCCCCGTCGGTCACGACGTGATGCTGGTCGCGCCGAAGGGTCCGGGGCATCTTGTCCGCAGCGAGTATGTGAAGGGCGGGGGCGTTCCCTGCCTGATCGCGCTCGGTGCCGGGGCTTCGCCTGAGACCAAAAAGCTCGGGCTGGCTTACGCGAAGGGGATTGGCGGCACCCGTGGCGGCGTCATCGAGACGACGATCGCGGAGGAAACTGAGACCGACCTGTTCGGTGAGCAGGTCGTTCTCTGCGGCGGTGTCTCGGAGCTCATCAAGGCGGGCTTCGACACGCTCGTCGACGCCGGCTATCAGCCGGAGATGGCCTACTTCGAGTGCCTTCACGAGATGAAGCTCATCGTCGACCTCCTCTACCAGGGCGGGCTCGAGTACATGCGCTACAGCATCTCGAACACCGCCGAATACGGTGACTACACCCGCGGCAAGCGGATCATCACCGACGAGACTCGCGCGGAGATGAAGAAGATCCTCGAGGAGATCCGCTCGGGCGAGTTTGCCCGCGATTGGATCCTCGAGAACCGTGGCGGTGCGGCGATGTTCAAGAGCACCCGCCGCCGCGAGCGCGAGCACAAGCTCACCGAAACCGGCCGCAATCTCCGCAAGATGATGAAGTGGATTGAGGCGAAGGAAGTCTGAGGACTTTCTTGTCCGTGACCCGTGGGAACGCTGAGGGTTCCCCGGGTCGGCGCGGACCGTGCCCTGCTGATCGACTCTCGAGTCGTCGTCCGTGTGTCGCCAAAAGAGAACCGGGAGAGCCGATATGACCCCCGAAGAACGCCAGTCGCGAACGCTCTATGATCAACTCGCTCCGGGGGACCGGGTCGAGGTGATTCACGGCGTCCAGATCGGCTCGAGCGCCGCGTGGAGCACGACGACGGTGGGAAAGGTGTTGCGGCGCGAGCGCCGTCGGCACGGCCTCCACTTCCGCCGCAATGCTGACGACAAGGTCTTCAGCGACGTCCTCATCCTCTCCCGCGATGACGGCGAGCTCACCACGGTGACGATCGACGAGTACACACAGCTGCGAAAACTGTAAGCGTAATTCCCAGGGCCGAGGCCCGGGTCCAGGCCAGCGGGCGGATGCCCGCCAAGCGAACACGAGCCGGACGCTAAGCCACCGCGGGGCACGGCAGGTTTATGCATCAACGCCAGCACGAATCAGGGCACACACTCGCTCAACCAGCTCAACCAGCTTGGACGGCGTGAGCGTGCCCGCCGACCTCAAGATGACCGCCTCATGAACGGTGACGAGTCGGTGCGGAAGAGCCACGCTCGGCCGATCGATGCCACCGCGTAGAAAATCATCCGTGCCGATGGCCACCGCGGTCGGGTGGGATTCTGATCGACTCGTTATTTGGCAGATCAGCAGGTCGCCCCGTGCGAACGTCGCGAGCACGACGGCGGGTCGACGCTTGCTCGACTGAAGATCGGTGAAAGGAAACGGCACGACGACCACGTCGCCACCTACAAATGCCGCCACGCATCATCCTCTTCGGGAGTATCCCAATCCGCCGCCCAGGCTGACTCCGCGAGCGGCAGCAGGGCATGCACGTCGTCGCTCCCATCACTGCCGGCATCGCGTGTCCGTAGGTGCCGCAGAAAAGCGAGCACCTCCCGCTGCACACTCTCCGGTGCGCGCTTGAGTTCCTCGATCAAGGATTTGGTTATGGGTGACATGCTGCACAAAGGATAGGTCGGCCAATGGCACTTCGGCAAGCGTCGGCCTGGCGGGGCGGATCATGAGGAGCAACATCCGGGACCGGTCGGCCTGAATGCGACCCGACCGTGGAGGAGCCGAGGCTCGCGACGTTCTCAGTGTTGGTTCGCAGACGCCCGCCAAGCGAACACGAGCCGGACGCTCGTGGTTTGCGTGCAGTTCCCGAGTACACGAAGCTTCGGAAGCTGTAAGAGCGGCCCCAGGGCCGGAGGCCCGGGTGTCTCGCCAGCGGGCGGAGGCCCGCCAAGCGAACACGAGCCGGACGCTCGTGGTTTGCGTGGGGCGTAGCCGCTGCGTGCGTCAGGCCACGCGGGCGATGATGCACTTGAGGTATTCCCCCTCAAGGCAGCTGGCGCTGACGGGGTGATCGGGGGCGGCGCCGCGGCATTCGAGCATCGCGATCTGGCGACCGCTCCGCTGGGCCACGGCGGAGAGCATCTCGAGGAAGTCGTCGCGCGAGACGCTCCCCGAGCAGGAACAGCTGACAAGGATCCCCCCCGGCTCGAGGAGATCGACCGCGACGCGGTTGATGCGGTGGTAGGCCCGCAGGGCCTCTTCGATGGCGCCGCGGCTGCGGGCGAACTTCGGCGGATCGAGGATCACCATCCCGAACTTCTCGCCGGCGGCAGCCAAGCTGTCGATCCGCGCAAAGGCGTCGGCTGTCTCCACCGTGACATTCGCCGCGCCGTTGAAATCGGCGTTGGCCCGGGCAAGCGCCGTCGCCTTGGCGCTGCCGTCGACGGCGAGCACGTTCCTGGCCGAGCCGGTGATGGCGCAGGTGACGGCGAAGCCGCCGGAGTAGCAAAAGAGATCGAGGACGCGGCGGTCGCGGGCGAGGAGCGCGGCGGCACGCCGGTTGTCACGCTGGTCGAGGTAGAAGCCGGTCTTTTGCCCTTCGGTGAGATCGACGCCCCAGGAAAGGCTCCCCTCGCGGATGAAGACCGGCCCCTCCGGAGCGGTGCCGCGGATGACCCGGTCGGGGAGATGGAGCCCCTCGAGCTTCGAAAGGCCCCGGTCGGCGCCCCGTAGAAGGATCCCGGCCGGTTTTACCGCTGCTTCGAGAGCGTCGCAGATCGCGTCGAGGCGACCGGCCATGGCCAGGCTCGTCACCTGAATGGCGAGATGGTCGCCATAGCGATCGACGATCAGCCCGGAGAGATCGTCTCCTTCGCTGTTGATCAGCCGTGCGGCACCGGAGCGGTCGTCGAGCCCCAGCGTCCGGCGGAGGGCGATGGCAGCATCGATCCGCGATCGCCAGAAGGGGGCGTCGAGCGGCACGTCGGATTCAAAAGCGTAGAGCCTGACGCGGAGCCGGCTCGAGGCATTCCAGATCCCGCGGGCGATGAACCGCCCCTCGTGCGTGGCCAGATCGACGACATCGCCGTCGGCCGGTGTCCCCTCGACCCGTTCGATGGCGGTGTCGAGCACCCAGGGATGACGCCCGAAGAACGGTCGCGCCCGCTTCGCCTTCACCAGTACCGTCGCCGTGGGGAGGCCGAGTTCGTCGGAGGCGCGGGCCGCCGGCGGTGGGGGTGGTTCCACGGGGGGCAGGTCATCGCGACGGCGACCCTCAGGGGCGGAGTCACTCCGACGGCGCTGGTCTTTGGCATCGTGCCGTGGGCCCGATCCCGGCTTCCTGCCGGGGCGGCGCCTGCCTTCAGGCATGAACGACCTGCTTAGCCTGACCGGGGAGGACATGGGGGGGAGGAAGTTTGTTGCTCCCCGCATCCTCCTTCACGGTCGTCCGGCCGTTGCGTTGGGCCTTGTTGCGTTCGATCCGCAGCACGCTCCAACTGAAGACGGCTCCCAGAGGGCCGGAGAGGAGGGCGGGCATGAAGACGAGGTTGCCGACCAGGGCGATGGTCAGCATCGCGAGCATCATGTAGCCGAAACGCTGCGTCGGGCCGAACGGCGAGAGCGAGAACACCGACAGGCCGATGCCGATCACGCCCCAGCTTTGGTACATCGCGCGGGCACAGCCCTTGTAGGCGAGCATCGTCGCCTGTTTGCGGTCGAGCCCGTCGGCGATCCCCCGGCGGAACCAGAGCATGAAGTGGACGACGTCGTCGACGGTCACGCCCAGCGCCACGCTCGGCGCCATCACCGTGCCGATATCAATGAGGAGATGGCCGTCGGCATAGGCCTTGAGGAGGTGGTTGCCCCAGCCCATCGCCCCGAACACCATCACGGCCGGGAAGGCGGCGGGGAGGAGAAGAACCAGGCCCGCCGACGTCGCCCGGCAGAGGAGGATCATGACCGCGACGATGATCGCAAAGTCCCAGATGAAACCGATTTTGAGACCGTCGAGGAGCGAGTGCTGGGCCTTGTAGACCAGCGGCACCAGCCCCGTGTAATCGACCGAGACGCCATCGATCCCCTTCTCGGTCATCCTGGCGAGGATCGGGTCGATCTTGGTCTGGAGGTCGGCCTTGAAATCGGCGTAGTCGACCTCCTTGACGGCGCTGACGCGAGCGCTGATCCGCCACAGTTCCTGCTCGCGGCCGTCGTCGAGGACGGCGTCGCGGAGGTAGTCGCCGGCGAGGAAGTCTTCGCGGTGGGCCAAGAGCCGCCGATTCAAAACGTTGCGCTTCGTCCGGGCGCCGAGGCCGAAGGCCCGGGCCGCCGCCCCGCCGATCCCCTCGCCGCCGTCGCCGGTCTCGAGGCTGCGGCCGAACGTGACGGTGGAGAGCGAGCTTCCCACTTCGGCGAGCGCGCCGATCTCCGATTGGATCTCGCCGACGAGCTCCATTCGCTCGAGGAAATTGAGCGGACAGGTCTTCTGGTCGATGCGGACGAGGATCTCCATCGGCACCAGCGGTCCGAGATGAGACTCGAGCCAGCGGTAGTCTTCGCGGATCCGCGCCTTGGGGGAAAACAACCGCATCAACTGGACGCTGCTCTCCACCTTCGTCATCCCGTAGCCGACGCCGGCCATCACGAGGAGGCAGGCGGCGGTAACGAGGCCGTTGTTCCGCGTGACCCACTCGCCGGCACGCCACCAGCGGCTGTTCTCTATCGAGTCGAGATCGATCCCCTCGCCCTCGTCGGTCGAATTGCCAACGAGTTTGGGGGGAAAGAGCTCGAGGGCGGCGGGCATGAAGAAGACGAGGATCAGGAAGCTCACCACCACGCCGACGGCCGAGAAGATGCCGAACATCCGGATCGGCACCAGCTCGCTGACGGCCAGCGTGGCCAGGCCGATGGCCGTCGTGCCGGTGGCCAGCGACAGCGGCAGAAGGGCGTGATGGACCGAGCGTCCGGCGGCCCCCTCCTGGATGCCAGTCTCGGCGATCTGGTCGCGGTAGTAGTTGGCCAGATGGATCGCCCCGCTCGTGGTGGCGACGTACACCAGCGACGGCATCGTGAGGAGGATCGCATCAACGGGGTAGCCCGAATACCAGACCACCGCGAGGCTCGCAAACATGCTGTAGACGCCGGAGGCGAGCACAAGACCGACCAGCAGTTTGCTCTTCAGGCTCCACCAGCTGACGAAAAACCCGACGACGAGCGAGAGACCAAAGAGGATCGTGACGCTCGTCTGGCCGGCCTTGTCGATCGAGACATTGTCGACCGGCGGGCCACCCATGTGGAGAGTAGCGGCCGGGATGCCGCATTCCTTGGTCGCCACTTCCAGGATCGTATCGATGGCGCCATGGAGGTTGGCGCGGGCGGTGTCGGAGAGCGTGAGGACGAGGCAGGTCTGGCGCAGCTCAGGATCGTCGGGGAGCGATTCGCCCGTCGCCGACTTCGGCGGCGCACCGATGATCGCCCCGGTGAGACGCTCGATCGCCTCCTCGCGGTCGAGGTTGAGCGGTTCGGCCATCATCAAGTCGACGGCCCGCGGACCGGTCTGGGCTGACTTGTAATACAGCGGCCGGTCGATCCGCGAGGCTTCCTCCGGCGGGGGGAGGAGTTTCTTCGCCAGCAATTCGAGCCTGGGGTCGGCCATCGTGCAGCCGTCCCACGAGACGAGGATGAACTCCTCGCCGGCAAAATTGCGGCGGAAGAACCGGTAGACCTGCGTCTCCGGGTATTCCAGCGGCAGCCAACCCTTGACGTCGTTGCGGTTGTTCCCTTTTGCCTTCACCGCCCCCACCAACACCAGTGGCAGCAGGAACAGCAGGACCGCCATGATCGCGACGCTGTACCGCTGATAGAAGTTGTTGCGGGAGTGCGTCATCACGCCGTTGGTGCTCGGGGCCGAGGGACGGGCAGAAGTTCGGGGTGCGCTGTCCGAACACGCAACCGTACAGGGCAAAGGCGCGCCAGTCCATATCGCTCGCCCTCGCCGAATCGCGGTTCTGCTTCCATCGACCGAGCGCAAGTGTCTTGGAGCGAAGAACTTCCGTCGCACGCAGGGTCTTCCCAGCCGGCACAGTCAACGTGTCTTGCCAGTGAGAAAATAGAGAAAAAAGGCCCAATTACCCTTCTTTAGGGGGGGTTTGTTTCGTGTTCGTCCAGGGGCCGAGTCGGGGTCTGGTCCGCGCTTGGCGCGTCCGGGGCGGAGGGAGAGGGAGCGATCTGTCGGGCCGTAAACGGGATCGTTTTGTGCGCCCCGTCGCAGAAAGGCTTTCGGGCGGAGTGGCCGCAGCGGCACAGGGCCAGCGGTCGGCCGGCGGGGAGCGGGTGCTCCCGCCCCTCGTGGTCGGTCACGCGCAGGCTGAGGCCGAGATCGGGACAGTCGGGGGAAAGTTCCACGACGAGCGGGCCGTCGATCCGGCAGCGGATCGTCACGCTCCGCGGTGGGAGCCGCCGCTGCGGGAGGCGGGGAGCGTCGCCGTGGCTCATGGCGCCGGCGGGGGCTGGGGAAGGCGGTCGACAGTCTCGGTGCCGGTGTCGGCCGTGGTCCCCTCTTCGGCGCCGACGCCCGGTCCCAATTCGTTCGGGGAGGGGGGGCGGAACCCGACCGGGGCCGGCGGCGGCGGGGCGGCCGGCCGGCGCGCCGCCAGGGCGACATTCACCACCACGGCAAAGACCACCCCGGCGAGGAGGGCGGCGGCAAAGCCTCCCCACAGCCATCCGGAGGGGGGAGGTGGCGTGGTGCCGCCGAGGTCCTCGTGCGCTTCCGCCACCTCCTCGGCGACCCGGTCCGATTCGAGGCGCTTCCATTCGACGTCGACGGCCAATTCGTCGGCTTTTGAGGCGGCGGCGGGTGTTCCCGGCGGGTTGGAGCGCTGGTTCATGGCGGGACCTAAAGCGAGAACTAGAGCGTGAACTTTGGGAAACCCGCTTCATCGACGGGTGAGAGGAGTCTGCCTGCCGGGATGACGTCCGTCAAAGCCGCCCCCCGGCACCGATTCCTCCCGGGCCATCGGGGGTGCCGTCCCAGGGGTGCCGCGGCGGTTGCCGGCCGATCCACCACCACAGTCCCCCCGCCAGACTGATGAGGATGAGCGCCACGACCTGCGAAATCGAGAATGGCGTGCCAAGGGCGGGGGCCTCGTCGATCCGGATCATCTCGAGCAGAAAGCGCGAGATCGGGTGAAGCGTGAGCACGAGGGCGAACACGGCGCCGTCACGTTTCGCAAGCGGGGTGAAGGCAACCGCCAGCCAGGCGAGGATCGCGGCGTCGACCGTCGCGTAGAGCTGGGCCGGATGGATGGGGAGGCTCCACGGGCGGGCCCCCGCCGGCAGCGGCGGGACCAGCCCCCGCGCCGCCTGATCGAGCCAGGGAGGGCTGTCCGGGGGGAAGCGGACGGCCCAGGGAAGATCACAGGGGCCGCCGAAGCAGCAGCCATTGAGAAAACAGCCGATCCGGCCGATGGCCAGGCCGAGGAGCAGGCCCGGCGCGATGCAGTCGGCCAGGCGGGGCAGCGACAGGCCACGCCGCACCGAGAATCGCCACGCCGCCAGCGCGGCAGTGGGGATCGACCCGAACACCGTCAGCCCTCCGGCGGCGACATTGAGTACGCCGGGGAGCCCTGCCAGCAGGCTCCGCCCCGGCGGGAAGAACTGATCGTGGTATTCGATCACATGGAACAACCGGGCACCGACGATGCCCCACAGAAAGACCTCGAGCCCGAGGGCGAGGATCGTGTCGGCATCGTAGCCGGCGCGGCGGCCGCGAAGGATCGACAGCCACGTTCCCGCCGCCGCCGCCAGGAGGAGCATGACGCCGTAGCCGCGCACCGGCACCCCCGCACCGTCATCGAGCGCGGGGAGCAACCAGAGGATCATCGCGCCGGCCAGCGCCAAGGGGAGACCGAGCCCCAGGATCGCCTCACGGGGTCCGGTCCTTCGCCAGGCGATGCCCAGCCCGACCAGACCGGCCACGGCCCAGACGGCCAGGAGTAGACCCCGGCCGAAGACCGGCAGTCCGCCGAGGTGCGCGGGGAGATGGAAGAGGGTGGAGTGCACAGCGGCAGGGTTTCGGGCGGCGGCGGCCGCCGCAGGGAACGGGAACGCTTCAGGAGCGCGGTGGCAGGAGAAGGTTGTCGAGGAGGCGCGTGGTGCCGACACGGCCGGCGACGAGGGCAACGGCGGCGGCGCCCGGCCGAGGGGGAGCGAGCGACTCCGGATCGACCACCCGCGCGTAATCGATCGTGACGTCGCGGGCGCGGAGGGCGGCGTGGATCGCCTCCTCAACCAGCGCCACCTCATCGCCTGCCTGCCAGCGCCGGGCCGCCCACTCGAGCCCTTCGTGGAGCGCCACCGCCCGACGGCGCTCGGCAGGGGAGAGGTAGGCATTGCGCGAGCTCATCGCCAGGCCGTCGGGCTCGCGGACGGTGGGGCAGACCTCGATGGCGATCGGGATCGCGAGGTCGGCGACCATCCGGCGGACAACGACAGTCTGCTGCCAGTCCTTCGCGCCGAAGTAGGCGGCATCGGCGGGGACGACGTTGAACAGCCAGCAGACGACCGTGGCCACACCGGCGAAGTGCCCCGGACGGATCGCCCCCTCGAAGTCGGCCGCGGGAGCGGCAACGACGATGCTCGTAGCATGGCCGACGGGGTAAGCGGTCGACGCCTCCGGCACGAACACCCACCGCGCCCCGCTGGCCCCCAGCAGCGCCAGGTCGGCAGGGAGCGTTCGCGGGTAGCGGGCCAGGTCCTCACGGGGGCCGAACTGCTTCGGATTGATGAAGATCGAGACGACGACATCGTCGCACTCCGCGGCGGCGCGCTCGACGAGGCTGGCGTGGCCGGCGTGGAGCGCGCCCATCGTCGGCACGAAGCCGACCCGTCGGCCGGCACAACGCGCGGCGAGGATCGTGTCGCGCATCAGGCGGGGCTCGGCCACGACGACCGGTGCCGGCGAGGAGGGGGTATTCATCCCGTCGCCTCCACCGCGGCAATCGCCTCGTCGATGGCCCGGCCGAGGTCGTCCGCCCCGACGACAATGACGGCAAGCGGTCCGTCGCCACCGCGCGTCCCGCACCGGAGGCGCGCTAGGAGCCGCTCCTGGAGGCGCATAAGACCGGACGTCAGATCGCTCCCCGTGCTCCTCAGCTCGGCGTCGAGGTTCGGAGCCTCCTCGCGGCCGGCGACCCGTTCGGCGAGGGCTTCCGGCGAGGCCCGCAGCAGGATGACGACATGCGGTGCCACCGTCGAGGCCGCCGCCGCGCCATAGTCGGCCTGGAAGCGCTCCAGCGCCGACGGGGCGAGGGCGTCCTCGGCAGCCACCAGGAGCGTTCCGAGCCAGTAGTCGGTGACGGTGCCGTGCGGATCGTCGGGCCAGTTGGCAGTCTCCAGCGCCGCAGCGCAGGCCGAGAGCGCGTCGCTCCACGGCTCGGTGGCGGCGACGCCGGAGTGGGAGGGCTTCCAGGGGAGCGCCCGTGGGGCATGGACGACGCGCGCTAGCGTGGCATCGGCGATGGCGCCGGCCACCTCGACCGCACCCGCCCCCGGCACGCCGACGACGGCCACGTGGAGGTGCGGGTGCGAGATGTTGTCGAGGAGCTCACGGAGGCTGCCGCCGGAGAGAGGGTGCCGGAGATCCGGGGCGATCTCGACGGCAGGCTCGAGCACGAATCGGCGCGTCGTCATCCGCGGGTGGGGGATCGTCAAGGCGACGCCGGCGACGAGACTGTCTTCGAGCACGAGTTGGTCGTAAAGAAGGATGTCGAGATCGAGCGTCCGCGGGCCCCAGCGCTCCGTCCGGTCACGGTGGAGCGTGTTCTCGACCGCGGCGAGCACACCGAGGAGCTCGTGCGGCCCGAGTTCCGTCTCGATCAGGCAGGCACCGTTGAGGAACGGGGCCTGATCGGGAGGGCCACCGATCGGCCTGGTTTCGCGGTGTCGGCTCACCGCCCGCATCGTGATGCCGGGCATCACGCCAAGGAGTTCGATGGCGCGATCGAGTTGTTCGCGCCGGGCCCCCTGATTGGAACCGCATCCGATCAGGCAGCAGGCCATGTCGCACTCCCTGCAGGTCCGGCGGGCGGTTCCCCGCCGCGGCCGGCCGGGGAGGTCATCGATGGCGGGCGCCTTCGGCCGCTGGAGAGATTGTTCCCCGCCTGGTAGCCCACGGGCAAGCGCCACCGCGGGGATCGCATCGCCCCCGCTGCGGAACCCTTGGCTGGCGGTCATCGGCCTCACCGAACGCTCGGCGGTCCCCGCCCATCATCGGGAACGCCTGGGGCCCGTCCGAGCCGAGAACGTCAGCTTCACCGACTCCCCACTCCAGAGCGATAAAACGGGAAAGGTGGGGGGGACATCCAGGCCACGACCAAGGTCGTCGACATTCGCTCCCTCGTGTCGTCGCCCCCCAAGCTCTTTTCCCGTCGCACGGCGATCCGGACAGTCTTCCGGTTGCCACCGCGCCCAATCATCAAGTCTGCAAGCGACCCATCATGCTCATGATCCGCGATGTTCGTCCGGCAACGTTCGAGTCCCCTTGCGGGGCAACGAGTCGAAGGGAAGGACTTCAGCGGACCAGTGCCGTTCCATCGGCGGATCGATCGTGATGCATGCCGGTGAATCTCTTCTCTGGCAGGCATCACAACCGACGCTGGGCCGTGTCGAATCGCTCGGCCGATGATCCGACGTGATGCGGATCAGCGGGCGTCGAATCGACATCGCGGCGCCATTCTTGTGGGATGCGCTGGGTTGTCAAGCAGGAAGCTTGGGAGCCGCGCCATACGCGGAAAAACCGCGGAGCGTGTCTGGCGCCGAAGCGCGCGGAGCGTTGCTGGCACGGGTTGACAGCAGCGCCAGCAGCGCCGCGCGCCGCAGCAGTTGCGGCGCGGGGCTCTTGCCAGTCCGCCCGTGTACGGCCACAACTATCGGCCATGCCCGTCGTCGGTTGATCGAGCGCGCTCCATGGCAGTCTCGATCGAGGTCGCCGGTCGAACGAAGGTGATCGTGGCGGAGGCTCGGGATGTCGTCGATGGCTCCACGTGACGACGGTGAACTCGACCGGCGCGATCCGGCGGCGCAGGCCGACGAGGCGCTCGACAGCCTGCTGCGCGAGGTCGACGCCGATCTCCATGGCCATCGATCCGATCCTCCATCCCCGGCTGGAGCCGACGACAACGCGGCCCCCGCCGACAGCTACTGGGCGCTGTCGCGGATGCCGCTGACGAGCCTCGTCTTCATTCTCCCGCTCGTGCTCGCGTACGAAGGGGGCGTGTTGCTGCTGGGGCGGAGTTCTCCCCGCAACGGCGCCGACGTCTGGCTGCGGCACCTCCTCGATGCGCTCGGATTCGGCGAGTATTTCCTCCTCCCGGTGCTCACGATCCTCGGCTTGCTCGCCTGGCAGCATGTCGAATACGACCGCTGGCGCTTCAATCCGTGGGTGCTCGTCGGGATGGTGGCGGAGTGTTGCCTCCTGGCTGTCGTGCTCGTGGGGGTGGCGCGACTGCAAAACCGCCTCTGGCCGCTCCTCCTCGAGCCTGGCCTGGAGGGGATCTTCGCGCGGTTCATCGGATTCTGCGGGGCGGGGCTCTACGAGGAGGTGCTCTTCCGCCTCCTCATGCTCCCAGCCGTGGCCTGGGGGCTGGGGCGGATCGGCACGCCGCCGGGCCCGTCGATCGCCTGGTCGGCGATCCTCACGAGCCTCCTCTTCAGTGCCGCCCACTACGTCGGGCCATTGGGCGACAGCTTCCAGCTCTACAGCTTCACCTTCCGCACCGTTGCCGGGCTGTTCTTCGCGCTTCTCTTCATCGTGCGCGGATTCGGGATCGCCGCGGGGACGCACGCCGCCTACGACATGCTCGTCGCGCTCCTCCCGTGACGATCCGCGGAAAAAATGCAAGGAGAATTTTTTGCAGGCATCCACGGGGGAGTTGCCCGCCGATCGGCCGATCCGGGGAGCCGGGTTGGTGGCCGCGCCGGCGATTTTTATACTTCGGTCCCCGGTCGCGGCGTGCGCTGGCCGGTGGGAGGAGGTTGACGGGCATGGTCGTCACGGACCATTCAGAGGAGAATCCCCCGCGTGCTGTCGGCCCGTCCCAAAGTCACCGACCTCGTCTTCCAGCTCTACGGGCGCGTTTTGCATCCGGAGCTGTTCGAGATCCATGCCACGCGCTCGATCGAACGGGGCGGCTACTCGGCGAGCGTCTCGATTACCAGCGCCGGCCATGTCATCTGCTGGCGCAAGGATGGCCTCGTGCTCTCGGAGGTGGCGACGGCAGCAACGGCGCCGTTGCCCCAGAAGCGCAGGCTCTTCTCCTACCGTCTCTGCGGGGAGCGGAGTGACCGGATGGAATGCCGCGGTGGGGCCTGCTACCAGATGTGCTTCCAACTGGAGACGGTGGCGCCGGAGCTGTTTTGGACCTTCCAGCAGGAGCTCTGTACCGATGGGGGGCGCAACGGACTGCTCCACCGCTTCGAAGCGGGGAGCCGGATGGCGCTGGGCGCCGTCAGTTGGATCAATCTCGAGACCCGATCGAAGAGCCTGCACGTGCAGGCCTTTCACACCTTCCCCGACGACCTGGCGATCGTGAAGAGCCAGACTCTGTTCGAGACGCCGTAGCCCCGGCGGCCCCACCGACGAGGACCGAGACCATGAGCCGATCTGCCGCCGATCCCGAGTCACCGCGCCGCAGCCGCGTGCTGATCGCCGACGACAACGAGCCCAACCGCGAGCTCCTCGAGGTCTATCTCACCGACATCGATTGCGACATCGCCACCGCGGTCGACGGCAAGGACACCCTCGACAAGGTGGCGGAGTTCCACCCCGACGTCATTCTCCTCGACGTCATGATGCCAAAGCTCTCCGGCTTTGAGGTTTGCCAGCGGCTCAAGGCCGACCCGGCGACGAGCCCGATCATGGTCCTGATGGTGACGGCGCTTGGCGAGCTCGGCGACATCGAGCGGGCTGTCGAGTCGGGGACCGACGACTTCCTCTCCAAGCCGGTCAACCGGGTGGAGCTCGTGAAGCGCGTCGAGAACATGCTCAAGCTGCGGCACGTCACCGACGAGCTCGAGCGGCTGCGGAGCTACATCAGCAGCATGGACGACGACCAGCCGCCGCGCTGACGCCGCGGAGCAAAAGCCCGCCGTGGCTGTCCGGCGGCGGGCGGCCGGTGGATCGAGCGCCACGGGTCTGATACGGAAGCATCCGGCGGCGCGCTTGGCGCTTGCCTCAGGCCCGGCGGCCGCCGATACCGACGGCCTCGAGAACGCGCGACGTCGCCGGCGATTTGTTGAGCACGTAGAAGTGGATCCCGGGGACGCCGGCAGCGACGAGCTCCTCGACTTGCTTGGCAGCGAACTCGACACCCGCCTCGAACTGGGCGGTCTCATCGTCGCCGGCAGCCTCGAAGGCGCGCGTGAACGACTCGGGGAGCCGGGCCGCACAGAGCGAGGCGATCCGGCGGATCTGCGCGAAGTTCGTGACGGGCATCACGCCCGGCACAACCGGCGCCTGGATGCCGAGGCGGCGGCAGGCGTCGCGGAAGCGGAGGAAGTCGGCGTTGTCGTAGAACAGCTGTGTGACGATGACGTCGCCGCCGCTTTCCACCTTGCGCTTCAGGTTTTCGAGGTCGGCCTGTGGGGAGACCGCCTCTTGGTGGGTCTCGGGGTAGCCGGCCACGAGGATTCCGAGGCGCGGGAACTCGGCGCGAACCAGCGCTACGAGTTCGGAGGCATAGGAGAGCCCGCCGTCGACAGCGTGAAACGCCGTCTCTCCCTTGGGGGGATCGCCACGGAGGGCGACGATCGCCGTGACGCCGAGGGCCTCGGCCTCGCGGAGGTAGCCGCGCAGTTCGTCGACGGTGCTGCCGACGCAGGTGAGGTGGCTGGCGACAGCGACGCCGTGGCGCTGCCGCAGGCCGGCGAGGATCTCGAGGGTCTTGCCGCGGGTCGAGCCACCGGCGCCGTAGGTGCAGGTGATGAGGGCCGGCTCCCAGGCGACGAGATCCTCGACGGTCCGCCACATCGCGGCTTCCGACTCGGCCGACTTCGGGGGGAAGAGTTCGAAGGAGAGGCCGAGCCGGCCGGGGGGATAGCTCTGGAGGATCGACACGGTGGCGGATCTCTGGGGTGGGGCTGACCGGAAGTCGGCAGGAGGGAGCACTGAACCGTGGAATCCTGCCGACGCAACGATTGTAGCGCCCTCCCGCTCGGGATGCAGCGCCGGGCCGGGTGGGGCGTCGGAAAGGGCGGAAGCGGAGGAGGCAGTGGAGGCCGCTCGGGCCACGCTCGGGGGGCGCCGCGACAGAGGCTGGCGTCGCGGGGTGGGAATCCGTAGTCTTCTAGGGCGATCACGCGCCCTCGAGCCGGAGTGGCGAAATGGCAGACGCGGCGGACTCAAAATCCGTTGCCAGCAATGGCGTGTGGGTTCAAGTCCCACCTCCGGCACTGCAGAAAACATGGGGTTTGCAAAGGGGGACCCTTCGAGGGCCGACCCCTCACAGGGGCAGTTGTTAGCCAATCTGTTAGCAAACAGACCGAAAAACGGCATCGAATCGCCTACCGATCTCGGTGTTGATGCGGTGCCGCTGACCCGCTTTCGGCGCTTCGTTGACCACCCCCGAGCTTCTCGTTGGTCGCGCGCGGCATATGGTCCCACAGGATTGCCGCCGTGCGCTCGGCGTTGCGTCCCACGTAGAAGTTGAGCGTCGTATCGATGCTCTCGTGCCGCATCAGCTCCATGAGCTGTGCCGGCATCAAACGCGACGCCCAACGCTCGCCAAACGCGCGGCGGAGATCGTGAGCAGAGGCCGTCTTGCCGGCGCCCACCAGAACGTTCGCCCTCCGCCCGATGGCGCTGACGATCTTCGAAACGCGGTCGGGTCGGAGGTTGCCGTCCTTGCCGTCGGGCCTCGGCAGCTTGAACACCGGCCCCGTCCGCTCCACCTGCGGCACGCTCTCCAGGAGCGTCGCGAACTCCGGCGCCATGGGGAGCAACCGGTCCTTGTGGCCCTTCTCCAGCTCGGC
>Ga0209829_10001337_pt1 | contig 20281 bp, 21 predicted proteins | sample C_140205_EF_Meta_FD_187311 | JGI IMG/M metagenome (GOLD analysis project Ga0209829, IMG submission 187311) | Freshwater microbial communities from Lake Croche, Canada to study carbon cycling - C_140205_EF_MetaG (SPAdes) (version 2) | ecosystem: Environmental > Aquatic > Freshwater > Lake...
TTTAATGATATTAATTAAAACTAATAATGTAAATAAATTTCCACTATTAAAGAGTAATGATTAAATTACTTTTGTTCTTCAGTAAATTTTGGAAAAAATTTTATAGATTCCGCGATTCTAATAATATGAAGTTTCATTGTATTACTATCCATTGAAGTATGAATAAATACACTTGGTAAAATTTCTTTAATTGCCGATTTTTTATCCCTATAAGATGGTTTAAATTTTTCAACAGAAGTCTTTAAACTATGCCCAAAAGCACGAATAACTTTTTCTGTAACCGTACCATACTTCTCAGATAAAACATCTGTAGTAAACTTAACATAACTTTTTGTCAAGTCATCCTCATCATATACTATCTCTTTTTTTGATTTATTGTCTGGGACTAATTTAAATTGTCCAGAATCTGTGCGATTTTGCGCTCTTTCAATTAAATTGATTAATTCTTTATTCATAATTTTTATTTTTTATAAAGATATGATAAATTATTTCTTCTGTCAATATTTTTGGTAAATTATTTTTGGTAAATTATTTTATTTATAAAAAACCCACCTTTATGGTGGGTTAATTATTATTGTGAAACTTTACTTACGTTATCTATTTTTGTTATTCTGATTACATTATCTGCCCAATTTGAGATAAGTGGATTATGACTAATCACAAATACTTTTTCAAAATAATCTTTTAATTTTCCAAAAAATTCTCCCACCATATCTAAATTATCATTAGATATTTTTCCAAATGTCTCGTCATATACTGATATGTTTGGTTTTGGAAGTGAACATACTTTAGCAAGTACCGCTCTGATAGCGAGTGCCCCAACTGTCTTCTCATATCCCGATCCTGCAGTCATAGGTTTTTCAACACCTGTTCCGTTATCAATCATGATGAAGTCAACCTCATTCTTATCATTAATACGAATCTCCAAGTTAAAAAAACAAGAATCCTGAAGTAATCTCTGAAGTTCAGAGTTAATCAATGGTAACATTGTCTTCATTATAATCTTAGCAATTCCATTTTTTCCAAATACATCAACATAGATTTTATAAATCTTTTCTCGTTCAAATTCTTCAGCAATTCTTAAAATGATATCATTGTTCTTTTCAATACGATCATTCAAGTTAACAATCTGGTTTTCATTGTTTGATTGTTTTCTTTCATATCCACGCTTTTCATCAATCAGTTCATCAATCCTAAGACCAGCTTTAATTAACTGGCTATCCACTTCATTATTCTTCTTAATCTTATCTTGAACTTCTTGGTATCTCTTAAGTTTATCATTGGCTTGTCCCAACTTTAATTCATTGGATTCAAGTGATAACTCATATTTTTCTTTGATAAGTTTGTTTCTCTCGTATTCATCAAAGTCTTTCTTAAGTTGAACAAAAGATTTTTCTTTATTATCAAGTTTGTCATATTCTTTTTCAAGACTTTTAACTTTCTTCTCCCAATCTTTTAACTCATCAATTTTTTTCTTGGTAAGAGTTGCCTCCATTAACTTAATTCCACAATGTTCACATTGAATCCCATCACCATATTTTTCAATTAGGATTTTAATATCCATAACTTCTTTATTGGCAATGATTAATCCATCTGCAGTACTTCTTAATTCGTCCTTAACCTTATCATGTTTGTCCTCATGATAAAATTCTTTTGGCTCAACAATCTTAATTTCATTAATTTGACCAGTTATTCTTTTGCCGGTTGATACATAATCATCAATGTCTCCCTGTAACTTAATAGGGTTCATTATAACCAACTCTTGGTCAATGTCTGTATACTTTGACCCTAACAGATTATCCTTGTAATCTTGACCCTTCTGTAACCTTTTATTAACATCTTCAATCTTGGTTTTGGCATCCTCTATCTCATTCTTTAATGTTTGAATACTTTCTTTAGATGTATCATTATCTTGTTTCAATGACTCCGTGTTATAAACATTGGACATCATTCCCTTTGAGAACTCAGAATAGATTTCCTTTCCAGTTTCTTCTTTCTTTTTCAAGAACTCAAGACCCAAGAATCTGCTTAACACCTGACCACGAGCTGTTGGCTTTGCTTCCAATAAATCTTCAAGGTTTGATGCTGTGGTTACAATCGTCATTAGGAAGTCATCCATGTCCCCAATTGATGTTTTGATGAAGTTCTCCGTCTCACGTCTTTGCTCCCCTGTAAAGTTCTGCAATTGACCATTAGGTAACTTCTTGAAGAAGTCCAATTCGGTTTTAACATTCCATTCACCAGCCTTTGATTTCTTTCTTTCAATCTTACGAGCAATAATATATTCCTCACCATCAATCACAATATCACCCTTAACTGATACCACATTCTTATCTGTGAATCTGTTGAAGATTTCTTCTGCCTTCTGTGTCTTTGTTGTTGTATTAAAGAATAAGAATAATAACAAGTCTACAGTTAACACGGTCTTACCTCCAAAGTTTGGTGGATCTGATTCAATTACGGTAATACCATTACACTTATCAAAATCAATAACTTGGTCTTCACCATAAGATAAGAAGTTACTGAATTCAATCTTCTTGATATACCATCTTTTGAATGGCGTTACCTCAATCTCATTAGCCATCATTCTGTTCTCAACTGCAAGGTCAATGTTCATGACTTGGTCATAATACTGGTCCTGTTGTTTACCTTCAAGAAGAGACTTAATTAACTCATTCTGGTAATTCTTATCCATAATGTTAACTGCAACATCAATAGTCTGTTGGGTATCATCAGTTGTCTTTACCTTAGTTATAACATTAATATTTGTTGAAGCATACTTCTTCATGAAGTATTGTTTAACAGACTTAATTCTTTCTTGAGTAAAATTCTCTGGTGTGTCTTCCCATATCACTTGGATATAAGGGTTTTCTAAAGTAGATGTATCTAATTTTGTTGCCATATGTGTATAGTTATACTCTGGATGTGGATTGAATAAATCCCATTTCATTATTATTGATTTACTGTTGATCCAGATTGTTCTGCGTTTTTCTTTTTCATTTCTTCAATCTGAGTCTTCATTGATTCAGTAAATAATTTTTGAAATGAATTCTGTTCTGCCTTTAATTTTTGATTTCTTGCAGCAACTTTTTTTCTGTGTTCTTTTTTCTGCTTTCCCATATTTAATCTTTTTTTGGTCGGTTTTCTTCAAACCATTCTATAATTGAATTAATTGCCCATACTGAACCTGATGCAAACATACCATCAAAAAACCATGATGCCAAATGATTTATGCCCAATATTTCGTGTATTGGTGAATATAAGAAAATTCCGAAGAAAAATCCTAACCAAGTTGGTGTACACATCATACATTTCAACATATCACTTAAAAATACCCAAAACCCATTAAATGGTGTATGTTCATTTGATGCCCATTTTTTAATAGTATTTCTAGGTCCATTAAAAATACTTCCATAAACAAGGATGTTGCTCATACCATAAGTCATAATCATCCATAATACTAATTGTGTCATATATTTTTTTTATAATGTTTTATTTAAATTTGACCCACTAAGATAAACTGCTCGTTTACCATCTTTAAATTCTTGAATTTCTTGAATTGTTTTCTCATACTCTTTAATCAATCTATCCTTTTCAAGGTTTTCACTCCTTATCTTTTGGATGGTAGATTGTAGAGCATCTAACTTACTTTTGTCCACACCTCCCACTTCTTTTTCAATTATTACCTCTCTAATTACTTCAACAGGAACCTCAACAATTTTTTCAACTTCCTTAATGACTTCAACTATCTTTTCAACAATAACCTCTCTGATTTCTGATTCAGGTTTGTCGTAAATATTGTCAACATTTGAGACAAAAACTTCCTTAATAACCTCCTTAATTACCTCTCTATCAACGTATTCTATAACTTTTATTTCCGTAGGAGTACTTGGGATTTCTTTAATTACTTCAACAATAACTTCTTTAGTAACCACTTTTTCTACAGGAACCTCCACATATTCAATCCTAATAACTTCTTTCTCTTCTACCACAGGAATCTCAACATACTTGATAACTTCCTTAATAATTTCTTTCTCTTTTACTTCTTGATTAACATTTAATAGACCATACCTTTCAATGTTAAATCCAGTTGTAAAGGAATCCTTGACAACTGAACTAACAAGTAAATCATTTAAATTACAATAAGATATTAAATCTTTATGTTCCGTATTTGAAAGGTTAATTTTAATTTCCATTCTAATAATTAACTAGTTTCTCCGATCCTTTTTCTAAACAATCAATTGAATTAATATAAAAAGATAAGAATGGTTTTGGATTTGGTAAGTCAACAAAATCGTACTCATCTTTCTCCATATCATAAACACCATATCCATGCTTTCTAACTGTCTCTCCAAAATTTTGTTGGATAGTTGACCCAATCATATAAGCTTTCTTTTTACCAGGAATATCAAAAATTTGTCGTTTATGAATATCACCACAAAGAACCAAATCACATCCTTTAAATTTACTTACATCAAAACCATCTTCAAACTTATAACCTACATCAGTATAAAGTCCTTGTACTGGTCCGTGAAATAACCCAATATTCTTATTCTTTGATTTTTGAATCTCAGGTGGAATATTATGTTCCATTAAAGAATAAACACACCAATTAACATTATCATCTTCATATATTCCTCTATTCTTAAGGTAGACAATATTCTTATTTTTTAACGAATCAATAACAGGAGTTAATGCATCAAGCCTTGTATTGTTATTCTCAAGAAAGTCATGATTCCCAATTATAACAATAGTCTTAGCAATTTTGGCACACTCAGTCAATACCCAAGCAACAAATTCTACCAACTCTGGTGTCATCTGATTTTTTGAGTGAACTAAATCTCCCGTAAATACAATTCGGTCAGGTTTAAGCGTTTCCCACTCCCTTAACGCAGTTTCAAGGATTCCACGATATTGCTCATGATCCTTGAATAGCCTAATATGTAAATCAGAAAAATGTACTAATCTTTTAATCATTTGATATTTTTTTAGTTTCCTCAAAAGGGTTAAATCCTTCATTGATATGCCCACATTCCTCACATTTATAAATTGGGAATGGAACTGTAGTATCTTCAGATGAACCTGTCATAAGTGCAGACACTCTCTTGAGATATATTACTTCCTTGAAGTATATTCCATCACAACTTTCACATTTGATAGTAGGACAATCTCGTAAATTAATTTTTGGTTTTTCTAATTCCATATTTTGTTTTTTATATTTAAATTATAGTCAATTACTTCTTATTTATCAAATATTTTTTCACATCCATATCTAACACAATATCATTAACTTCTTGAGGGACTCTATATTCTTCATATGAACCATCATCCATTAAATGTGTAATAACACAACCATACAACTTAATGTCTGAATATTTTGTTCCTTCTAACATCTTCAAAAGTAATTTACCATATAAAGGTAGTTGAAGATAATAATGTCCTAAAGCAGTATCAGGAAACTTACTAAATGGTTCTTTCAATCTTTTTGTATAATTGGTTTCTTGGAAGTTCTTTTTCTTATTAGTTTTCCAATCTGTAATAACAAATCCAAATTCAGTCTTCTCTCTATTCATCATCAACCATATTTTATCAGGTTGACCTGTATATTCTAATTCAGGGTCTCCAAGAACTATTTCCGTATCTAATAAAACGGCTCCCCTTTCTTCCATTAGTTTAATATATTTGTTTCCAGCCGAAATCATATTATCACCCTTCATAATCTGACTTAAGTCACATTCATAAACTGGTGTTCTAAGTTCTTTATAATTACCATTTTTTGCAATAATATTTTTCTCAAGAACATAATGAACCCTACTTCCCATATTGGTTGAGTAAGAACCAGCAGCCGCCCATTCTTCAATTAACTGTTGTTGTTTTTGTGGGTCACCACCTGCTTTATTATATGCCGCCTCTTCTGTTGGAAACTCTGTATAAAATTGTTTTAGGACTTTAGATACTGAAGGATAATCTTTCCTTCCATTCATCGTGTATATGTGATTATCTTCTTCAAAGGTTAGTCCAAGTTCTTCTTGTCTAACTTTAACTAACTCTCTGATTTCTTGTGCAATGTTACTTAATTTCATAATAATATTCGTCTATTTGTCCTTTTAAATCACAGACATCTTTGTCCGAAGGAAGTTTGATAATTTTTATTTTGTTATATAATGTACCACCATTTAATTCGTGATATAATTTAACCCCATCCTTAAAGGCATCGCCGTCTGTACATATGATGATATTTCCTTCTGCTTTATTGTATAATGTTTCAAACAATAACTTACTCATTTTCTTTCCCAACATCACAATTGGATTAGGTAAGAAGAAGGAATCAAATACTCCCTCACACAAATATACGTCTTTTTTCCAATCTACGGCACCTTCATTAAATATAATTTGGTCTTTTTCTGCAGTTGGATTCTTGTATTTCATCTTTTTGGGTACCCAAGACCTGGCAACAAAGTAGTTTAATACTCCTTCTGAGTTATATGATGGGACTATTATCCTATAGGAAAAGTCACCATTTACGGTATAACCTATCTTATATTTTTTAATTGTTTCCTCTGTAATACCCCTTGATGTAAGGTATCTCATTGCTTCTATATGTGGAATGAATTTTGGGTTGGAGTTCTCAAATGAGGTATAACCTTCAGGTAAACGTAATTTAGGTCGTCTAATGTCTTCCTTTTTTAATTCTTCAGGCTTAATTAATTCATAAAGTTTTTTTTGTTTTTTACTTCCAAACTTATCAAATAATTTTCCAAGTGGTCCTTGTGTTCCGTATGTTTCTCCACAACTCCAACATTTGTAAACATGCTTTCCGTAGTTAATTTCAAGGTTACCTTTACCATCTCCGTGATCTAATCCTTTTTCATCTGAGCATACAGGACAATCAAAAGATATTTGTCCTTTGGATTCATAATGCTGATGTGGTTTACCTAAAACATCAGTTAATAATTCCACTAATACTTCTATTTCATCTGACATAGTACAAATATAGTAAAATTATTCGTTAAAATCTTGAGGAGTTTCTTCGTATGGGTCAGGAGCAATAATATGTTTTCTCCACCATTTTTTGATAGGATGTGTTTCATCAAAATTCTTTTCAATTATAACAGCAACAATAATAAATAATGTTGTTATAATGAGAAACATAATCCATATGTAAGCAATTATTATCATAACCATTTAACTTTTTTTATAGAACTATACCCAATCATTTTAATATTGAAATAGTTCATACGTTCACTAATAGTAGTAAAACAAGCCCGTCTAATTAATTTATTAATTTTAATTAATGACACCTCTTCTGTTAATATTGAAGAATCCCACCATGTTAATTCATCACTATATTTTTTTGCAGCAATTTTACCTGTAAACTGGATATCAATTTCTTCTCCCCACGCATATTTTCTATACCCAATAGCTTTAATAACACCTTTAACTCTTGCTGTGTCAATATTGGTTGAAGAATACTTTGATAACAACTTTTTAACACTCTTTATTGATTCGTTTTGTAATACATATCTTCCCATAAGAACAAAGATAATCAATATAATTTAATCTACCAAATTTCTTTTGATTTCATATACCCTAAAACAGCGCAATAGGCATCTGTTTGGTCGTAATTTTCTTTCTTAAGGGTATTGTTTTTGGTGTATTGCCAAGTTATTTGAGGTTCTCGTTTGGCAACTAATTCCCATATGATAACTTTTTTATCTGTGTCTTTTGCGAATCCTCCAAAAAGCACATGGTTACCTTTATCATTTGGTTGAACTAAATGTGGAAAGGCAAATTTTCTTGAATTATATGTTGAAATAAATTCAGGGATTACTCCCAATACATCATAGATTTCTTTACAAATCAATGTGTTATATCTCATAAGAACACCTACAGTCCATATATTATTTGAGTTTAGTAAAGGTTCTTCAATAACTACATTAGTAATTCCCATACCAACATAGTTCATAAGTTTTTCTTTAAAAACTCCACTTTTAAGTATAAGATCTTCAATCTTACTATCAGTTGTTGGCTTAGGTCTTGGAGATACGTGAGTTAATTCCAATAAACTTTTACTTTCAATGTCAAACAAAGACCATCCGATGGTTTTAGTTGATACATCCAATCCAAGAATTTTGGGCGAATCTTTTGCTATATTTTTTACCATTATAAAATTTTAGAACTTTTATTAAAAAAATAAAGAGTCCATTTTAAAAGTCAAGTTTGACAACTATCTGTTGTATTCCCTGTCTTAGTTCTGGAGATTGAAATTTAGAAATAACCATAAGGTCTTTATTACTATCAAATAAACCAATTTCAGTTACATATGAAGTCGTACCAGAAACCCATGTTGGGTTAGAAGTATTGGTAAACTGATTACGACCAAGATTAACAAGATATCTCATCTCATATATTGTCGCAGAAATATCTGTTTCAAAATTACCATAAAAATAGTATTCATCACCGAAATTCAAAACATCAGTATCATTTAATGGTGTTAAGTCAATATAATCACTTAAATCATAATAAGGTGCTGAAGTATATTCAGAGAGTGAAATTTGGAATGTAGTTCCTGTAAGACCACTCATAGTTAAATAATTATTGATAGATGAACCACTAATTTCATTAGTGATATCTATTTCTCTCCATGATGTCGGGTTTGGTTTTGTAGTACCTGTAACCATTTGGCACAATAACTTAACTGAGTTAGCAGTATATCCTGAAAGATTTGTCTCAAAATAAGGATTCAAGAATGAAAACTCAGGACCAAATCTAACAGCAATATTTTGTGTATTTGCGGTTACGCTTGAATCAGCACTAATATATGAATAATAATTACAATGTAATGATTGTGTAAATGCCGTTGAATCAAATCTATATGTTACCCACATAGCTTGAGTGGCAGCTGAGAATATTCCTGTAGCAGTATTGTTATTAGGAAAACAAGTATTTGGTGTTAATAATGATAATTTAGGAGCAGGTAATGTCCAGTTTCTATTTGACTTATTAGAAAGTGCTGCAACAATTTCTTCATCATCAACAATAATAATTTCTTGATCTGGAAATACTTTACCTATTCTATTTAAATTCCCATTACCATCAGGATTTGTATCCCATAGATGATAATATCTAATACCAGGATCGTTCATGTCAACGTTAACCTTAGATTTAATATAATAAGGATAACATAAATCATAATCAGGCGGATCAATCCAAAAAGTTTCTCCAATTGAAGACCCCGTTGATTTGTGCCACATTAATGTTGGTAACGTTAATCTAAGATGTCTGGCTAAACCTGTACTATCTGTTGGTGTTTGTGGGTCAAAAGGAACCGTTGAAAACTTTTCTCCATATACATTATCAATGTCTTGATTTGTATAATGAATTATCGCAATAGCCTTTTGTTCTTGTGGTTTCACAATAATTTTTTCATCAAATGAATTATAATAATAAACTTGACTTGTATCTGTTTGTCCACTCGGTTCTTGATATCCTAAATATTCTTTAGTTCCAATATAACTTACTGAACCAAATTGGTTGTATCCTTCCCAATAATTATTATCTAATCCTGCTGGATTTACTGACCAGGGAATATTCATATTCCAAATTAAAGTGTTTTCTCTATTTCTAACATCACAAGGTGATTCAAAGTTAAGAGTATCTGTTTGCCAATAAGGTGCCGGTGTTATTGAATCATACAATACAGTCATACCTGATGGATAAATTAACGTTCTAGCATAACTTGATCCAGATGACAAAAATGAATAATCAGGTACGCTTCTATCCAAAGTTAAACTCCAATAAGTTGTTGCGGAAGTCCCTGTAGATGGATTTATACCTTGAATTCTATAAGTTAAAATTGGATATGTCCCAAAATCACCACACCCACCCATACCATCTAAAATTATTGTAATAAAATCATTAACAAATGGTGTACCTGTTGTTGAGTCACAAATTGATGGGTCAAGTTCAACATCTATAGTTGTTTGTCCCGATAACGTACTCATGTCAATCCAATAGTTAGATGTGATAGTATAAGCAGAACTTGTTTGTGCTGTCCAAGCCCCTTGAGTTCCTCCTGTCACAAAAAATCCTTTTGGACCTGCTGAGTTATATACTTCTTGTATCGCACTATCCATAAAGGGAATACCATATGTATTACCTTGTTGAGCGCTTACATAATAAGGATATTTAATATTTTGTTTGTTTGATTCAGGAGACCCTGAATCATTTTGAGCGTTAAACGCTGGCATTAAAATATTATTATTAGTTTGATTGTAATTCGTAACCGCAGAGTATGAGACTTCACTATCACCTATTTGAAAATATGAAATATTGAAATTACCCTGAGATAAGTTTCTTCTACCTACATCAGTAAGTCTTGTGTTAATTAATCCTGCAGTATTTTTTATTATATATGACATCTTTTAATAAATATTCATTTCAATTTTATTTCTTATTAATTTACAATTTATATAAAACAGTCTCCGACTCTTGTTATTTTATACGTGTGACCATCAACTGTTATATACTGCGGATTATAATATATTTGATTATCTTCTATCTGTAATGATGTAATCGCCGCACTTTGCCATAAATCATGTGGGTTACCACTAACGTCAACAAAACTATAATATAGAGGTAAAGTATATAAAGTAGTTGGTCCAAAACTTGCGGTATCAACTGTTGATTGGCAATTATTTGTATAATAACCAGTCACATTTCCACCATATTGTAGCTGACTATTAATTTGACCTTCAATAACAGTTGCGTATACTGTAAAGTCACCATTGTTTTTTTGTATAGTAAACTCTATCGTCGCTTCTGAAGTAGGAGGAATTGGAGGAGTTACAGTTATTTGTCCATATTGAAGACTATGATTTTTAATACCTTGTGGTATATCATCATCAGTAATTGTACAACAAGTACATCCATCAATAACTGATGTTGAAACGGATGTCAATATTGTTTGATTTAATTCAGTAACACATCCATTGGTTGCAACCTGTCCATCTGTAATCGTAAGAATTGATGTTGATGTGCCGACTATAGCAATATCTTTACTAACTTGTAATGAATAAACTTCACTTTTACTTACATTAATAGTTTCATATGGACTACAATAAGGTCTACCTGATGTTGTTGTAATAGAAGAAGTCGTTGATGGATACTGTCGTACATCATTTTGTGATACTGTAATTGTATCACTTATTGTTCCAACTCCAGGTTGATTATAATTTTTGGTAGTACTTACATTCAAATCAAAACTTACAATTGACCCATCAGTTATAGGCGGATTTACTTCTACATGCCAATATGCTATCTGTGTTGAAGTATCAATAATTTGAATTCTATCAACTACTGTTGATATAGTGTATGTTGTAGGAGCCCCATCAAACCCGATAATAACCACTTGAGTTTGAGTATTATTTAATGAATCTTTTGTTATAACCGTATATGTATTTTGGCATAATCCGTTAAACACATTACTTGATTGGAAACTAATTCCATTGTTAATTGAATAAAGATATGGAGCAACTCCACCCATTGTTGTAATACTAATTGAACCATTACAATTTAATGTTCCACTGCATGATGTATTTGTTCCCACTACATTAGTTGATAAAGGTAAATATGCTGGACAAGTTCCTTGAGTCATTGAGATTGAAGGTTGCGTTCCTGTTCCTCCTGCGATTGCCCATGAACTTGTTGGTATATTTGATGTATCGGTACTTACAGGTAATCCAACAGTATTTGTCCATCCTTGTATCTCCCATCTTAAATTGGTTATTGACCATCCAAGTACCATTGAACCTGATGTCCATTGTGGTTTTCCATTTTGACTTCCACTTATCACAAATTGAGAAGGCCCATAACTTTGTGTTGCATAAGTAACAATTAAACATAAACTTGGCCATGATGGAGATGGTGTTACTGTTGGTGTTGGTGTAGTTGTTGATGTTGGTGTAGGACTTGGAGCAAAAATACTACAAATTGTATTGGCAGTATAATCACCATAATAATCCACAATAGTAATTGGATAATTTCCTGAAGGAATATTTCTTAAAGTTTGTGTTCTTTGTCCTCCATCCCAATAAAAAGAATATGGTGTAGTTCCTCCTGTTACCTTTATTGTTAGAATACCATCAAAACTATCATTTGATGAAGGTTCCCTCAAAACTTGGCATCTAACACCCATATCAAATAGTGTAAAAACATCACAATCATTTTTTAATTTATAAGCAGCGGCATTTGATGGAGTTGGTGATTGTGTTATTGTTGTTGTTGGTGTTTGAGTTAGTGTTGGAGTATTTGTTGGTGTTTGTGTTAGTGTTGGAGTATTTGTTGGTGTTGGCGTTTGTGTTGGAGTAGGACAAGTTGTTGTTGCCAAAACATCCAACTTAGTTATACCATTACTTGGTTTGGTATAATCCATTGTAACTATTACATTCGTATTAGTTCCTTGAACAAAATTACCACAACAATCGGTATAATAATAAGCACCTGTTGTAACGCCACTACCACATATTATTGGAGTTGTAGAAGGTGTTTGAGTTTGTGTCGGTGTTATTGATGCCATTAATTGATTTTATTATATCCTATAATTATAGGTTTTAAGTATTTTTTGTATAGGTTTATTATGTATGTGTTGGTGTTGGAGTTGGTGTTTTTGTAACTGTAGGTGTTGAAGTGGTATTGGAAGAACAAAACGAGTAACTAGTAATTTGACCTAAATTATTTATTTGAACCGCGTATAAGTTACCTCCAAATTCAAGTAATGTCCAATTATTTCCTGCATTAACCGGATTGTAAAGTACTCCAGATACTTGTGTCGCATAAACTGTAACTCCAACCACAGGAATTAAATTTGCCTGATTAATATAAGTGTAATAATTTGTCGATGTTAAGACATCACCACAACAAGTTCCTGATGTTGAATATGTATTTTGTCCTTTAAGATGATATGATAAAACTGGTGTTGTTGTTGGACTTGGTGTAATAGTTGGACTAACAGTTGATGTTACCGTTATTGTTGGTGTTGTTGTTGGCGTATATGATGGCGTATTTGTTTGAGTTGTTGTTACTGTTGGTGTTATTGTTTGTGTTGGCGTATGTGATGGAGTAGGTGTTGGTGTAATATAAACTATGTCTCCATCAACACATCCTTGTGTATCAACAATTTTTATAACAAAATCTGTTAAGTCGTAAGGATCTGGAACATTAAACGTATATGGAAAAGTTGATACAGTTTGCACATAAACGCAAGACCCACTTGTTGAGTCACAATAATAAATGTTAACTGGAGTATTTGCGGTAACTGATGTAATTGTAACTTCTTGACTCATGATATTACGTTTGCTATGGCATTAAAAGTACATCCTTGACCGTCTTTTACTTTTAACATATATGATAAAGACGTATCATTTGGTGCTGGAATATCAAATACATAAGGTATTGTAGATGTAGTTGTAATATAAAAGCAACTTGTTCCATCTGACTGACATATATAAATATCATATGGAGTTTGTCCTGTTATACCATCAATTGTTACTTGTACCGCCATTTTATTATAAATATTTTACTTTATTTTATTCAAAATTATTTTAATCACAATTATCCTAACTTTAGGTTGTTGCACAACTCGATACGTTTGTAACAATATAACCACTTGACGGATTTAATTCGTATACATTGGAAGTACCATCAGTATCTACAACATAAAGATAATTAGTAACTGGTGTTGTTAATGAAATATCTTCATATAATATTAATCCACTTGTAATTTTACCAGTTGTCGTATATTTAAACATCGCAGATGAACTACAAGCGTCTCCTATATTTAATGATAATTGAACTATCACCCCAACTCCTACTAATTTAGTTTCACAGTCAGTACAAGTATTATATACTTGTGTAGATACTCCAACAAAATAATTGCCTTGATATGTTACCGATTTAACCGTTGAAGGTGCTATATAATCACTATCGAATACTCCCTGATATGTCCAACAATATCCTGAATTATCTTTAAATATTACCCCTGCAGTATCAGTGAATGACACTTTTTCAGTTTGAATTATTTGAGTATTTAATAAACTACCCACAGAAACAGGAGAACAACTTTGATAAACATATACAAATGTTGGTGATGTTGGTGTCATAGATGGAGTTTGAGTATTAGTTGGTGTTTGAGTACGAGTTGGTGTCGGAGTAACAGGTGGAGTTGTTCCAATAGTTGCGCTTAATGATGGTGTTATTGATGGTGTTGGAGTAGTAGTTGGGGTTTGAGTTGAAGTTAATGTAGTAGTTGGAGTTGGCGTTTGAGTTGTAGTAGGTGTTGGTGTTGGAACAACATTACAGAATGCACAGTCATTATACAATTCTAATACTACATCAACAATAGTATTGGAAGAAATATTTGAATCATCTCTAACATAGGTAACACATCTTCTTGTACCATCATCCAAATCAACCAATAAAATTGTTCCAATTGTTGCTGGTGTACCATCTAATATTAATGAGCTAGTTACATAAATTTCATCACCTGTTGAACAATCAACCAATACTTTAACCGATACACAACTAAATGTTTCATCCAATATTACATAAGTTGCAGCTCCCGCGACATCCACCGTTCTTGTAATTGTTACAGTAGGAGTATTACTCGGTGTTGGCGTTGGTTGAACTGTATACCCACTTAAACTAAAACTAACAGCTCTACCTGAACAATTTTGTGAAGGTGATGGAGTTGGAGTGACTCCAATACTTAAAATATCAAAATTAACATCATTACAACCAACAATTGGAGTTGGTGTAGGGACAGGTTCCCAATCACAATCAAAATAAGCATTAAAATCAAAAATATAACAATTAATTGGAGTTGGTGTTGGTGTTACACATGGTCCTGAATAAAATACATTTGATGAAAAATCGGGACAATTAAAATAACATGGAGACGCTCCTTGCAATAAACAAGAACCACCAACAGATGTACTTAAACACCAAGAGGTATTATTATAATAGATATAACCTGTTGATGTTCCGTCCCCTGAAAAAGTTGATCTTCCATTATACGAACCTGTATACACATAGTTTCCACTATATCCTGATAATGAAACATCATTTGTATTAAAACAATAAGTTGTAGTACATGCGGATGGCGTTAATGAAACTGTTGGCGTTGGAGTTGGTGATGAGTAAGGTGTTGGTGTAACAGGAATAGGAATACAGTCAATACATCTACTATATGTCGGGCCAGTAACAAAATCTCCTCCAGGACCTGAGAATTCAATAAATGAATAACAATGACCACTAGCAAGATATACCCCACCAACAAAGGCTGTATCTGCGTCAACATTAAAATATACTACTTGACCTGTTGAACATTGAGATAATTGAGCAGGTGTTGAAGTTATTGTAGTGAACAACGAAATTTCTTCAACTATTTTAGGACATACCAAATCTTCGCACCCTGTTGTCATTGTAAAAATAACTCCAGTCGCATCATACAATAAACCTTCCGTAGTATTTGTAATTATTGTAGCACATCCATCAAAATTAATACTACCCGTAATATCATATGTGTCACCTATACCCGTAGGAAGAGATCCATTATGAAATCTAAACTTAGTACCAGTACTACAATCTTGAAATTGAATTGTTAAGGGTGGTGTTGATGTTGGAGTTGGGACTAAACAAGTTGCACAATCGGCATAAACTAAAGAATTGGTTACCACTGTTTCATTAAAAGTGCCAGCATCATAATCTACAGTATAACACCCATCAAGTAATGAATTGGTAAATGCCAAATTAAGAACATCTCCATCATTAACGGAAATAACTCCAAAATCAGCATCAAATGATGAACCTCCAATACAGGGTGTAATCTGTTTATACGCCATAATTTATTTTATTACTCTATAAATAACCTGATTGTAGGTTTTTATACAAATTAAATATAGTTTTATGAAAACTTAAATAAAGACAGGTTATACCAATATTTATGATATATGAAACTTATCAAAACGATAAAGAAAATTATACAAGAAGCTGAGGAACAATATAATGCCGCGTCCGAAACAAATTTACCATTAGAAGAATTAGATAAACTTGAAAAGCATTATAGAGATTCTTTAAAATTGTTAAAGTTTTATGAATCCAAAGAAAAGAAAAAGAAAAATTAATTTCTGATTGCGTCGCAAATACCACCTTCGGATTTAATCTCAAACCCTTTATCTTTTAACCAATTATAAATTTCGTCTTTTTTATCTTGAGATAAATTATAATCCTCAAAAATAATAAAGTTGGGTAATGACACTTTGGTCTCATCAATTCCCATTATTAATTGAGCATCCAATCCTTCAACATCAAGATGTAACCAATCAATTTTTCCATTACATTCAGATAATATTAAATCAGTAATACCAATAGAACTTTTTTTAGTAGAATGGATTTCTTCTTTTTCCCAATGTTTAATTACACTCTCAACCACAGTATTTGTATATCCCGCACCTCCCTCAAAGAATTCAACTTCTCCACCATTTGGAGTTATTAAATTTTGAATTGGTTTAACAAGTGAATTTTTACTATAGTTTTGTTTTAATTTATTGAATTGTTTATCTGAAGCTTCAACCAAAATAACATTACACTCTCTATTTTGAACTATTGGTACCCACTCACCAAACTCACCATCGTGTGTTCCAATAACTAATCCTGTTGGGAATTTTCCATTAGACAATAATGATTTGTTGTATAACCATAAGGACTTATAAAAATGGTTTCCATGTTCCATAATATCCCATTTTTTTTTGTATACAATCATTTCTCTTGAATCAAGAATTTCAACATCAAACATTTCTGTATCTGGATAAGTTGCAAACCAATTATCATTTAGATTTGATGACCATTGTACATCTCCACTAACATGCTTTCTAATGTTTAACTTTAATGGCAAATTTTTGTTGTATTTACTAATCTGTCCAACATTAACTTTAATACCATCTGAATTATATGTTACTGTAATCATTTCTTATGTTTTTCTATAAAATAATTTATGTCTTGACTCCATAATATCATCGATTCTTCTTTAATCTTATTTTCTTCCCAATCCCACCAAGCAATATCTAATAGGTATTTTATAAACGGTTCATCAAATCTATATTTTAAATGTTTTGCAGGATTCCCTCCAACAACTGAATAAGGTTCAACATCTTTAGTTACTAATGCGCCTGCTGCAACAATTGCCCCATGTCCAATTTTAATGCCAGACATTATTGTTGCCTTAGCTCCAATCCACACATCATTTCCAACTATAATATCACCCTTACAAGATGGATGACCCATCTCCATATGTAAACTTGCAATTTCAGGTGTAACTGGCCCTAATAATTGAGAGCTTGTTGTTATCCAATCTGGTCTATGATTGGCGTGTAAAAAGAAATTACAATCTCTTCCGATTGAACAATATTTTCCTACATGAATTTTGTATTCATCACTCCAAGAAATTATGTTAACATTTCTATCAAAATAAGTTCCCCTATCTGCAGACCATAAATGTATGTTTTCAATCATTACTCAACTTCTTTTAAAGTATTATGTTTTATTTTTTCTATTATTTTTGTTATTTCATAATTAATACCATTGTATTCTATTGATACATAAGGAATATTATATTTATCAAATCCTAAATCAAACAAAGAATTACCAATCATATCATATTGATATTTATTTTCTCCTATAGTTAATAAAATATTTTTTGGTTCATTTATATCATAAAATAATAATTTCACGGTTGTAGGTTCGTCATCATTTTTATCCACAAAAAATTTTAAATTTTCAATAGGTGAAGAATTAAAAAAATTTTTTCCTTTATAATAATATATTTCATCTTCAACTGGAGTTCTTACAATATTATACGGAAAAATATTTATAAGTCTATGTAACCAAACAAAAGCATCTCCTCCCTCAGAATCTAAATAATTTTGAAGTGTAATGTGTGATATAAATTTTTGTAAATTTTCTCTGTTAAAAATCATAAAATGTAATCCAACATCCCAAATAGTATCATCCCTTTTTGATGAATAGACATCACATTTTCTCTCACTAAGTAATCCATTTATTATTGTTTCATCAAATTTTATATCATATATTATATGGTAAAAATAATCATAATCTAAGGATAATGCAATCTCACTCAATTTTTTTACTTGATATAATCCAGCCCACCCGTAATCGGGAACTGTTCGTGATATTTTTATTGATTTATCACCTAATTTAAAAATCTCCCAAAAATAAATTGCCTTCTGTGGCCAATCAAGAACAGGATTATCTTTAGTTAAGAAAAAATAATCACATTTTTTTTGGATGCTTTCAGGTAAAAAGAATGGACTGATTACAATCACATCTATCCCTAATTTTTTTACATTATCTATATTCTTTGATAATACATCCAATTTTTCTTGGGTATCACAGTATGTACTAATTAATGATATTTTTTTCATTTTTATCTTTAAGTTTAATTTATTATTAAGTGAATATCCCTCTTTTTCATGCACACAAGTCATTTTATTTATTAAATAACTTTTTAAATTATTTTTAATTATCCATTCTCTAACACGATCCCATAAATCTCCATCTGCCGGCAAACCAATTACACCTGACTCTTTAAAAATATCTCGGTAACGCAATGGTATTTCTTTAAAATTCATACACATTGACGAATGTATTAAACTCTCATTTTTAGGTAAAATTTCAATAATTTCTTTATCTGAAATTATATTTGGGAAAATAGAATTGTTATGCTCCGACTTTGTAAAAACATATGACGCAGATGTTTTTATAATAGTGTTTGATATTAATGATAAGTGATTAGATTCCCATGTATCATCATGGTCTAAATGACAAATATAATCATACCCTTGACTTAAAGATATTTCAATACCATGATTGGTAGCATTGACTCCTCCATATCTCCAAAGAGCTAAATTATTATCAACATATTTATCCCTTTCTTCAGCAAATGGTAAATTTTCATAATATATTTTATCAATGTCAATAATTGATGTTGCAATTTTTATAAATTCATCATTATCTTCATATCTATCACCAATAAGAAATACCTTATAATCTTTGAATGTTTGATTCTTTATAGAATTCAAAGCACGAGTCAAAAGTGATGAAGTAGTTCCATCTATTTTTTGATATGTTGGTATGACAATTCCTATTTTCATTAATTAAAAATATTAATTTAAAAAATATTAGAATTATTCTGTATTACAGAGCACTCGGGAATTACAATATTCATATAAATTGTTGCTCCCATACCAATTAATGAATATTTTTCTACAAGAACACCTCCTGCAAGGATAGCTCCAGGAGCGATAAAACAACCATTAGAAATTTTACAATGATGTGAAACAGTCGCATTAGAATTAATAATTACATTTTTTTCTATCTCAACCCTTGGACCTACAACAGCTCCTTGTAAAATTTGAATTCCGCCGCATTCAGGAATATTCGTAAAACTAGAAATACTAGCTGAAGAAGAAATTAAATTAGGTAAATGAAATCCTTCATTTAATAGACTATTAAAAATTTCATTTTTTTTCTTTAAATTTTCAAGTAATCCAAATCCTATAACAATATTGGTTAGACCATCATTTTTCATTAAAAATAAATCATCAATTGTTGACCCGATAATATTTTCTCTAAATTCCTCATTAAATTTGTTTGCAACAAAACCTCTAAATCTATACTCAGAATTTAAAATTATTTCCAAGCATTGTAGTGCATGACCTCCTGCACCAAAAATTACAATATCATTTTTTTCAAACCTTAAACTTCCAAGAGAATATTTATGGTTAATATTTAAATAGTCTAATATATCTGCTTCTGAAATAAAATCTTTATTATTAAAATGATTGGTTAATTCAACAATATCAAGTCCTTTATCATTTATAATTTTTTCAGCTTTTTTAGATATTTTACTTTTAGAAAAACTAATTAAAGTGTTGATTTTTTTTTCAGCCGATTTGACTGCGTCTTCTAATGTTTCAAACAATTCAAATGCAATTTCACCAGTATTAATTACGTTTTCAGATTGAATATTCAAATTTATAAATCCTCTATTTTCTGTATGAACTTCAAAATTTGCCTTTGATGTTTCGTAATCAAATATCAAATCTCCTATTTCTACAAATTTAAAATTACTAACATATATGTCTCCAATTTTAACAGAAGAATCGCTTGCATTGTCTTTTGGAATTAAGAATTTAGAGTTGCCCAT
>Ga0209829_10001338_pt1 | contig 20280 bp, 15 predicted proteins | sample C_140205_EF_Meta_FD_187311 | JGI IMG/M metagenome (GOLD analysis project Ga0209829, IMG submission 187311) | Freshwater microbial communities from Lake Croche, Canada to study carbon cycling - C_140205_EF_MetaG (SPAdes) (version 2) | ecosystem: Environmental > Aquatic > Freshwater > Lake...
CCGCTAAAATTCCCAGCACCACCGTGCCCACGACATCGCGCGCGGCTGGCGCGTTCGGACTGCGATAGACCAGCGGCGCGTCCCGACACAACGCCTCGAACTGCCCGCTGGCCTGCAGATACTGCGCGAAAAACACCAGCGGTCCCAACGCACTGACTGGGGTGCGATCGTCAAAACTTGCGCGGTAACGCCCGCCGGGCGTGTCGATCACCAGCTCCGATTCCACCGCGCTGGCCAACGCAATTTTCGACTCACCCGCAGGGTGAACGGTTTCACTGACAATAATCGAGTGCAGCGTGCACCCAATTAATCACCTCCACGTTTAACGGTCCCGCTCAACTGTCGCTTTTAGGCTGATTGCAGGCTTTGTCGTGGCTGGCTCGGTCGGACGCACGGTGTTGATTCGCGCAATCGGACCTGGGCTTGCGCAATTTGGAGAGAGCAGTGCTGGCGGATCCGCGGCTGACGTTGTTCAGCGGCAGCACTCCGCTGGCTTCGAATGACCACGGGTATGAGGCGCCCAACGCGGTGTCCTTGGCGGCGGCGTAAGTGGGGGCGTTTCGCGTGCCGGCGAATTCACGGGATTCCGGGCTGCTTTTGACCTTACCGGCCGGAAGCTACCCGGCGCAGGTCAGTGGACCCGAGGGCGCGTCCGGGGCCGCGCTCGTAGAGGTCTACGATGTACGGTAGAACGAACGCAGAGCTGCGGGCGACGAAATTTACTTCTGGAAACTGCGCCACATCGTCAGCGGAATGCTCGCTAAGGCAATGAAGGCGAGTTGGCTGCCGGCGAAAGCGAGCAGCCACCAAAAGGCCGAGTCCATGAAGCCGTAGCTGTGCAGGCCCACTCCGAGCATATTTACGCCGAACCAGCTCCAAGCGGTGATGATATTGCCAAAGACGGCGAGGGCGGCGAGGCCGCGCTGTTTGACCAAGCCACCCCAGCGGGCGTGAAGGAGCAGGGCATTCCAGATGACGATCATGAGCGCGCCGTTTTCCTTTGGATCCCAGCCCCAGAAGCGGCCCCAAGATTGGTCTGCCCAAATGCCACCGAGAATCGTGCCGACGAGGCTGAAGAGCGTGGCGAAGCAGACGATGCCGTAGATCATGCGGGTGAGCGTATCGGCGGTGGCCTTGTCCAGCGACTTGGTGAACAGGCCGCGCACGATGTAGATCAGCGCAAGGAACCCGGCGAGGAAGGTTGCGCCGTATCCGGCGGTGACGGTAACGACGTGAGTGGCGAGCCAGAAGTTGGAATCGAGCACAGCGCGCATCATCTCAAGGGTATCGCCGCCCAGCGAAAGGTAGTACCCGATGAGTAGCGCGGAAAAACCGATCAGTCCGCCGGCGACGGAGCCAATGGCGTTGCGATAGATAAACTCGAGGGCGAGACAGAAGCCGACGGCGATCCAGCCAACGAAGAGGGCGGAGGAGTAGAGATTGGTCACGGGAGGGCGGCCTTCGAGCCACATGCGAGCAAGGATGCCGGCGGTCGCGAGAGCCCAAGCGATGCCGAGCAGCCAAAAAGCTGCGCGGCCGAGCTCGATGGGCCAAATGAGCCACGAAATGACGGCGACGAGAAACGCGAGAACGTAAAGGATCATCGCGGTGTAGAACGGTTGCGCGGCGTTGAAGCGCGCTTCGGCAGCGCATTTCTTCAGCGACTCAGGAAAGGACTTGGCGAGCTGGCTGCGATAAAGGCCGAGGAGCTCATTGAATTCCTTGGCTTGGCCGGCGTTCCAGGTTCGAGCGAGACCAGCGTAGACCATCACAGATGGCGCGACCTGGGCGGTTTGGGCGCTATCGAGCAGCGATTGACCGACATTTTGCCACCCCGACGTGTTCGCTTCGCCGGCGGCCGGTGGCACGGCGAGCAAGTAGGCCAGCTCGTTCATGCGGTCGAAACGCGTGAGCAATTCCATCGTTTGTGTGGCGAGTTTTTCGTCGTAGGGTTGTTTGGCTTGTTGCGCGCGGAGCGCGACGATACCGGCGGCGGACGTCTGCTGAAATGACATCAATTCACCGAGAAAATCCTTGTGGTCGGGGGCAACGAGGCTGGCCTTGAGTCGAATGTAGAGACCGAGATTGGAGTAGAGCTGAACCACGGCCTTCTGGAACGGTGTGCGGACGGCGGCATCGACTGGTTGGGCGAGCCGAGCCTGGCGTTGAAGTTCGTCAATTTTGGGTTCGAGTTGACGGAATGAGAAGCGGCGTTTCCCGCGGCCGTCTTCGGGCGTTAGGCTGAAAATTGCGAGAAGATCGGGGTGGTTGATCTCGAAGTGTTGGTAGGCGTCAGCGCGGGAGCTTCGAAAAAAGACGTCGAGGAGCCATTCGTTCGGCGTTAGGCCAGTGCCGTCTGGGGCGGTGATGTTTTGGCTGCTTTGCAATACCAAGAGGGAAGTGCGGGCGACCGTATCGATGGGTTTGACACGGCCGTTGACGACGATCGGCAGGCGACCGAAGGCGATCAGGTCGAAGTCAGTTTTGTTACGCTCGGGCACGAGCGAACGGGCCACAAAGGCGAGGCCGAGCAGGAGGAAAGCGAGAGGAATGAAGCGTTTCATGCGGCGGGTTGTGGGGTGGCGCGGCGTTTGGCGATGAAGGTGCGGAGGCTCAGGCCGAATTGTAAAATGAGGCCGAGCGTCATCATGATGCAGGCGATGTAAGGGAGCAGCCACCCGGGGTTGCTGACGACCTGCAGGCCGGTGAGCCCTCGGGCGGCCTCCATCTGGTGTTGGTAGAAGGTAAAGCCGCCGTAGCGCAGCGGGTTATTCATGTAAATGAGGACTTCGCGATCGTCGCGGCCATCGGGAGTCTTAATCTCCACGCGGCTAGAGAAATTTCTGGGGGTATCCGTGCCGACGTAGTTGTCGTGCGTTACTTTCAACAGACGAAGGGAAAAGGGGTGGTAGGTGCGCACGAGGCGGAGCGAGAGTTCGTAGGTGCGTCCGGCGTGCTCGAAACTTTCGGGATTGGTGACCTCGACGCCGAGGCGGGGCGGGCCTCCCTCTGGAGGGGTACGCAGCACGGGAATTTCAGGGCGGAGGAGCCACGTGCCGATCGGACCCTCGGTACCCACGAGTGCGACGAGGGCGGCGGGGATATTTTGAGCGTCGGGATGGTGATCGATCGGTTGGTCGGTGACGACGTAGCGCGGGCCGAGGGCGCCGCGATTGGCGGCGACGGGCCCGGCATCGGGGACCTGCGCCCGGGGGCGGGCGACCGAGTTGGGGAAATAAAGCTGCGGGACGACACGGAACGGAATTTTGGCGTGTTGGATTTCCTCGCCCTTGGAGAAACGCGAGTCGGGGATGGCGACGACTTCGTCATGCTTTGGGTCGGTGATATCGGCAACGACGACCTCGTAGTGTCGGAAACTTTCCGAGTAGTTGCGGGCGCCGCCCTCGATGATCGTCATGCGCGAATCCTCCTGCATGAGGCCCGTGATGAGTTCACCTACCAGGAGCACGATGAGACCGGAGTGAGTGAGTTGGATGCCGGCCTTGCGCCATTCGAGCTTCAGGCGGTAAACATGCGCGGCGATCAGGTTGATGAGCAGCAGGCCGCCGATGAGGTAACCGCCGGGAAGGGGAACGGAGAGCTTGCCGACGTGCCAGATCGCGACGAACGAGCGGTAAAACTCCTCCTGCACGGTATAGATACCGAGGTCGACCTGCGCGAGCGTTGAGGTGAAGACGAGAATGAGCGACAGCGCCAGGAGAACAACGGTGAGCTTGAGCGAGACGAAAAAATCGCGGACTAATCGGACGGTGGGGCTCATCGGGCGGCAGGGGCTTTCATCGTTTTTAGGAATGCGAGGAATGCAGGTTTTTCTTTGGCGAGTTCGGCGGACGGTCCCATGAGTTTGACGAACCAAGTGCTTCCTTGGAACGGAATGATGGCACCGAGGAGGCGTTGTTGGCCGCTCTCAAAGTCAACGACGGCAAACTTCAAGCCGCCACTTTCAAAACGTGTGATGGCGGCGGCGAGTTCGGGTTCGTTGGCTGGCGCGAGTTGGATTTGACCCCGCCAACGATTGATATTCGCGGGCTCCCCGCCGACATCGCCGGGAAAGGCAGTGATCGAAAGGTCGGCGGCAGGTGCGCCGTCGACGGGGACGGCGAAGCTGCCCTTCCGCATGGCTGTAGCAGGCTTCGCTTGCCAATGGGCCGGAGCGGTCCAAGTGAGGCTAGCGCCATCGGCAGTGGGCACGGCCGTATTGGCCATCATGGCGGGGGCGGATGCGGGCGCGGGGTTGGGGGAAGCCAAGGGAGCGGGCACCTCTTTTTCTTTGGGGACGCGGTAGCTGGCGACTTCACGGTCGCGGCAGCCACTGGCAGTGAGACATAACACGGCCGTGACGGCGAAGGGGAGGAGGAAGGATCGCATAAAAAGAGGGAAATTTTCGGGTTTCACGCAGGACAGCAACCCAAACCACGAGATTCTCGACCGTGGCAATGTTCCATCTCCGGCCGGTAACGAGACTGTTACACTCCGCCACTGGACAACTCGGAGAACGCGCGTTGCGTCTGATGCAGTGCCCGTGGTGGCAATCTCCGCCCTACGGTCGCGCTCTCCTTCCCCTATGAAAATTGCATCCATCCGCTGTCTGTTATTCACCGCCGTAGTTGCAGCGTTTTCGCTGTCGGCGCGCGCCCAGGTCGTCGAGTTTCGAGCAACGATTAACGCGGCGCAGGAAGTGCCGGCCACGCCGTCCACGGCGACGGGCAACGCCGTGATGCTCTACGACGTGGGCACAAATACGTTTGATCTGTATATCTCGATCAGCGGTTTCACGAATGCGTTATCCGCCTCGCACATCCACGAGGCGGCGGCCGGGGTGAATGGCGCAGTCAAGGTGCCGTTCTCCCTCGATAATTTCGCGAAGACCGGGACTCTGCTGAGTGGGACGATTTTGCGTCAACCTTACCTGGGTGATCGACTGGCCCTGCTCCAAAACGGCGCCTACGTTAACTTCCACTCCTCGCAGTTTCCGGGCGGAGAGGTGCGGGGCCAGTTAATCGCGCAGCCGAAACGGCTGACGGCGGTGATCAATGTCGCGCAGGAGCAGGCGACGCTGGCGGCGACGGCGGCGCCGATTGCCTCGGTGGCGTCGGGGGCGGCGATCATGAGTTACAACCCCGGGACCAATCGCGTGAGCCTGCGGATGAGTCTCTTCAATTTGACGAACACGTTCGCCAATTCCCACTATCACGAGGCGGCGCCCGGGATCAGCGGACCGGTGGTGACCGGGCTCGGCGCGGGCACGGTGGCGGGATACACGAACGGAAGTCCTGGCTACTACGCCGGCACTTTCGATCTGCCCTACACCGGCGATCCGATTAAGCTACTCACGGGCGGTGCGTATTTGAATTTTCATACCAATGTTTATGGCGGCGGAGAGATTCGCGGCCAGGTGCGGGCGTCGGACGAAGTGCCGGGCTCGCGGCTCTTTAGCCTTTCGACGCGCGGATTTGTGGGTGCGGGCAATCAAGCTTTGATCGCCGGAATCAGCATCGTCGGACCCGAACCCGTGCGGCTGCTCATCACGGCAAAAGGGCCTTCGTTGGCGGCGTTTGGTGTGACCGGTGCGCTCGCCGATCCTAGTTTGGCCATCTATGACTCGACCGGCAGGGAACTGGCCGTAAACGACAACATCGGCACGCCGACGGCTGGTTCCGAACTCGCTACGCTTCCGGGTGTGCCGCGCACCGCAGCGGAGTCGGCGTTGCTCGTGGTGCTGGCACCCGGCAACTACACTGCGGTGGTCGGTGGCAACGGCGGCACGGGCATCGCGCTGCTTGAGGCGACGGATGTGCGGATCGTGGGCTCCGCGCTCGCGGTAGCGTCGACTGTGCCTACGGCGCCGGGCGGAGCAACGGAGGCGCGTGCGGCCGCCGTGGAGCTCTGCACCGCGCCGTTGCCCGCGAACCCGCGCTGAGTGCAGCGGGCTTTTGACCTGACCCGGTGCTGAAACAGCGCCGGGTTTTTTATTTTGCGGAGCCTAGGTCGCTTTGAATGATGGGCGGAATGACGTTTTCTCCATTGGGCGACTCGGCGGTCGTCGTGACGTTGGGGTCCGACCACGAGGAAACTTCCGTGCGCTGGGCGCGAGCGCTCACCGCAGCGTTGGACCATGACCGACCGGCCGGTGTGATCGATGTCGTGCCGGCCTTTGCAAAGGTGACGGTGTTCTACGAGGGGGCGCGAATCGGCGATTTTGCGCGGCTCTGCGGGGAGATTGAGAGGCGTTTGGCGCGGGCGGATACGGCCGTCACGTCGCAGCGAGTGAGGCGGATCGAGATTCCGGTGCGATATGGCGGTGAGTTTGGACCGGACCTCGAAGAACTGGCGGCCCGGGCGAGTCTCACGGTGGCCAAGGTGGTGGCGCTGCACACGGGCGCAGACTATTTGGTTCAGGCGATCGGGTTTGCCCCGGGATTTGCCTACCTCGGGGGACTGCCGGAGAAAATCCACACGCCCCGTCGGGCCACCCCGCGCACGGGGGTCGCGGCGGGAACGGTGGGAATCGGCGGTGCCCAGACGGGGGTCTATCCGCTCGCAACACCCGGCGGATGGAATCTCATCGGGCGGACACCGCTGCGGCTCTTCGAGGCGGGGCGACCGGAGCCTGCGTTGTTGCGGGCCGGCGACCGAGTCAAGTTTCGCGCGATCGATCTGGAGGAGTTTGCGACATGGCGATAACCGTTATTCGCGCTGGAATGCTCACGACCGTGCAGGACCTCGGGCGGCATAGTCATCGTGCGGCGGGCGTGCCAGTCGCCGGGGCGATGGACGGGTTTGCGCTGCGACTGGCAAATCTGCTGGTAGGCAATCGTGAGGATGCGGCTGGTTTGGAGTTCACGCTCGTCGGGCCGGAGTTGCAGTTCGGGGCCGACACGCTGATCGCGTTTACCGGCGGAGATTTTGCACCGTTTCCTCGATGGCAACCGGTGCGGGTCAAGGCGGGTGAGCGGGTGGTCTTTGGAGCGGCCCGGGTCGGGTGCCGCGGGTATCTAGCGGTGGCGGGTGGGCTCGACGTGCCGGTGGTGCTCGGGAGCCGGAGCACGTATTTGCGCGCAGCCCTCGGTGGGTTGGGCGGACGGGCCTTGCGCGACGGTGATGTGCTCCCCGCGGTTGAAGTCGTCCGGAAGTTTGCCGGACGTTGGCACATTGATGAGCGAATCTTGCCGGCGTATTCCCCAGCTCCGGTGGTGAGAGTCGTGCGCGGCGCCCAAGTGGATGAATTTGGCGAAACGTTTTTCTCTGCCGAATTCAAGGTTTCGTCCAAGTCGGATCGGATGGGTGTCCGCTTGGTGGGGCCGGTCGTCGCGCGAAAAAATGCCACGGAATTGGTTTCGTCGGTCGTCGCCCCCGGGATGGTGCAGGTGCCACCCGACGGGCAGCCGATCGTATTGATGGCGGATGCGCAGACGATGGGCGGCTACCCGCAGATCGCGCATGTGATCAGCGTAGACTTGCCGCTGGTGGCGCAGCTCCGGCCCGGTGACGCGATCCGGTTTCAAGAGGTGACATTGGCCGAAGCGCATCGACTAATTATTGCCCGGGAACACGCGTTGGCGCTGTTGCGCGAGGGACTGGCGGGAAAACTCCACTGACATGCCCCTGCAGATCGACCTTAATTGTGATCTGGGCGAAGGCGCAGGGCACGACGTGGAACTCATGGGACTCATCACGTCGGCCAATATCGCCTGCGGTGCTCACGCGGGTGATGAAGCAACGATGAGGGCCACGGTGGCGCTCGCGATGAAACATGGTGTGGCGATTGGCGCGCATCCAGGGTTCGCCGATCGCGAGAATTTTGGGCGGTGCGACCTGACTCTCTCGGCCCAAGAAGTGGAGGACTTGGTCGCCGGGCAGCTCATCGCGTTGCGCGCGCTCGCTCCGGTTACCCACGTGAAACCGCATGGGGCCCTCTACAATTTGGCTGCGCGCGATGCCGTCGTGGCCGGGGCGATCGTCGGGGCGATGTGCGCGGTAGATGCAGCGCTGGTGCTGTTCGCGCTGCGCGGCAGCGTGCTGGTGCGCGTGGGCCGCGAGCGCGGGCTGCGGGTCGCGGAGGAGGTTTTTGCGGATCGCACCTATCGGGCCGACGGGTCACTGACACCGCGCACGGTGCCAGGAGCGCTCATCACGGATGCAGCGGAGTGCGTGGCGCAGGCGTTGCGCTTGGTGAGCGCCGGGGCGGACACGATTTGTCTGCATGGGGACGGGCCGGATGCGATGGCGTTTGCCCGGCGCTTGCGGGATGCATTGGGACGTGCGGGAGTTGCCGTGCGGGCGTATGGTCGTTGAGTGGAAAGACCTTTTTTTGAAAACGCTTCTGCGTTTCGCGGTTGTCGTCGGTTTATGCTGGTGGGTGACCGTGCTGGGGGCTGCGGTCGACGTGTCGGCGGTGTTGAGCGATTTCGACCGAGTGGTCGAGCAGGCGCACACGGATTTTGAGGTGCCGGTCATCGCGATCGCGGTGGCGAAAGACGGCGAGGCGATCGCGGCGTCGTGGTTTTGCCGAACCAAGAGGAGGGGCCGGCTTTTTCGGCGATAACCTATCGGGTGCTCGATGCCTTCCTCGGTGCGCCGCCCACCGGATTGGGTGGCGGTGTTGGCCGAGGAGGAGAAAAAGAGCCACGATAAGCCAGACGGCAGCTGGCAGAGGCATGTCGCTACCCGCGATTCCACGTCGAAACCTTTGCTGGCGTTGGCGCGGTATGCGGGCACCTACCGCGACGGTTGGTATGGCGAGGTCGGCCTCGCGCTCGAGGGCGAGACGTTGGTGATGCGTTTCAGCAAGACGGCCCTGCTCGTCGGTGACTTGGAGCACTGGCAGCAGGACACGTATGGCGTGAAGTGGCGTGACCGCCCGTTGAACGCGGACGCGTTTGTGACGTTTGCGCTCACGCCGGAGGGCGCGATCGACAGCGTGCAGATGGAGGCGGTGTCACCCCTGACGGATTTCAGTTTCGATTTTCATGATCTGCAACTGAAGCCGATTGGGAAGCGACGCGCGCTACGCGAGGGACCGTCGAACGGCGGGCTACGGCTGGGCGGCTTCGACGGTGATGGCGCAGATGTCGTCGTCGAAATGGGCGTGGCCGGTGAAGGCGACGATTTCGTTGATGAGTTGGTCGAGTAGCGTGGCGCCGGGGAGACCGGGGTGGCGGGCGAGAAAGGCGCGGAGGCGCTCTTCGCTGAATTCCTGGTTGGCGGCGTTGGCGGCCTCGAACAGGCCGTCGGTATAGCCGAGAAAAACGTCGCCGGGCGCGAAGACGGACTCGTGACAGGTGTAGACGAAATCTTCGATCAGGCCGGTGGCGGGTTCCGGATCGGAGAGCGAAAGTTGATCCACTGCGCCGGTGGCGGCCCGGAGGAGGAGCGGCGGTGGGTGGCCGGCGTTGCCGAACGAAAGCGTGCGGGCGACCGTGTCAATGACGGCGTAGAAGGCGGTGGCGAAGACCGGTTGACCGGTTTGGTGCACGATGGGCATGAGGCCGCGATTGATTTCTCCGAGCACTTCAGCGGCGTCGCGGGCGTGGGGACCGACTTCTTCTACAACGCCGCGGATTAACGCTGTGAGAAGGCCGGCGCGAACACCATGGCCCATCACATCGCAGACCAAAATGCCGCAGCGGGTGTCAGAGAGGCGCACGATGTCGAAGAAATCGCCACCGAGCGTCGATGCGGGAACGTAGCGATGAGCGAAGCGAAGCGCGCTGGTGGCGGGGGCGACGCCACGGGGAAACAGCGGATAGGGTTGGTTAAAGAAAGCCTCTTGGATTTGTCGGGCCATGCGAACATCGGCCACCATTTCCTCCGTGCGCTGCCGTAATTCCTGCTCTATCCGCTTGCGCTCGGTGATGTCGTGACTGATGCCGACGAGACCGACGGTGTTTCCACGAATGTCGTTGAACGGAACTTTGGTCGTGAGGGACCAGCGGACCTGACCCTCGGCCCCGAAATCAGATTTCTCCTGATTGAGGACGGGCGTGCTGGTGTCGAGCACGCGCCGGTCGTCTTCCATGGCCTGGTGACCGCGTTCGCCGGGAAAGAAATCCAACGTGGTGCGGCCTTTGGCTTCCTCCTGGTGTTCGACCCGAAGAATATCGAGATGAGCCCGGTTGTTCAGCACGTACCGGGAGGCGAGGTCCTTGACGAAAATCCGACTTGGGAGGTGATCGATGATAATGCGGAGGAGATTGCGTTCTTCGGTAAGTTTTTCCTCTGCTTCCTTGGTGGCGGTAATGTTTCGCGTGAGGCCGAAGGTGCCAATGATGCGCCCGGTTTGGTCACGCCACGGCATCTTGGTGGTGGAAACCCACGTGCGGGTGCCATCGCGCAAGGTGGTGTTTTCTATTTTGCCGATGATGGGCCGACCGGTGCGAATGATGACTTGTTCGTCAATGAAGGCGAGGTCGGCGTGATCCCGGGAAAAAAAATCGTAGTCGGTTTTACCCACACAATCATCCGGACTGTTTGCGCCGAGGGAACGAGCTTGGGCGAGATTGTTGCGGACGAAGCGACTTTCAAGATCCTTGAAGTAGATCCGGTCGGGGATCGTGTCCATGAGGACGTGGAGAATGGTCGAGTCGAGGGACTCTGGCGGGAGGGCGGAAGCGGAAAGATCGGATGGCGTTTCGCTCATGAGGAAGGGGACGGTGGCAGATATGGGCGTGCACAGGCAATCTCGCTGTGGACCGGTCCCAGCCCGGTGCTCGGACGGAGCTGATCGCGCTAGGATGACGCGGACGGATCAGGCGCACACCGCGGCGCCGGGACGAAGCGGGTGAACCGGGTTCGGTTATTCTTTGATGATGGTAAACCGGTCACGCTGCTCACCTTTTTCGTTCAGAAATGTGAGCGTCAAAGTGAGGCCATCGATGTCGAGGATCGAGGAGCCGGCTTCGTTGAGCGCGACGTAGAAGGCGGGGTGGTTGAGCTTCGGGGGTTTGATGGTGCTGCCGGCGTGACCGGCGCTGCCGGTGACGACGTTGATGTCGCCGAAGTGCGCGGTGCGCGCGCGGGGTTTGCGGTAGACGACAACACCATCCGCTCGCACTTCGCCCTTTTGCTTTACCATGGTGGTGGCGTTGAACGTTTCGGATTTCCCATAGTGGCCGTCGAGGAGGAAGGATCGCTCGTAGACATGCGAGTGGCCGGTGAGGATGAGATCGACGCCACCGGCTTCGAGGACGGGGAGGAAGATTTGGCGCATGTCGTTCATCCGCCCGGTGCTGTCGCTGTCTTTATCGGAGTCGTGCGTGCCCTTGGTGTAAGTCGGGTGGTGGAAGAAGGCGACGATCCAATCGCGTTTCGTGGCTGCGAGATCGGCCTTGAGCCACGTCATCATTGCGCCGTCGGCGGAGCGGTCTGAGTCGTGTGAATCGAGAGAGATGAAGTGGGTGTTGGCGTAATCGAAGGAGTAGTAGGCTTCAGTGCCAGAAGCGACGCCGCCGGCCTCGCCACGCGTGGGAAAAGCAAACGTGTTATAGTAAACGCCGGATTGGGTGATCGAGTTGGCGGATTTGCCGTCGTGATTACCGAGGCAGGACCACACTGGAGCGCTGCGGAGTGTCTCGGGATACATATCAAAAATCGCTTTTTGGTAGTCGGTGTCAGTGCCCTCCGGGTAGGCATTGTCACCGAGGAGGAGCCAGAGGTCTGTCCCGCGTTTACCCGTGAACTTGTAGAATTGATCGCGGACGGCGCGCTGAGCATCGTTTTTCGTGCCAGGATCGCCCAGGACCCAGACACGAGTTGATTGGGAGGAACCGGGTTCCGGCGGCGTGACGAACGAACTGACGGGAGATTTGTTGGGGGCGTCTTCGGCTTCGGCTGCAGGCTTTGCTGCGGCCGCCTTGGCGGCGGGCTCGGTTGCTTTCGCAACCGGTTCAGCGCCCATCGTGTAGTAGTAGCGGGTGTTGGGCTTGAGCTTACCGAGGTAAACGAAGTGCTCGGTGGTAATCCCTTCGGCCTTGACGGTCGTGGTCAGTTCGGTGCGAGTGAGACCGTAGCGCACAATGGAGGCTTCGGTATTGTCGGTGCGCCAGCGCACGATCATGCTCGTCGGCGTGGCTGATTGGAGGTAAGGCCCCCGCGTAATGGTGGTCGCCGCGTGCGTGTTGGAAATCCCGGACAGCGCGATGGCCAACGCTGCGAGGCAGGAAAAGGGACGGAGTGTAAGCATGATTGGGCTGAAAAAACGGAAAGAGAAATTTCGACGAAGAGCAGGTAGACGCCGATCAGGGGGGCGTGGTTGCGAGACGAATGAGTTCAGCCGACAGTCGCACGGTGTCGGGGGAGTTTGCCAGCCACGCAGGAAGGGAGGCGATGGCCAACAAGGCGGCTTCGTAAGCGGCCCTGGCGTCAGCGCGTCGGCCGGCCGAGGTCAAGATGTCTCCTCGTCGCTTGAGCCAGAGTTCGCGGCGTTCGCTGGTGGAAGTGAGTAGATCAATCCGGCTTAGAGCGTCGTCGGTGCGGCCCAGTGAAATTTCCAACTCGAGCGCGCGGAGATGCAGCGAGAGAATAGGACCGAGTTGGGCAATGCCCTCATCGAGCGAGCGGATGGCCTCAGCCGGAGAAGCGAATAGCGCGGCGCGTTCGAGATAGAGTTCGGGGGAGGGGGAGGTCAGCAGACGGAAGGCGGCTGCGTAGTCGCCGAGCGCCGCTTTCCTGAGGCCCAGCCGACCAAAGGCCCTCGCACGCAGAACAAATGCCGTAGGATTTGTGGAGTCGGCGGTGGTCGCGACGTCTAAGAATGAACGCGCTTCGGTAGGGTTGCCGCGGGCGAGGGCGAGGGCGCCGCGGGCGAGGGCGAGACCGGAAAGACGAGGTGCGAGTTCAGCGACGATTACATAGTTGGCCTCGGCGGAGGTCCAATCTTCGTGTTTGGCGTAGAGCTCGCCGCGCTCGAGGTAAAGAGAAGCGTCATTTGGCGCGGACGCTAGCGCCGCGGCAAGGCGAGCAAGGGCCTCGTCGATCTCGGGGTGGGCCGGGGACGTCGCGACACCGACGAGCGCGATGACAAAGAGGGCAACACAGCGAAGCATGAAGGCGGAAATGGCGCGGGGCACGGTCCGAGGCAATGGAACTTTGCCGTTGCCGGTCGGGTGGATGGTGGGGCCATCCAACGCAACGTGATGATCAGGCTCGGCCCGAATGTTTCCGCCGCCAGAAGGCGAGTGCGGCGGAGACCGCGATGAGCATCGCGCCGTAGGTCGAGGGTTCCGGGACCGGCGTAATTTGTTTCTTGGCGCCGCTGTTGTAGTCCAGCCAAGCCGTTTGGCTGCTCGAAAAACCGAAGAAGGTAATTTGAGTTTCATCGCCGACACCGCGTTGGCCGAGGGTGGGGGGAGTGGTGCCGGCGAGCCAATTTTGCGAGAAGAAGAAATCCACGTTGTTGACCCAGTTCGTGATCGTGAGGCTAGCGCCGGGGGCGATTCGGATATTGGTTGCGTCTAGAACGGACGCTGCACTGTTGCCGAAATCGAGAATGGTATTGCCGGTGATCTCGAGGGTGCCGACCGTGAGGTTTACACCGGGGAGGAAGAGTGTGCCGCTCTTTAGCTCAAGGGTGCCTGCAAAATTGATGTTGGAGTTAAACGTCAGAGAGCCGCTGGGCACAGGGTTGCCGAGTCCGTCGACGGTGCCGTTGTGGTCTTGGTCGGCATCAATGACCAAGCGCCCCGAGCTCAGGCCGGTGAGCGTGCCGGAGAAGGTGCTGACGGAGTTGTTGCCTGCGATGGTGAGGGTGCCCGCGCCGGTCTCGATGTTGCCGGTGCCGGCGATGGCCCCGATCGTTTCGGTGAGTCCGTTCAGGTCGAATTTCCCATCCGAGTTTACGGTGACAGTGGCCGAGTCGTTAATTTGGTTCGATTGGGAAAGCCGGAGGATCGCGGTTCCGGCGGAATTTACGTTGTCGCCTACGGTAACGCTGGTGCCACTACCCGTGGCGTTGAGTCCGGCGGTCTTGTTGAGCAGCACGGTGCCGTCGTTGACTTGGAATCCGCCGGCAAAGGTGTTCGCGGCGGAGCCGGAGAGCGTGAAGGTGCCGGTGCCGCTCTTCACCAGTGAAAGGTTGCCGCTGGTGTCTTGGACTACACCGGAGAAGTTCGTGGAGGCGTTATTTCCGCCGGTGGTGATGGTGATGGCGGAGGCGTTCAGGTTGTCCACCGTGCCCGCGCCTGCGAGAGAGCCGATCGTCTCTCCGACGCCGCCATTGAAGTTGATCGTCGCACCGGAGGCGACGGTGACGTTGGCGCTGTCGCCGATGGCCGTATTGGCGACCGTTTTGTCGATACGGAGGATGCCGCCGTTGACGTTAACATCGCCGGTATGGGTATTGGTGGTGGCGCCGCCAATGACTAGAGTTCCTATATCGGTTTTGTTGAGGGTGCCAGCGCCGGCGAGGATGCCGTTGTAAGTGAGGGTCGTGCCGGAGTTGACGTCGAAGGTGCCTCCGCCGGCATTGAGGGTGGTTCCGCGGTTGGCGTTGAGGGTAAACGTCGAGGTGGTTTCCAGCGTGCCGCCATCGAAAGTCAGCTTGTTCGGTGTCGCTGCTCCCGGAGCAGTGCCGAGGCGGTTATCGGCGTCGAAACGAAGGGTGCCTCCGTTGATCGCAGTCGTGCCCGTGAGGGTGTTGGCGCCGGACAGCACCCAGGTTCCGGCGCCAGATTTTACGAGGGAGGTCGTGTTAGCGCCTGAATTGTCAATGATCGCACCCGAGAGCGTATTCGCCGCTAGACTTGATCCGGACAGGGTGAGGGTCTTGCTGCCCGCACCCGTGGCGGTCAGCGCGGAGGTGAATACGAGGGCTCCGCTGCCGGATGCATCAAGGGTCGCGCCGCCGGTGGTGCCCGCGAGATTGATGACGCGATCGGAAGTATGGCCGGAACCGGTGTAGGCGAGCGTCGCGCCGGTGGTGGTGGTGCCAATGGCAATGGTGCCGTTGGCGACAGTCGTGGGGGCACCGAGGGCGGAGGAGCCACCGGTTACGTTGGCGAGTGAATTGATGCTCAGGATTCCGGCATTTATGGTAGTGGCTCCGGTAAAGGTGTTCGCACCTGAGAGGGTAGTGGTGCCCGTGCCGTTCTTGGTGAGCGTGCTGAGGTTGGCGCCGATGATATTGGTCGACGTTGTGTTGCCGGCGCCGTCGAACGTAAGGGTGCGCGAGGCGGCGCTACCGTTGATGGTGCCGGATAGCGTGAGGAGGCCGGCATCGCTTTGGATTTCGCTGTTGGCGGCCAACGTAATGTTGCCAGCAAACGAATTGGTCCCCGTGATATTTTGCAGTGCCCCGTTGCTTCCAAGACCAGTGCCGGAAATGGTGAGGGCCTCGGCACCGACTGCGATTCCGCCGTCGATTTGCAGGCTCGCGCCACTGGCGACCGTCGTGCCGCCGACGGTGGAGCCAAGGCCCGTGGCGTTTTGAATCTTGATCGCGCCGACGTTGATGGTGGTCGTGCCGCTGTAAGTATTGGCACCGGCGAGAGTGAGGGTGCCGCTATTGGTGTTTTTCTCCAGATTCAACGTGTTCGGCGAATTGCTGATGACTCCGGAAAATGTGGTGCTAGCCGCACCATCAATCTTCAAAATGAAACTCGTGGCGGCGCCGAGGTGTTCGACGTTTCCCGCTCCAGACAGCGATCCTATGGTTTCGATTGTGTAACCCGAGTCGCCATTAAAACGGAGTGTGGCGCCGGACGCTACCGTCGCGGCTGCGGCGTTGCCGATAGCGCCGATGGCTCCGACCTTTTGGCTTTCGAAAACGCCCGCGTTAACATTGATCGCGCCGGTGTGTGAATTGAAGGTATTCGAGCCGGTGATAAGCGTGCCGGTGCCGGTCTTGGTGATGACGCCAGTCCCCGCCAAGAGGCTGTCGATCCGGGCGGTCAGACCAGACGCAACGTCGATGGTGGAGCCAGCAGCCGCGATCGTAAGGGTGTTCGCGGTAATGGTCGTGGTCCCTTCTTCGAAGGTCATGTTTCCGACGGTGATGCCGGTGCCGAGCGTCACCGTGTAGGTGCTCGTCGCATCGGCGCCGGCGCTGAAGACCGCGTGGTTACTTTGCGTCCAATTGGCAACCGCACCCGTGCCAGCTGCGTTAGCATTCCAATTCGTGGCGCCGGCGGTGTTCCAAGCACCGGTGGGGTTTGCGCCCCCGGCTCCTGCGGTAACACCATTGATATCCCAATACACCGTTGTTTGAGCGGAGGAAATTGCCGCGAAAATCGAAAGGAGAGAAACGATCGCGCAGAGACCACGTGCGCGGTTCCGAATGCAGAGTAAGTTGGAGGCTGCGCTCATCGGGAGGGAATGAGGGCAGGATAGGGTGTTAACCCTAGTTGTCAACTCATTGGCCAGGGAAACTGTCCGACGCCAGTGCGAGCGGTTGCTCTGCCTGTGCGACGAGATCAATTATTGAACCTAAAGAGCGCGACGTCCCCGTCAGCGAAAATGTATTCTTTGCCCTCGAGACGGTATTTGCCGGCGTCGCGTGCGGCGGCGACGGAGCCGAGGCGAGTGAGGTCGTCGTAGGAAACAATTTCAGCCTTGATGAAGCCTTTTTCAAAATCGGTGTGGATGACGCCGGCGGCTTGAGGAGCTTTCCACCCTTTCTTGATCGTCCAGCAGCGAACTTCTTTTTCACCGGCGGTGAAGTAGGTCTGGAGCCCGAGGAGAGTGTAGGTGCCTTTGATGAGGGACGAAACACCCGAGTCGTCGACGCCGAGATCCTTGAGGAAGGCCTTGGCTTCGTCAGCGGGGAGATCGATGAGTTCGCTCTCGATCTTGGCGCTGATGGGAACGTAGGCGGCGTCGTGGTGGGTGCGGACGAACTCGGCGACTTTTAGGACGAAGGGATTTTGCTCAGCGGTGGCGAGGTCGGACTCGGCGACGTTGCAGGCGAAGAGCACGGGTTTCGCGGTGAGGAGCTGGAAGAGCTTCATCATGGCGATTTCTTCGGGAGTCGCGGGCAGGGTGTTGGCCGTCTTGCCGGAGTTCAGGTGGGGCGAGAGTTTTTCGAGGAGGGCGATTTCGATGAGGGCTTCCTTGTCGCCGGATTTCGCTTTTTTCTGGGTCTTGTCGATGCGCTTGGTGACGGAATCGAGATCGGCGAGGATCAGCTCGGTCGTGATGACCTCGATGTCACGGATGGGATCGACGCCGCCCATGGTGTGGATGATGTCGTCGTCCTGAAAACAGCGGACGACTTGGACGATGGCGTCGACTTCGCGGATCGTGGCGAGGAACTGGTTGCCGAGACCTTCGCCCTTGCTGGCGCCGGCGACGAGGCCGGCGATGTCGACGAACTCGATCGCAGCGGGCACGACGACGTTGGTCTTGGCGATGGCCTTGAGCACGTAGGCGCGCTCATCAGGGACGACGACGACGCCGACGTTGGGATCGATGGTGCAGAACGGGTAGTTCGCGGCCTCGGCCTTGCGGGAGCGCGTGAGGGCGTTGAAGAGAGTGGATTTACCCACGTTGGGCAGGCCGACGATACCAGCTTTAAGCATAAATAGAGACGCGGACGGTCTCAGTCTGCATCGGGGTCGGTCAATGGTAAAGCCGGAGGGGCCTAAGTAGGGCCGGCCAGAGGGTGGCTGGCTCCGGAGGTAAATAACCGTTAATCAGAGTTTACCGAATGGGTCGTTTGTCCGGCGCCGCTGATGACGTGAGATGCTCTCGCGACTGCTGCGATGCCGTTTGTGGTCCTTGAGATGGCCACTGCGGCCGCTGCGGCTGCTCCGTCCGCCACGTTTCACGAGGAGAGCGACGACCACGCCGAACACGAACATTAGGATCATAGCCCAAACCCAGCCGGGAACAACGATGGCGTGTTGATCGTCCATGGAGAAGGTGCGAAAAAGACGCGGCTGAGACCGCTTTGGCAATCCGCAATTGCCGACGAAATATGATGAGATTTAGCGGGACGCCGGCGCTGCGCTCACGCGGCGCTCAAATTCGGGGGTGGCGCTCCGGGTAAGGTGGTTGCCGTCGCGGATGAGGAAGAGGGCGGCAAGATGTTCGCGGATGGCGAGCGCGTAGCCAGCGTCGGGACCGAGGACGAAGAGCGCCGTGGCGAGCGCGCTCGATTGGGCGCAGGAGGCGTGGACGACGCTGACGGAGGCGAGGGCGCTCGCGGCGGGGCGGCCCGTGCGCGAATCGATAATGTGGCCGTAGCGCTGACCGGCGAGCACCGTGAAATTGGTTCCATCGCCAGAGGTGGAAAGCGCGTCACCACTGAGTTCAAGGATCTGCGCGAGGACGGGGGTAGGATGAGTGATGTGGCCGGAAACGCCGGATGCGGCGGGTTGCTCGATGGCGGTGCGCCAGGGGTGGCTGCCGGACGTTTTGAGGTCGCCGCCGATTTGCGCGAGGTGATCGGTTGCGCCGAGTGATGTGAGTAGCACGCTGACGGCGTCGACCGCGTAGCCTTTGGCCATCGACGAGAAATCGGCGGAAAGGGTGGGGCTTCCCTTGCGCAGCGCAGGTGGTGAGAGGCGGATTTCGAGGCGTCGGTAGTCCACACGAGTGCGAGCGGCGGCGAGTTGGGCTTCGGTCGGGACGGAGTGGAGGCGGCGCAGCGGGCCGAAACCCCAGAGGCGAATTAGAGGTTCGACGGTAACGTCGAATGCGCCGGAAGTGAGTTCGCTGATACGGCGGGATGCGTTTGCGACGCGCGCGAGTTCGGGCGAAGCGGGGCACCAGTCGGTCGAGGACGAGGCGTTGAGTCGGGACAGCTCGGAGGCGGGGCGGTAGGTCGAGAAGATGGACTCGAGGTGTTCGAGGGTGGCAGCGACGCGAGCCGTGACGACGGCGGGATCAAGTTCGGGGGCGGGAGGTGGCGGTTGGCGGAATTTTGCCGACCACGTGGTGCCCATGGCGCGGCCGGCAACGGCGATGGTGACGGGTTCAGCGGTGGATGATGTTGCGACTGTCGCGGGGAGGATGAGCAAAAGGACGATGCAAATCGGGGCGTAAAGCCCCTCCCTCAGTTTCATGCGGCTCCTTTTAGCCACAGGATAACGGAGAGGTATTTCCAGTTGAACACGGCGGCGATTGCGACGAGGACGAGGGCGGCGGAGTCGCGGCGCGAGAAGCGGTCGGTCGGGCCGCGGGTGCGGACAAAGTTGAGCAGGGCGCCAGTGGGGCAGCCGAAGCGACAGTAGGCTTGGGGCACGAAAAACGATGCAACGAGGCCGACGGCGGCGACCGTGAGCGTGGCCAGGCCGGCCGAGCGAAAGATGTAGGCGGCGAAAGGTTCGAGGCCGGCGAGGTCGAGCGGGATCGCCGTAAGGGCGACGATCAACGTGAGGAGGAGTAGGGCGCCCGGGAGATTTTCGAGGCCGCGGATCACCGGGGCGGAAAGTGTGATTTGGAAACGAGCGGGACGAAAGTGACTGAGAAGTTCTTGAGCGGCGCCATGCGGACAAATTTGGTGACAATAGAACGGTTTTCCGGTGGTGAACGGGACGACTAACGCGGCGGCGGCGAGGAGCAGGAGACCGGGCGCCGTAGTCCAGGGAATGCCCGAGCGCGACCAGCCGACGAGTAGTTTTTGGGCGAGGAGATCGCCGGCGATGAGGCCGACGTAAACGATGAGTGCGAATTGGTAGGGGCGTTTCCAGCGGTGGCGAAAGGCCGCCGGTCCGAAAGCCATGAGGCCGGCGGCGGCGAGGACGACGAGCATAGCGTAGTCGCGCCACGCAAAGCGCAGCGGAGCGGCGGAGGCGATTTCGTCGCGGCTAAGTTTGAGACGGGCCTTCACACTTTGAGCGATGGCCATGCTGGTCATCGTCGCGCCGGAAACACCTTCGATGCCGGCGGCTTTGAGATCGAGGTCGGCGGCGGCGTCCCAGGTGAGTCCGTTCCATTTTTTCAGAAAGCGGCGGTCGAGGGCGATGTCCTTGACGTAGCTCTCGGTGTCTTCGGACGAGTGGATTTTCAGGCCGAGGATTTTCCAGTCGCGGTCGAGGATGACGAGGGCATCGGTGGTTCCGGCGTAGCCGAGGATGTCGCGGCAGGTGGGTTGAGTGCGGACGATGTAGCCGAGTTCACGGCCGGCGCGGTCGAGGACGAAGAGGCCGTCGCGGGCAGAGTCGTCCGGGCGGAGCGAGGCGGCAGCGGGGAGGAGCGGGATGACTTCGGCGGCGGTGACGGGGGACTCCCCCTGAATGCGCTGCCGCACGGCCACGTCGCGAATGAGCCACGCAATGGTGGCGACAACGGTGAAGCGGAAGAGCTGGAGGGCGATTTGTTTCA
>Ga0209829_10001339_pt1 | contig 20273 bp, 19 predicted proteins | sample C_140205_EF_Meta_FD_187311 | JGI IMG/M metagenome (GOLD analysis project Ga0209829, IMG submission 187311) | Freshwater microbial communities from Lake Croche, Canada to study carbon cycling - C_140205_EF_MetaG (SPAdes) (version 2) | ecosystem: Environmental > Aquatic > Freshwater > Lake...
TAAACGATTTTCACATCACGCTTGTCATCGGCCAATTGGAATAGATCTCTATCACCAGTAACGATTCGAATTGGCCCTTGTTGTTTAACACTAAAAGTTGCCATTAAATCATCAGCTTCATAATCATCAACACCAACCATTGCGATCCCAAGTGCATCAATCACATCTAGCAAAATTGGTATCTGCGGACCTAATGTGTCTGGCTCTTCCTCATCGCCTTCTTCATCAAGTCTATTAAGTTTGTAATCTGGAAATAGTTCTACCCGCCAAGATGGTCGCCAATCTCCTTCTAAACATGCGACTAAACGATCTGGTTTGTATTTAACAATCAGTCTTGAAGTCATATCTAAATAACCCCTAATGGCATTTACTGGTAATCCGGAAGGAGAAACCAAAGTATCTGGCATTCCAAAGTAAGCGCGATACCAGAGAGATGCACTATCTAAAAGCATCAATGTCATACAGCTGCCCCGGCGTATGCGATAACTCCCCGATCAATTTTTGTCAGCGCTTGGTCTATCACTTCTTGAAGGTGTGGTGCTGCAGCTCTTAATTGTCTTAATAAATCAATAATCTGCTTCATGTTTCTAACGAAATCACCAACAGTTAATTCACTTCCCTTTAATATTGATGTTAGGGACTGGCCACTTGCCCACCTATTTGATGCCCAACAGAAACCAAAATCTGGTGCCCGCATAGTTTCCAGATTTAAATCACTCTCTGCATCATAAATCTTTCCATAAATTTTAGATATTGTTGCTAGTGCGACCTGAACATCACCTCTAGGAACTTTCGTAACCTCTTCATTTCTAGACTCATATACACAGCTTGAAATTACTGAAACTAGGTCGGCAGGTGTGAGGGTATCAAAAACACCCGCCTGAATAGATTCAGCGATCAGCAAATCAGTTTCACCGTATATCTTCGCTAACATCTTTCCCGATTTTGCTATTTCATCATTATTTATATAACCAAATTTATCCAATATCACTTTAATCCGATCAAATCTCTTTGCAATTACATTAGTTCTGCTATTAATCCGCTCAGTCAAACCATCAATTTCGCGCTGTAGGCGGTGGGCACGCTCTGCTAAGCGAGAATGGTTTTCGCGATCTGGACAGCCATTTGATGGATGAGCCTTTATTCTTTTACGAATACTGCCAATCTCTTCTTCGATTTCAATCCGCTTTTTCCTATTCTTTCTACTATCAGTTTCAAGTTTCTTAATATCAGCCCGCATCTGTGCGTATTGCACAAAATCACCAAGGTGACATTTTGCCTCACTAAGAAAAGCATCTCGAGCGCTTTCATTTTTACGGATCTGCTTAGCTAAACCCACTACTGCCTTATCAGCTTGAAATTGTGCGAGAGAAGACTCCAGTGAAGTTCTAGCCCGAGACGAACCAAACTGGGATATTAAATTGATACTCATGTTGTATGTCGGCTTGAATGAACTTTTTAGTGGATATGTACGAGTAGAAGCAAGGCCGCCAACCGAGGTTGAATCTAAATCATTGTTCCACAAAATTACTGCATTTCCTTCGATATCAATTCCTCGTCGCCCGGCCCGGCCAGTTAGTTGCGTGTATTCACCTGGTGAAATTGCCACATGCCCTTCACCGTTCCATTTACTTAACTTCTCAAGTACCACAGTACGTGCTGGCATATTAATTCCTAGCGCCAAAGTTTCAGTTGCAAAAACTGCTTTAACAAGCCCTCTTTGGAACAACTCTTCAACTGTGACTTTGAATGCTGGTAACAAACCAGCATGGTGAGCAGAGATGCCTCGCTCTAGTGCATCTGCCCATTCATAGTAGCCAAGTACAACTAAATCTTCCTCGGCAAGATTTTTCATATTTTTAGCTATAACAGCACGGATCTCTGATCTTTCTTGAGAATTAGTTAACCTCAAACCTGCTGCTAAGCATTGTCTAACTGCAGCGTCACAATTGTTTCTAGAAAAAATAAAGGTAATTGCTGGTAATAAACCTTCTCTATCAAGTTTTTCTACTATTTCTGAGCGCGACAGAGGTTTTGGGCCCTTAGGCTTATCTCGCCAATTACCTCTAACCTGCCGGTAAGAATCTCTTTCTAATCTGGTTAGCTCAGGATTTAATTTTTGATTTTCACCAAATAGATCAAGTAACCGATTTCCAAAAAGTACATGCTGATACAGTGGAACCGGTCTAATTTCACTAACAATTACTTCTGTGTCGCCCCGTACTGTTTGAAGCCATTCACCAAACTCCTCAGCATTAGAAACAGTTGCTGAGAGTGAAATAATCTGTACTGCATCGGAAAGATGTATCAGAATCTCTTCCCAAACGGCTCCCCTAAATTTATCAGCTAAATAATGAACCTCATCCATTACTACATATTTAAGATCACTAATCGTTTTCGAATTAGCATAGATCATATTTCGTAGCACTTCTGTTGTCATAATAACTATTTGTGCCTCTGAATTAATGGACGTATCACCAGTTAAAAGGCCAATTTTCGATTCACCATATTTTAAAACTAACTCAGAGTATTTTTGATTAGATAATGCTTTTATAGGCGTCGTGTAGAAACACTTTCCACCGCTGTTAATTACTAAGTCAACAGCAAATTCGCCGACAATCGTCTTGCCAGCACCGGTTGGAGCTGCAACAAGAACTCCCTTACCGCTCTCAAGGGCATGGCAAGCGTTGATCTGAAATTCATCTAATTCAAATGGAAAACCTTCAGCAAATTTTCTTGTTTTAGGAAATTTACCATTAGCCTTCACACGAGCGTAGCTTTCAGAAGGAGAAAGACTCATGGCGCAAGCCATGTTGTAAGAGCATTTGGAACATTAGTAACTTCAATTGGTAACTGGGATACAAACTCTCCATCTGCATAAGAAACAGTCGGGCCTGATATCTTTACATGCTTGCCTTTATATACATCAATTTTTGGGTGAGGAATATGATTACCTTTAAATACTTTTGGGAAAATTGTTAGCAATACAATTTTAGTAACTGGCCTAACTATTAAAATATCAAATATCCCATCTGAGTTTGATGCTCCAGGACATATCCTCATGCCCCCACCATAACTCTCGCCGTTAGCAACAACCAACAACATTGCGTTTTGCTCAATAGCTTTTCCATCAATTTCAAACTTATAAGGTATTGATTTAAATCTTGAAAGAATCAAAATTGTTGCAATAGTATATTTTGATTTACCTCGCGGCCAAACCATCCTATTGGCTAATGAATTAACAATTGCATCAAATCCGGTACTTAGAACTTGTACAAACCATTTGGATCCATCTGCCGATACCGCTTTACCAAGATCAATTTTTATAGGTTTAGATTTAGAGATAATTGAAAATATTTCACCAACTGATTTGCCATTAAACCCAGTTGCTCTTGCAAAATCATTACCAGTACCGGCTGGGATAACACCAAGGCAGATCTGTTTCTCAGCCACCATCTGCAAACAGAGATTAACTAAGCCATCCCCACCAACTGCAATTAGGTAGTTATAGCGATTACTTTGTATCTCCTTTTCAAGCAGAATGCTTGTTTCAGCAAACGTGTCACAATCAATCAGTTTATTTTCTAGACCATTGTCAGACAGTAAATTAATGAAATCATGCGCAAGGATACGCCCTTTCCCCTTGCCTGCACTCGAATTAGAAACTACCAGCCACATTTAAATTTCTTCAGGTTCTTTAATTGCGGATGATCCCGTGTTATCAGTATCGTTTTTATTTCGCCGTTTATCAACAATCAATGCAAAAAGACCACTTGCAAAATACAGCAAACAAAGAGGAATAGCTAATAAAGTCATTGTGATTGGATCCGGTGTGGGCGTGAAAGCTGCAGTAAATACAAAGCAGATAAATACGGCAAGACGCCATGGTTTTAGGATTGCTTTTCCAGACAAAACACCTAGAAGATTAAGCGCTACTAGAAATAGTGGCAAAACAAATGCAATTCCAAAAATAAGAATCAGTCTTAAAACAAAATCAAGATACTCATCAAACCGAATAAGATTTCCAAGATTATTCGGGGTGAAGCCGAGTAAAACATTAACTGCGTGCGGAAGAATTAAATATGCTAAATAGGCTCCAGAAGAAAATAAGGGTGTAGCAACCGCTGCAAACAAAATGGTAACTCGTCGCTCTTTTTTATGTAAAGCAGGAGTTACGAATGCCCATAGTTGATAAATCCAAACCGGCGCAGAGAAAATTAGACCTGCAAGTAAGGCAATTTTTACTTGTAAATTGAAGGGGCCAAGAATTCCATTTATATATAGATCACCACAGCTATCCAGATTTGGAGTTACGGAAACTCCAATGTCGCAAAATGGCATTGTAAGCAACCGGATTATTCTTTGATAATAAATCCAACCAAAAATAGAACCGAGAAGCACAGCAAATGAGGATTTGATTAACCGGTCTCTAAACTCACGAATGTGATCTAGCAGTGGCATATTGCCGCCACGGCGCTTACTCATAAGAATTACTTATCAGAGTTTGGATCTGATTTATTATCCCCTGCTGAGTCCTCTTTATTCATCTCCCTTACTTCACTCTTGAAGATGCGAAGTGATCTTCCAAGGGATCTAGCTGAATCTGGTAACCGCTTTGATCCAAAAAGCACGACAAAAACAACTGCTAAAACTAGTAAATGCCAAGGTTTAAGTGAGTTCATAGATAAATCCTACCCTAAACACCAAACTAAGCCTGGTATAGGGCCAGAACCGATTTTGCGGATTCAAGCAATTCACTGGCAAACAGACTTGGAGAGGTAACGGTAATTCCTGGGGCATTACTTAGAATGCTCCGCTTTAGCCACTCTATATTGCCTATTTGAATATGAACTTCAAATCCATCCCCAATTTCTTGCAACGAAGAAATTACTGAAGAATTTCGCTCTATGAAACTCCGGTGAGATTTCTTTACATCTAAAACCAACTCGAACAACTTTGCTTGTTCACTTGAATTGTCATGGCCCTTAAAATCGATAATTATGCAATCCTCAATTAGGTCAACTTTAAAAACCCGATCAGACCTAACATTCAGATCAAAAGCAGATAAATAGAGGTTACCGTTTAAAAAGTAAAGACTTTGAGGATCTACCGCTCTTCTTGTCCTCTCGTCCTTTGTAAGCGAGTTATATCCAATCTCTAAGTGTTTTCTCTCTGAAATAGCCTTCGTAATTAGATCAAGATAATCTGAATTAGTTGCTAAAGGGTCAAGGGTAATTAAGTTACTACTTCCCAATTTTGAGATCTTTTTGGATAAAGACTGCAATTTGGCTAACTGTTCGGGGTTAGATTTATTAATCTCAATTAATATCTGAAGACCTAATGCAATCACGATTAATTCACTTTTATTAAATCTTCTTGGCTTATCTAAAACTTGAGGGTCTATCACTGAGACTATTCCATCATCGAAGACTATGTCGATAAGCTCATAGGGCGTATAACCCGGTAAACCGCACATAAAAATAAGTTGTAAATCATTTTCAACCTGTTTTTCAGTAACCGAAAACTTCGCAGCCAATGTACTAATCGATATCCCTGGATTCTCCAAAATGTAAGGAATGAGATCCATGGTCCGTAGTGCTCGTACTGCCGCATTATCAACCATTAATAAAATCCTCTAGTCGAGAAACAATAGAGTCGCGAAGTGATTGAGGTTTTCTTACAATAATATTCTGACCATGCCATAATAAATTCTCAATAAGTTCCGGCTCATAACTGTAGGGAATACACATTAAATCCCACTCCGAATCATGATCTTCTGCCGAATACTTACTTCTTAAAGAGTATGCCTGCTCTTTTCTTACGAGTATTTCTGCCTCAAATATTTCTTCTTCACTATATCTTGCCAGATAAGCGGTCAGATCAAACCCTTCCGGCTTAATAAAAGTTTCATCTTCGAATGAAATTTTTGATTCTACTCTTACCAGCTTGAACGATTTTATAACTTTGTCGTCTTGAGCAACTAAATACCAAAATCCAGATCTCATGAACATACCAAACGGTTCAACACTTCGTTGATTACCATTGTATTTAAATGAAAGTTTTTTAAGCTTTTCGATTGCTTCAAAAGCAGTTGCAAGCATTTGTGAGCTCTCACTATCTCTAACTACTGGAAAGTTGATTGCATTAAATTCAATTGGACCACTTAAAGACTGAATTTTTAGAAGAGCTGCCTTAGAATCATTACTTAGAGCCGAGTCGTGCCATAAGTTGGCAGCCATTGTTAAATATAGAAGCTCATCAGCTGCAAATTCATTTCCATTTAATTGGAAGGTTTCGGCTCGAATTAAATATCCTTGGTCATCCTCAAAAAGTGGGTCAAGTCCTTTAACTTCGATTTCCACACCCATGTTTCTGAGCTCATCTTTATCCCGTTCAAACATCCGCTCCATTGTTTCCGGTGATCCGCTATACCCAGTAACACTCTTAAAGATTTCTGATTTAGTTAAGTATCGTTTAGTTGCCAAAAGGGCCAAGGTTAAGTTAATTAACCTTTCGGTTTTTTGAGAACTCATGGTGATAGGTTAGTCATTAGTAAAATCTTTGATAAGATTGACTATGCATAAATTCCAAAAAGTCACCCTATTAATTGCTCCTTTACTGCTTTTAGCAGCCTGTTCTACTGATGGAGGCGTAAATCCAATGACCAATTCAACACAATCATCATCTGCTTCTATTCCAGAGGTTGGTGGTTCAAAAGGCTCAAAGCCAACAATTTCAGCACCTTCCGGGGACGCTCCGAAAGCTCTTGAGCAAAAAGATATTTTTGTCGGAACTGGTAAAGAAGCAGTTGCAACATCTACTTTAGAAGTTCACTACACATTAATGGCTTGGAGTACTGGAAAATTAGTCGAGTCTTCATGGGATTCAGGACAGACCGCAACCTTCCCATTAAGTGGAGTGATTGCTGGTTGGCAACAAGGAATTCCTGGAATGAAAGAAGGCGGACGCCGTTTGTTAGTTATTCCACCGGATCTTGGCTATGGAGCAAGTGGTGCTGGAGCTTCGATTGGACCAAACGAAACTTTAATTTTCGTAGTAGATCTAGTAAAAGTTAGCTAATTACTCGATAACGTCGTATGAGCCTTTTGAAGGGCGGCGACGACGTTGTAAAACTGGAACTCCTGGCGCCATCCGGCGCGCAAATATAAGGAACCCAGTGTGGCCAATCATTCTGTGTTGTGGCCTTACCGCCAAACCTTCATGATGCCAACCGCGAACAATAGTTTCAGATGATTCTGGTTCAGTGAAATTACCAGAGTCTTTTATTGCCTCTGCAATTTTTGATAGCTGCGTTGTAGTTGCTACATATGCCATGAAAACACCACCTGGTACTAAAGCATTTGAGGCAGTTTCTACACAATCCCAAGGGCTAAGCATGTCTAGTATTACTCGATCAAAATCAGCTTCAAATTTCTGATCTTGTAAAGCGCCAATAGTTAGTTGCCAGTTTTGTGGTTCTGCGCCAAAATAATTCTGAACGTTTTTCTTTGAAATTTCTGCAAAGTCTTCACGAATTTCTACAGAATGTAAAAATCCACTTTCACCAATAGCACGAAGAATTGAAATACTAAGAGCGCCAGAGCCAACTCCAGCCTCTAATACTCTTATTCCTGGCTTAATATCTGCTATTCCAAGAATCATTGCCGCGTCTTTGGGGTAAACAATTGTCGCTCCCCTAGGCATTGAAAGAACATAATCGGCAAGTAAGGGTCGGAAAATCTGAAATTTTAGCTCTCCATTAGTTGCAACAATGGATCCCTCGGGAAGTCCAACTAAATCGTCATGTTTTAGCATGCCTTTATGTGTATGCCACTCGGCACCAGTCGTTAATGTAATTGAATAGAGCTTTCCCTTGGCATCGGTTAATTGAACCCGGTCCCCATATTTAAAATTACGATCAATCATTTGACTTCATTCTACTTGTTAGAAATGGGTACCAGGTGACAAGTTGCGCAAAATTTACATCGGCAATTGACTGAATTATTCGTAAATTCTCATGTGGAACCATCTTGGTTAAATGCGGAATCCCGATAACTTGAGCACCGGATCGTAAGCCAGATTCAACTCCTGTAGGAGAATCCTCAAAAACTACGCAAAATTCATTCTTAACTCCAAGCAATTTTGCTGCAAGTAAATATGGCGCTGGATCAGGTTTTGACTTCTCAACATCGTCGCGTGAGACAGCTATATCAAAAAAGCTGTTAGGAAATCTTTTAAGTACAGCTTTCATGAGATTTCCAGCGCTAGCTGTCACAAGTGCAATCTTTAAGCCAGCAGACTTGCAATCCTGCAAAAGTTCTCGTGCATTCGGAATAATTTCTATTTCGTTCGCAAGTTTAATCTCCATTAGCTCATCTAGTTTTTTTCCGAAATAACCGTATGGTTTTACATTATTACTGCGCTCTTGCATATAGTTTTCAGTGCGCTCCGTTGGACCGCCCAGACAATTTATTTGATCTTGTTGATCCCAATGACAACCAAGTTCAGCCATTACCTCGATCTCTGCCTGTAACCATAATGGTTCAGAATCAATTAATGTTCCATCCATATCAAAAAGAATCGCACTCATGAAGCGTTGAAATACTTTGCTTCTGGATGGTGCAGAATAATTGAAGATGTTGATTGCTCTGGATGAAGTTGGAACTCTTCCGACAACGAGATGCCAATTCGCTCTGGCTCTAACAATTCACACATTTGCAATTGTTGCTCAAGGTCTGGGCATGCTGGATAGCCAAATGAATAACGAGACCCCTGATATCCCTGGTCAAAAATTACTTTTAAATCTTTAGAGTCTGATCCATTTATTTTAAGCTCCTCACGAACCCTTGAATGCCAGTGCTCCGTTAGGGACTCAGTTAATTGAACAGAAAGGCCATGTAGCTCTAAATACTCACGATACAAATTTGCATTAAATAACTTACTTATAGCATCACTAATCGACTGCCCCATAGTAACAAATTGAAAACTAACAACGTCTATCTCACCGCTCTGCTTACTTCGGAAGAAATCAGATAAACACAATCTGCGATCGCGACTTTGCCGTGGGAATGTAAACCTAACTCTCTCTTCTCCCTTTAGATTTCCTTCATGGTGAAGAACAACTAAATCATTACCATCGCTATAGCAAGGGAAATATCCGTATACAACTGCAGCATTAAGCCACCCATTTGATTGAACATCATTTAATAATGACCTTAGTTGCGGTCTTCCTTCTTGCTCTGCCATAGTTTCGAAATCTTTGCCTTTTAATCCCCATTGACCAAGGAATAAAGCTCGTTCATCTAACATTCCGACATAGTCAGCAAGTGCAACTCCTTTGACCACCTTAGAGCCATAAAACGGCGCAGATGGAACTGAGTTACTTTCAGAAACATCACTTCTCTTTAAATCAACCTCAGTGGATTCACTTCGATTAGTCTTTAATGTGCGTCTTTCTTTAAGTGGAGGCAACTGAGCTCCAGGCACACCGCGTTTAATTCCCATCAACGTATCCATTAGTTTAAGACCCTCGAACGCATCTTTCGCATAACGAACTGTTCCCGGGAATATTTCATTTAAATCCTGCTCAACAAAAGATCTTGTTAATGCGGCACCACCGAGAACCACCGGCCACTTTTCTGAAAGTCCTCTTGAATCTAACTCCAATAAATTCTCCTTCATAATTACAGTCGATTTAACTAAAAGGCCAGACATGCCGATAACATCAACGTTGTTAGCCATTGCTGCATCAATTATCTGATTTACTGTTTGCTTTATGCCGATATTAACTGTTTCGTATCCATTATTAGACAAAATAATATCTACTAAATTTTTACCGATATCGTGCACATCACCTTTTACAGTGGCCAGAAGTATCTTTCCTCTACCTTCATCATCAGTTTTCTCAATAAAAGGCTCAAGATAAGCAACAGCTGTCTTCATAACTTCTGCCGACTGAAGAACAAATGGAAGCTGCATCTCTCCTTTACCAAATAACTCTCCTACAGTTTTCATCCCGGAAAGTAGGTAATCATTAATTATTGTGAGTGCAGGAATCTTTGAATCCAATGCGATTTTCAGATCATCGGTTAACCCGACTTTTTCGCCATCAATTATTCGGCGTTGCAATCTTTCATCAAGTGGAAGCGCAGCAAGTTCAGCGGCTCTGCTCTCTTTAGTAGAAGTAACCTCAATATTCTCAAATAATTGTAAAAACTTTGAAAGTGGATCATATTCGATATCTCCATTTTGATCGAACTTTCTACGGTCGTAAACTAAATCCAACGCAACATCTAGTTGCTCCTTAGGAATACGACTAATCGGTGTAATTTTTGATGGATGAACAATTGCTGAGTCCAGTCCGTTTTTAACGGCCTCTGATAGGAAAACTGAATTTAAGACGATTCTTGCAGCAGGGTTAAGTCCGAAAGAAACATTACTAACACCCAAAGTTGTCTGTACGCCAGGAAACTCTTCTTTTAGCGCTTTAATCGCGTTAATTGTTTCAATACCATCACGCCGAGTTTCTTCTTGCCCAGTTGCAATTGGAAAAGTTAAGCAATCAATAAGAATATCTTCTACTTTCATGCCCCATTTTTTAGTTAAATCATTGTTGGAAAAGTTAAGCAATCAATAAGTATATCTTCTACTTTCATGCCCCATTTTTTAGTTAAATCATTGATTAAGCGTCTAGCAACTTTTAATTTCCAAATTGAATCACGTGCTTGACCATCTTCATCAATTGTCAGCGCTATTACAGCTGCGCCGTGCTCAACTACTAACGGCATGATCCTTGCAAATCTAGAGGTTGGTCCATCTCCATCTTCATAGTTGACTGAATTAATTACCGATCTACCGCCTAATTGCTTTAGCCCAGCCTCTAGAACTGCTGGCTCTGTTGAGTCCAACACAATTGGTAGCGTTGAAGTGGTTGCGAATCGAAATGCTAATTCCTTCATATCGGCAACACCGTCGCGCCCAACATAATCAACTGAAAGATCTAACATATGAGCACCATCTCTAATCTGGTCTCGTGCGATCTCAACGCAACTTTGCCAATCCTCAGCCAAGAGTGCGTCCCTAAATGCTCTTGATCCATTTGCGTTAGTTCGCTCTCCAATTGAAAGATACGTATTTTGTTGTCTAAATGGCGCAAATTGATAGAGTGATGATGCGCCAGATTCTCGGTTTACAATTCTTTTTGCGATATTGCTGCCGCGCAGTTGTGTGACAACTTCCTTTAGATGCGCTGGTGTTGTGCCGCAACATCCACCAACTAAGTTGACTTTGTACTCATCGACAAACTGTTTTAAGGATTTAGCTAACTCACTTGGTGATAATGGATAATGTGCTCCATTTTCACCAAGAATCGGCAGTCCGGCATTTGGCATTACCGAAATCCCCGCTGTTGCACCCTTACTTAAAACTCGTAGGTGCTCACTCATTTCTGCAGGACCAGTCGCACAATTTAAGCCAATTAAATCAATTCCAAGTGGTTCAAGTGCATTTAATGCCGCTCCAATTTCTGAACCCATGAGCATGGTTCCAGTTGTTTCAACAGTTACCTGAGCTATCAAGACAATATCTTTTCTTGATTTGTTGATTGCATCCCGTGCTCCGTTTATAGCTGATTTTGCCTGCAGTAAATCTTGCGTTGTTTCAATGAGTAGAGCGTCACTGCCACCTTCGATTAAACCTTTTGAAGCTGTTTCATAAGACTGCTTTAAAATTTCATATGTTGTGTGACCAAGTGTTGGTAGCTTCGTGCCGGGGCCAAGTGAACCCAGTACCCATCTTGGGTTCTCTTTAGTTGAATATTTATCGGCGACCTCTCTTGCAATTTTTGCACCGGCAAAAGCCAGTTCGTAGATTCGATCTTCAATTCCATACTCAGCTAAATTAGCAAAATTTGCACCAAAAGTATTTGTTTCAATCGCATCAACACCAGCATCAAGATATTCAGCATGAACAGCTTTAACGATATCTGGCCTAGTTACGTTTAAAATTTCATTACAGCCTTCATGATTTTGAAAATCTTCAAGGCTTGGATTTTGATCTTGCAACATAGTGCCCATCGCCCCATCGGCAATAACTACCCGCTGATTCAAAGCAGTGCGAAGAGAGTTCATTTGACCTAGTTTACCTTAATAAATGGGTGGCTAAATCGATTACAGTGCTAAACCAAGCAGTGAATCAATTGCTCTAGAGACTAAACCACTTTGATTAACATCTCCATTATTTTCAGATTTTCTCGACCAATCCAATAATCGTTTCAAAGCTGACGGAGTATCTAGGTTATTTGAAATATCAAAAATCAAACCACTAATTAACTCCGCTGAATCACTAACTTCACTTTGAGAAAGTGAGCGACGAATCTGATTAATTTCTAATTCTGCTGTTTTAAGTAATTCATTACTCCAAGCTCTATCTTCTTGATAATGACCTTTTAGGAGCGCCCACCTAATTGCCATTGGATCAACTTTTGCTTCTAATAATTTTGATACAAATACTAAGTTGCCCTTTGACTTGCTCATTTTCTCCCCATCTAAACCGATCATTGCTGAATGCACAAAGTATTTTGCAAAATCTCGACCATATGCAGCATTAACTATTTGTGCGCTCATAAAATGGTGAGGGAAAATAAGATCACTTCCTCCACCTTGAAGATCAATTATTGGGTTACTATTTTTATCATCTAGGAACTCACAAGCGATAGCTGTGCACTCAACATGCCATCCCGGACGACCAAACCCTAAGTTGCTCTGCCACCCTGGTTCGTTATTACGATTGGCTAACCAAATAACTGGATCCAATGGGTGCTTCTTACCAGCTCTAGTTGGATCTCCCCCACGCTCAGCAAAAATTCCTATTGCCTCATCAACATGCAATGGCAATTTTTCTAAAAATGGTTCAACAGAAAAGTAGTGGTCGCCAGATATTTCATAAAGATGTCCATTATGCGATAACTTCTGAGTAAATTTCTCAATGATATCAATTGAATCAGTTACCTTTGCAAAATTAGTTGGGGGTAAAACTCTTAGTGCAGTCATATCAGATTTATAAAGATCGATCTGAGTGTTAGCAAGAAATTGCCAATTAATTTTATCTCGGTTAGCACGTTCAAAAAGTGGATCGTCAATATCGGTTATATTCTCAACAAAACTTACTGTAGAACCAGAAAGACGTTTGTAACGATTTATTAGATCAAAACTAAGATAAGTTGCAGCATGTCCTAGATGTGTAGCATCATAAGGAGTAATACCACATACATACATTTTAAAACTATCACCTGTAATTGCTTTTAAATCACCAGAATTAGAGTCTTTTAATTTCAGATTTGGGAAATCATTAGAGTCAAGTGTTGGTAAATAAAGATCTGGCCATATTTTCATATTATCTACCTCGCTTAAACCGGTGGCCATGGGACTGCTGGCCAAGAATCACTTGGCTCCGGAAACCTAGCACTACTAATTAGGTTATCATTTCTGCTTGATATTGCATCTATCTCATCTTTAGTTAGATAACTAGAAAAAACTTCATTGAGATCAATTGATTTAACATTATTCAAAAGACTTAACTCTTCTGGCGAAAAGGGCTGTTCGGAGAATTGCCATAAGACTGTTCTTAGTTTGTCCTCGGAATGAAATGCCACGCCATGGTCACACCCTTTAAGCACTCCACTTTCATCAACCAATAAATGCCCGAATTTACGGTCAGTGTTATTAATAATTGCATCAAAGAGAGCAAGTTTGCGCAGTTGATGATCGGAACTTTGGCCGAACTCAACAACATCAATGTTCTGATCTACTTTTATCCATTCTTGAACCATGCCAAATCCGAATGGACCTTCCCGTAATACTGTGTATGGAACGATATTAAACTCTGCAAGGTCGCTTAATAAATATGCGGAGTACTCTCGGTTAGCAAGGTTTCCATCTGGAAAATCCCACAATGGTCTCTCACCAGCAACTGGTTTGTAGATTACTTCTATTAATGGATCGCTACCTTCTACATTAGCTAATAAAGTTGCATTCGAAGCATCTACTAAACGGCCAACTACCATTAAGTTTCCGTTCAAAATTAAATCAGTTACATCTTTCATCTGCGATAACCATTGGCCCGAGGACACAAATGACCGAGTGGATCAATTGGAAGTCCACAAAATGGACAGGCTGCTCGGCCAGCATTCACAATGCTCATCGCACGTTCACAAAAACCTTTTACTTGCGCAATATTAAGTGTGGCTATTAAAAGATCTGGGCCCATATCTATGTCGTCTAAAATAAGATCATCATCTTGTGAAGCTGCCTGTATATTCACTACTACTAACTCATTTTCCCAAGTAATACTTATAACTCCTACTTGAAAATCCTCATCAATTGGCAACTCCATTGGTTGGTTATCAAGATCAGGTGCGGCAGAGATTACTTCCGGCGAAGCTAACTTACCTCGACGCAATTCTCGCACTAACTCTTCTAATCTCTCAGTGAGTGCAATCACCTGACTCTTTTCTAAAGTTACAGAGTTCAATCCATCGACCGATTTAACTTGAATAAAGAATTGACGCTGGCCAGGGTCACCAATTGCACTGACAATAAACCTAGTAGCAGGTTCGTGACGATAAATAATACGAGGCACTATTTTCTCCACCAACGACTACTAGTAAGGATGTTTCCGCCACCAATCTGATTAGAATTAAATTTTGAGATTCCTGATTGAGAAACCTTGTAGTTGCTTTGCAAAATAGTGGCGCCAGATTTCTCTAGATTGATTATCGTCAGCGAGGCAGGTTCAACTACAAAGCTCTGAAAACGATTAATTGGCAATCCAAGAGATGAAGTTATAGCCATCTTGATGATGTCTCCATGGGTTACAACTAAAATTGGGCCTTTCTTTTTCTTCAAATCAGCCAGCACAAGATCTATCCGTTTGCGCATACTTTTAAAACTTTCTCCTTGCGGAAAAGTGAACCCGGCCGGGTTATTTTGAACATTCTTCCATTTAGAATCTTTACTCAACACCGCAAGCTTTCTACCTGACCATTTTCCGTAATTCATTTCGATAACTCGGTTATCTATCTGAAAATCGATTTTTGAATTTTTCTCCATAAACGGTGCAATTGTTTGTATACATCTAGTAAGCGGACTGGAATAAACTTTGGAGAATTTGATTGCTGACAGATAAGAAACAAGTGATTCGGCTTGTTTAAAACCGGCTTTTGACAACTCAACTGAGTCATCCTGGCCAGCTAAAATGCCTTTGGTATTGGCCACAGACTGGGCATGTCGCAAAAGATAGATAATCGGCATTTGGCAAGGTTACCGATCTTTTCCCTCTCTTGTTGCTAGCCTGCCAGCCATGGAACGTCGCAAATTAGGTGGAGTATCAATCTCCAGACTCGGACTAGGAACTATGACCTGGGGTCGTGATACTGATGAAAATGAAGCTGCCCAACAGTTACAGCACTTTGTTGAAGCCGGCGGAAATTTAGTTGATACCGCAGCTGTATATGGCGATGGTGATGCTGAGCGAGTTCTCGGTGGTTTTATTGGCACGTTAGTGAAAAGAGATGATCTTTTTATTGCAACCAAGGGTGGCTTAACATTTAAAGATGGTAATCGCCAAGTAAATAACTCGCGTAATGAATTAATCTCTGATTTAGATAGATCTTTAAGTAGATTGAATGTTGATTATGTGGATCTTTGGCAAATTCATACTTGGGATAAAAACACTCCCTTAGAAGAAACACTCTCCGCACTTGATTATGCAACCAGTTCCGGGAAAGCTCGTTATGTAAGTGTTTGCAACTTTAATGGCTGGCAACTGGCGAGAAGTGCAACTCTGCAAAATCCAATCTTTGGTAAAGCTGCAATTATTGCGGCGCAAAATGAATACTCTTTGCTAAATAGAAAAGCAGAGGAAGAGGTAATTCCTGCTTCGTTAGCACTAAATCTTGGTTTCCTAGCTTGGTCACCATTGGGTAGGGGTGTTTTAACTGGAAAGTATCGCGGCGGTGTGCCATCTGATTCTCGAGGTGCGTCACCACATTTTGCAAACTTTGTTGAACCATATCTTTCTGATCGGTGCCAACAAATTGTTGAAGCTGTTTGTGTAGCAGCTGAGGGATTGGGCTACTCACCTCTTGAAGTTGCACTCTCCTGGGTTAGAGATGCACCAGGTGTAACAAGCGCATTAATAGGAGCTAGAACAGGTGCACAACTACGTGGAATTCTTACCGTTGAACAAATTACTCTGCCTGAGCAAGTTAGACAAGCATTAAATGAGGTTTCAGCCTCTAGTTAAACATTCTCCAAAAATTCGTACAAAACTCGAACTCCAAATTTTAAACCTTCAATAGGTACACGTTCATCTACCCCGTGGAAGAGTGCAAAGAAATCTAGATCCTTGGGTAACTTAAGAGGAGAGAATCCATAACCAACAATTCCTAAATCATGAAGCGCTTTATTATCTGTACCACCGCTCATTAAGTATGGAACTGGAATTCCTGCAGAATCCTCACCAGAGATCGCATCACACATGGCTTTAACTAATGGGCCAGCAAACTCAACCTCAAGTGCAATATCACGAGTTAATATTTCAATCTCAATCTCATCGCCAGCAAGTTTTTTGATAGTTTCTTGTAGCTGATTCTCATGCCCCGGAAGGAATCTTCCATCTACCATCGCACTTGCACTCTGCGGGATCACATTTACTTTATAGCCAGCCTCTAACATCGTTGGATTTGCAGTATTTGAAATTGTTGCACCTAACATCTTTACTGCATCGCCAAGATGATGAAGGAGTGGTTTAACATTCTTTGGGTCATATTTATCACCAGTTAGTTCGGCAATTTTTCGGAAAAAGAAACTACTAGTTTTTGTTTCTAATTGTGGCCACTCATACTTGCCAATTCTGGCAACAGCATCTGCAACTTTTGTTACCGCATTATTTTGATTTATAAATGAACCATGTCCGGCGGTGCCTTTAGCGGTCAACTTCATCCACTGAATACCTTTTTGGGCAGCTTCGATCAAATAAAGTCGGTGTTCACCAGTTATTGTTACTGAGAATCCACCAACTTCTGAGACTGCTTCGCTATACCCATCAAAAATTTCTGGACGATGTTTAACTAGCCAACGAGATCCATAATTAGAACCAGCTTCTTCGTCAGCAAAGAAAACTAATAAAATATTTCTTGGTGGCTTATAACCAATTCGTTGCCACATTCGCACAGTTGCCAAGATCATGGCATCCATATCTTTCATATCAACTGCCCCACGACCCCAAATAAATCCATCTTTAATCACGCCACTAAAGGGGTCAACTGACCAATCAGCGGCATTGGCAGGAACAACATCGATGTGTCCATGTAAAACAAGTCCGGGCCGGCTTTGATCTGCTCCTTCAACCTTTGCAACCACATTCACTCGGTTTGGTGCAGTTTCAATTAATTCACTCTTAATCCCAACCTCAGCTAATTTACTTGCAACATACTCAGCCATTGCTTTCTCATCGCCTTTGCCTTCGCCATGATTCACACTTGGAATTCGAATCATTTCCTGGCAAAGCGTGATCGTTTCATTCTCTAATTCAATGATCTGCTCTTTGCTCAATTTCATAGGACTATTCTCCTATATAACTGCGATTTCCATTGAATTCAGATTGCGTTAAAATAAAAGTAGGTCCAGGTGGCGGAATTGGCAGACGCGCTAGCTTGAGGTGTTAGTGCCCGTAAGGGCTTAGGGGTTCAACTCCCCTCCCGGACACGCTTGATTTTCTATTGTTATCAATACAATCCGCAGGTGGATATATCAGCAGCACACTTAATCCGGAACATTCCAGATTTTCCAAAACCTGGCATCCTTTTTAAGGATATTACTCCCCTGCTTGCTGATCCAAAAATATTTAAGCAATGCTGCCAAGCAATCTCTGACCTAGCAACTGACGCAGACTATATAGCCGGTATTGAAGCCCGTGGATTTATTTTTGCGGCTGCAGTTGCGACAATGAGCAATAAGGGATTTATACCAATCCGAAAAAGTGGCAAACTCCCTGGTGAAACAATTTCAAAAAGTTATGACCTTGAGTATGGCCAGGCCACCCTTGAAATTCATGCCAATTTAATTCCAGCGGGCAAGAAAGTTTTAATTGTTGATGATGTGCTCGCAACCGGCGGGACTGCTGTGGCAGCAACAGATTTGATATTTGCCGCATCCCTAATCCCGACTTCTGTTGTCTTTTTACTCGAAATACCAGGATTGGGTGGAAGATCACGGATCAAACAAGCCCACAGTGGTCTACAAATCCAGACAATATTGGCAGAATAACCACATGGCCGAACTCATCTACTACTGCGGAACAATGGATAGCGGTAAATCCACATTGGCACTTCAGACTGCCCATAATCATCGCTCTCGTGGCCGTGATGGAGTTATTTTTACAAGTAAGGATCGAGCCGGCAAAGGTTTAATTTCTTCACGACTAGGTTTACAAATTGAGGCATTAGAGGTTGATGTTGATCTAGATATTCATAAATTAATTGTTGAACGGTTATCAATCGGTGGCCGGATCAGTTTTATTATTTGTGATGAAGCACAGTTTTATACAGCAGAACAGATCGAACAACTTGCAAAGATTGTAGATGGCTTAGGAATTGATGTTTTCGCTTTTGGAATTCTCTCTGATTTTCGAACTAAATTATTCCCAGGCAGCGCAAGGTTAGTTGAGCTAGCAGATCGGGTTCAGACATTGCAGGTTGAGGCGTTATGTTGGTGTGGTGAGCGCGCAACACATAATGCAAGAACTATTGATGGAAAAATGGTTACTGAAGGTGAGCAAGTTGTTGTTGGTGATGTAAGCACTACCTCAACAGTTGCATATGAAGTTTTATGTCGCCGTCACCATATGCGCAAAGTAACCTCGAAAATTTCCAATCCAGCGGCAGAACAATCTCTGCCGTTTAATAACTAACCGAAAGGCAACATGAAAACCAAGGGATACGCCGCGAAATCAGCTGGAGCTTTACTTGAGAACTACGAATTTAATAGAAGAGAGCTTCGCCCTAGAGATGTAGCACTTGATATTTACTTTGCCGGCATATGTCATTCAGATATCCATCAAGCACGGGAAGAGTGGGGTCCATCAATATTCCCAATGGTGCCTGGTCATGAAATTGTTGGAAAAGTTACTGAAATCGGTTCGCAGGTAAGCAAATTTAAAGTTGGTGAAATCATTGGCGTTGGAGTTTTCGTAGATTCTTGTCGTAAATGTGCAAGCTGTAACGCTGGCCTTGAGCAATATTGCATTGAAGGTATGACTGGTACTTACAACACACTTGAGCGCGATGGTAAGACAGTTGCTATGGGTGGGTATTCAGATAAATTTGTTATTGATGAGGATTATGCAGTTCATGTTCCAGCAAACCTTGATCTAGCCGGAGTAGCACCACTTATGTGTGCCGGCATAACTCTTTATTCACCACTTAAGAATTGGAATGCCGGACCTGGTAAAAAAGTCGGCATCATGGGCTTAGGCGGACTTGGTCATATGGGACTTAAATTTGCTCACGCATTAGGAGCAGAAACAACAGTTTTTTCTCACTCTCCTGAAAAAGAATCAGATGCTAAATCAATGGGTGCTGACCACTTTGTGGTAACAAAAGATATTAAGAGCTTAGAAAAACTTAACAAATCATATGACTTAATTCTTAACACAGTCTCAGCTGACTTAGATCTTGAACCATACTTGCAGCTATTAAAACTAGATGGAACCTTAGTTGTGATCGGCCTACCTGGTAAGCCATATTCAATAAATGCTGGCACATTACTTGGCCAGAGAAGATCTCTTGCTGGTTCAATGATTGGTGGAATTGCTCAACTACAAGAAATGCTTAACTTCTGTGGTCAGAAAAACATTGTAAGCGATGTTGAGGTTATTAAATCAGATTACATCAACAAGGCATACGATCGAACAGTTGCAAGTGATGTTAAGTATCGCTTTGTGATTGACGCTAAAACTTTTTAAACAAATTGATGGGCAGCTAGCGCTAGCAATGGCGCTAGGGCAAGTGCTGGTAGAAGATTGCCAACAGCAATCTGTTTAATCCTAAGTAATCTAAGGGCAATACCAACTAGCAAAATACCGCCCACTGCTGTCATTGCTGAGACCTGATAGTCGGTCAAAATTGAACCTAAAAATAAACCGATTGCCGTCCAAGCAAATTGGTAAATTCCTACTGGCAAACTGGAAAGCGCGACGCCCCAACCAAGAGATGC
>Ga0209829_10001340_pt1 | contig 20247 bp, 21 predicted proteins | sample C_140205_EF_Meta_FD_187311 | JGI IMG/M metagenome (GOLD analysis project Ga0209829, IMG submission 187311) | Freshwater microbial communities from Lake Croche, Canada to study carbon cycling - C_140205_EF_MetaG (SPAdes) (version 2) | ecosystem: Environmental > Aquatic > Freshwater > Lake...
TTCGGTCTGGACAACGTCTCACTGCACCACAACGTGTTCAATCGCATCGAAGGCCGGCTGCCCGAGGGCAGCCGAGAGTCCGCCGCCGCGGCCAACTCCGTCATGAATTTGGAGCTGTCGAACAACCTGTACTGGGATCCGCGATTCTTCGTGGCATTGGGCGTTACGTCCGGTGTCGCCAGCGGCGGCCCCCAACCGATCTACTGGAAACTCAATGCGGTCAATAACCTGTTCCACACCGCCAACAGTTTCCAGTTCGGCATGTTCGACGATCAGATCCTCAATGTCGCCCGGAACGAACTCTTCGTCAGCGGTAACAAGATGGACCTCTACCCGTCGCGGTCTGACTATCAACTGTTTTACTGCTGCAACGACTATCCCGCCGAAACCAGTCCGGGCGCTACCTCGCGGCAGGCACAGGCCCGGACCACCCGCCTCCCCTTCCCGGCTATCACCTATACGCCCACCGACCAGTTGCGCGCCTACCTCCTCAACTACGCCGGTGCCTGGCCGCGCGACCCGATGGATACCCGCTTGATGAGTTTCGTCGCCAGCAACACCATCTCGGGTGCGGCGCCCAACACCAACCCTGCCGGTGATGGTCTACTGCCGGCGTATGTCGGCTCGCCGCCGGCAGCACCGACCGACACCGACACCGACGGTATGCCCGACGCCTGGGAGGTGACCAAGGGAACCAATCCCACTATCGCCAACACCAATGCGCACACGTTGTCGGCTGTCGGCTACACCGACCTCGAGGTGTACCTGAACGAGTTATCCACCAGTCGCATCACCGGATTGGCGTAGTGCCCGGTTATTCTGCGGCGATGCGCACCATCGAGGTCTTCGCCGACATCCTCTGTCCTTTCACCCATGTCGGATTGCATACGCTCATTGACCGTCGCAGTGAGCGCGGGCTCACTGAGCCACGTCTGCGCATCCGGGCCTGGCCGCTGGAACTGGTCAACGGCCAACCACTGGACGCCCACCACATCGGAGCGGAGATCACTGCGTTGCGTGCTTCCGTGCGACCGGACCTTTTCGGCGGATTTGCGGTCGACACCTTTCCGAGCACCTCGATGGTTGCTTTCGCACTGACCGCCGCGGCGGATCGCACGGGTAATCCGGTTCTGGCCGAAGAGGTTGGAATGGCGTTGCGCAACGCGGTGTTCGAAGAAGGTCTCGACATCGGGCTTCCCGAAGTTGTCGAGTCGATCGCGGTGCGTTTCGGCCTTGATCTACTCGACGCCGACGCCACCGCCGCCGCAGTTCGTGCCGACTGGGATGACGGCCGCGCCCGGGGTGTGATCGGATCACCGCACTTCTTCACCGGCGACGGTGAAAGTTGGTTCTGTCCCGGTCTGGCCATCAGTCGCGACGATGTCGGCAACTTCGTCGTCGCCTGGAAGCCGGGCAGCGAGGCGTTCGTCGAGAGTGTCTTCGGCTGAAAGGTTTTCGACCGGGGAGTTACTGCGGGTGTGTCGCCAGGTAGCCGGCCACCGGGATGCGCGAGGTTTCGGCGTAACCGATCGGCAGCAACACCTCACCGGCGGAGGTGTAGTAGTAGACATCCCACCGGTAGTAACCGGCGAACGCGGCCGGGTCGCCGCCGATCACCGCCGCGTAGTCGCTGACCGCCCGGACGTACTCGTTGGCGTGGTTGTAGGCGAACACGGCGCGGTCGCGATTGCTGGCGAATCCACTTGCGGCGAGGAAGCGGCCGGCCGCCATGATGGCGTCCCGCGGCGAGTTGACGTCGCCGCCCCGGCCGTATTGGGCGAATGTCTCCGGTAGAAACTGCATCGGACCCTGCGCGCCTGCGGTGCTGACACCGGCAATGCTGCCGAGACGGGTTTCGATGAGGTTGATGGCGGCCAGGTAGTTCCAGGCGACGCCAGTTGCCGCTTCGGCCTCGCGGTAGTAACCCAGCAGTTCCTCGGCGGGGGCCGGCCCGATGATGCGCCACGCGGGCAGCGTGTCCGGAGTCGGGGGTGCCATCGCGTTGAGCTGCCGCCGCGCGTCGACATTGAGGTCGTACGCCCCGACCAGTTGCGGCGGGATACGCACCCGGATGACCGCGTCCCATTCCGGGTGGCGTCCGATGGCGCGGTAGGCGGCCTGCTGACGGTGCGCCGCAGCCACCAGCGCGGCTTCTGGCGTCGAGGTGTCCCGCACTGCGAGTTCATCGGCGACCAGATCGTCTGCCAGTTGGGCGGGGTCCGATGCCAACCGCGGTTGTGCGCCCGCCGGTGTGGCCGCGGCGGCGGGGTCGTCGCGCGGTGCCGGTACGACAGTGATGCCTGGTGCCGCCGTCGACTGGCTGCAGCCGACGCCGCTGATCACGGCCGCCGCAATGACGAGTGCTCCGACGACGAGGCGGCTATGGGTCATGTCTCCCACCTTTCGTTCCGAGCGTAGATCGTCGCATCTATTCCTTGATGACGAGAACCGTCTCCAGCATTGGGTCACCGCAATAGGCGATTCGCGTGCCACTGCGGGCCTCGGCCTGCAATGCCGCCAGCACTTGAGCGTTGATCCGCTCGCCGGGCGCCAGTGCTGGGATACCGGGCGGGTAGGGCGCGGCGGTCTCGGCGGCGATCCTCCCGACGGCCTCGGCGGCCGGCACCCGTTCATGGTCGGCGAAGAATGCGTCGCGCGGGCTCATCGCCGTGTCCGGTTGCAGGGTCCATGCGGTGATCGGAACCAATGCGCGCGGCTCGCCGCGGTATTCCTCGATGGCGCGGATGATCTCGGTCACCATGAAGTCGATGGTTTCCGGTGTGTCGGCCAGCGTGATGACCGGGCAGAAGGTGTCGCGGTCGGCGAACTCCAGATGCAGGCCCCGTTGCTCGAGCACGTCAGCTACGGTTTGGCCGTCTGCTCCGGTACCGGTCAGCGTCAGCACGATCTTGGTCGGATCGTGCATCAGCAAAGCCGGTGAGCGGTCAGCGATTTCGGACCCGACGACGCCGAGACCCGGCACGGTGCGAAAGCGAATGCGCGCCTCGTTCGCGAGATGGATTGCCTGGCCCAGCAATTCAGTGCCGCGCTCGGCGAGAAGATCACGGGCCAGGTCGATACTGGCGAGAATGGCGCCCGACGGACTCGTGGTGTGCAACCCCTCGAATGCGGCGTCGAGGCGTTCGAGGTCGATGCGCTCTCCCTGGGCCAGCACCATGGAGGATTGGGTGAAGCCGGTGATGTGTTTGTGGATACTCGTCACCAGTACGTCGGCCCCGGCCGCGATCGCGTGCGGCGGCAGGTCCGGGTGGAATCCGAGATGGGCGCCCCATGCGGCGTCGACCGTCAGCGGGATACCGTGAGCGTGCGCGAGTTCGGCGTGTGCGGCAACGTCCGAGACGCCGCCCACATAGCTGGGCTCGACGAGCATCACGGCCTTTGCCTCCGGGTGCTGCTTGAGCGCCTCGGCGACGCGGCTGACCGGCATTCCTGCGGTCAGGCCGGTTTGCTCGTCAACATCGGGGCGGATCCACACCGGCACCAGCCCGGCCAGGACGATGCCGAAAAACAGTGATTTGTGGATCGTTCGGGCCACGATCACCTTGTCGCCGGGCTTCCCGACCGTCAGGCAGATCGCTTCGTTGCCATGCGAGGAACCCTGCACCGAGAAGCCGCACCAGTCCGCACCCCACAGGCCGGCTGCCAGACGCTCCGCCGCGACGAGTCGTTTGGTTGAGGCATGGCGATCCTCGACACCGCCGTAGTGCGGGACGTCGAACGCCAGGAAGTCGTCGATCAGATCGGGATTGCGTTTGTGGCCGGGCACCGTGAATGGTGTGCCCGCATTGGCCAGAAAACTGCGGTACGCGTCGTATAGCGGTGTGCTGCCCATCGTGGCGGTCCTCCAGCGATCGGCCGCAGGAGTGGCCGATCGGCATCTTGTCGGATTGCGAACGAGAGCCGCCCAGCCGCCTTGTGCGCGGGCAGGGCCCTGTGAATCGTGCTCTGTTAGTTTAGCCCACCGAAGGCCGAGCGGAAGGACGCGACCATCAACTCTCACCTCGCTGTCCTTGCCTCGCTTGCCCTCGCGATTTTTCTGTCCCCCGAAACCCTGGTTCTGGGACTCGTGGTCGCCGGCGACAAGAAGGTGCCGCGACTGGCCGCCTTCGCATTTGCGGTCGGTGCGGTTCTCGGTATCGCTTTCGCCACCGGAATCGGTCTGTGGATCGCGCAAGCCTCCGGCGCCGAGATCCATGCTCGCCACGTTTCGTGGCCGGGCTTCATTGTCCGGATGCTGATCGCGGTAGCGCTGTTGACGATCGGTGCCTACCGCGCGGTGAACGCATTCCGCCGGCAGCCGATTACCGATATCTCCGAATCCGCCAACACACCGAGCAGGCTGTGGATATCGCTGAAACAGCGCTTCCCGAAACTCATGAACCGGTTGGACCCAAACGCTGATCTTCCTGTTTCCCAACGCATCACACGTGCTGCGCTTGCTGGTTTCGCCGCCTGTGGGTTACACCCCAAGGTCTTTCCGATAGCGATCGCCGCCGGCCACCAGATCGTGCAGATCAGCGATCCGCGGGTCCGCGGTGTGGGCATCGTGATTTTTGCCGCCATCGCCGTCGTTCCGGCTGTGCTGCCCGCGGTGATCGAACTTCTCAGCCCAGGTGCGGTGGTTCGAATCAAGGAATCCTACGAAAGCACCATGAAGGTTCACGGCCGCTGGATCACCGCACTACTACTGCTCGGTGCCGGGGCTTTTGTGGCACACGAGGCATGGCAGCTGATGCCGGGGCGCTAGCCCGTCGTGCGATCAGTGTGCGGCGATTATGGCGAACTGAGCCAGTGCGGCGGTCAACGTGAGGATCAGAAAGACCGTGACTCGTGGGCTGGCGTAGACGCGGGTCGCTGACCATGGTCTCGGGCACCCGCACCAGGTTGACCATGACGAACTCCCGACCGTCGTACCATCCCGGCACTGCGCTCTCCTCTTCGTTCCCGTGTACCAACCTTGCCGCGTCAGCCGCCGGGAACAAATTCGTGAACGGCGTGGTTACGCCTACGGACAACTTGAGCCAAAGAGACTCAACTGTTGGTTGACAGCACCGGCCGTCTCCAGCAAGCTTGAGTCTGGTTCGCTCAGATCAGAGAGAAACACCTAGCAGGAGGAATACAACATGGCTCGTGCGGTCGGAATCGACCTCGGGACCACCAACTCTGTCGTCGCGGTTCTCGAGGGTGGCGACCCTGTCGTCGTCGCCAACTCCGAGGGATCCCGCACCACACCGTCGGTGGTCGCTTTTGCGCGTAATGGCGAGGTGCTGGTCGGCCAGCCCGCCAAGAACCAGGCGGTGACCAACGTCGACCGCACCATCCGGTCGGTCAAGCGCCATATGGGCACCGACTGGTCCGTCGAGATCGACGGCAAGGACTACAACCCGCAGGAGATCAGCGCTCGAACGCTACAGAAGCTCAAGCGTGACGCCGAAAGCTACCTCGGTGAGGACATCACCGATGCGGTCATCACGGTGCCCGCGTACTTCAACGACGCCCAGCGGCAGGCGACCAAGGAAGCCGGCCAGATCGCCGGCCTCAACGTGCTGCGCATCGTCAACGAACCCACCGCCGCGGCCCTGGCCTACGGCTTGGACAAGGGCAACAGCGAGCAGACCATCCTGGTCTTCGACCTCGGCGGCGGCACCTTCGACGTCTCCCTGCTGGAGATCGGCGACGGTGTGGTCGAGGTCCGCGCCACGTCCGGGGACAACCACCTCGGCGGCGACGACTGGGATGACCGGATCGTCGAATGGCTGGTCGATAAGTTCAAGGCTTCGGCCGGTATTGACCTGACCAAGGACAAGATGGCCATGCAACGACTGCGCGAGGCGGCCGAGAAGGCCAAGATCGAACTCAGCTCCGGTCAGAGCACCTCGATCAACCTGCCCTACATCACTGTCGACGCCGACAAGAACCCGCTGTTCCTCGACGAGCAGCTGACCCGATCGGAGTTCCAGAAGATCACCCAGGATCTACTCGACCGCACCCGGGCGCCGTTCCAGCAGGTCGTCAAGGACGCCGGCATTTCGGTGGCTGATATCGACCACGTCGTCCTAGTGGGCGGCTCGACCCGGATGCCCGCGGTCACCGACCTGGTCAAGGAGCTCGCAGGTAAGGAGCCCAACAAGGGCGTCAACCCCGACGAGGTAGTTGCAGTCGGAGCGGCGTTGCAGGCCGGCGTGCTCAAGGGCGAGGTGAAAGATGTTCTGCTGCTTGACGTTACGCCGCTGAGCCTGGGTATCGAGACCAAGGGCGGGGTGATGACCAAGCTGATCGAGCGCAACACCACCATCCCGACCAAGCGGTCGGAGACCTTCACCACCGCCGACGACAACCAGCCGTCGGTGCAGATTCAGGTGTATCAGGGTGAGCGCGAGATTGCCTCGCACAACAAGCTGCTCGGTAGCTTCGAGCTGACCGGTATCCCGCCGGCTCCGCGCGGCGTGCCCCAGATCGAGGTCATCTTCGACATCGACGCCAACGGCATCGTGCACGTCACGGCCAAGGACAAGGGCACCGGCAAGGAGAACACGATCAAGATCCAGGAGGGCTCCGGCCTGTCCAAGGAGGAGATCGACCGGATGATCAAGGACGCCGAGGCGCACGCCGACGAGGACCGCAAGCGCCGTGAGGAGGCCGACGTCCGCAACCAGGCGGAGTCGCTGGTCTACCAGACGGAGAAGTTCGTCACCGAGCAGCGTGCGAACGAGGCCGGTTCGAAGGTTCCCGAGGAGACCCTCGCCAAGGTCGACGAGGCCATCGCTGAAGCCAAGACCGCTTTGGGCGGCTCGGATATCGGTGCGATCAAGTCGGCTATGGAGAAGCTGGGCACCGAGAGTCAGTCTCTGGGCCAGGCGATCTACGAGGCGGCGCAGGCCGAACAGGCTGCCAGCGGTGGTGCCGCGGGTGGCTCATCGGACGACGACGTGGTGGATGCCGAGGTCGTTGAGGACGATCAGGAGCCCAAGTGACCCACCCGGATCACGATCGGGAACGCGACGAACCGGTGACCGTCACCGATAAGCGCCGCATCGACCCGCAGACCGGTGAAGTGCGGTACCCCGGCCCGGCCCCGAGTGGGCCGGCGCCGGGGGCCTTCCCGGGCGAGACGCCGGAGGAGGCCGACAAGGCCGCCGAACTGCTTGGCGATCTGCAGCGGGTGCAGGCCGATTTCGCCAACTACCGCAAGCGTGCTCTGCGCGACCAGGAGTCGGTCGGCGAACGAACCAAGGCCATTGTTATCGGCCAACTGCTTCCGGTTCTCGACGATCTCGAGCGGGCCCGCAGCCATGGTGACTTGGAGGCCAGTCCGCTGAAGTCAGTGGCCGACAAGCTGGTCGCGGTGCTCACCGGGTTGGGTCTGGTGGCGTTCGGCGCCGAAGGCGAGGAGTTTGACCCGTCGCTACATGAGGCCGTGCAACACGAGGGCGATGGCTCGAACCCGGTCATCGGACACGTCATGCGGCAGGGCTATCGCATCGGCGATCAGGTACTGCGGCACGCGCTCGTCGGCGTGGTCGACACGATCGCACCCGACGACGACGCAGAATCAGATCAGTAATCGATACGAGGAGGTGACGCGGCATGGTCCAACGGGAATGGGTTGAAAAGGATTTCTACAAAGTGCTCGGCGTCTCCTCGGATGCCAAAGACGACGAGATCAAGCGGGTGGCTCGCAAACTTCTCGCCGAGAACCATCCCGATCGCAACCCGAACGATGCGGCGGCCGAGGAACGGTACAAGGCCATCGGTGAGGCCAAGGACGTTCTGCTGGATCAGGCCAAGCGCAAGGAGTACGACGAAACCCGCCGGATGTTCGCCGGCGGCGGTTTCGGCCGCCGCTTCAGCGGCGGTGGCGGTGGCTTCACTGCCGGCGATGACGGCACCGGTGGATTCAACCTCAACGACCTGTTCGGCCAGGCCGGTCAAGACGGCGGTGCCAATATCGGCGACCTGTTCGGCGGACTGTTCGGCCGCGGCGCCGCACCCCGACCCAGTCGGCCGCGGCGTGGCAAGGATTTGGAGACCGAGACTCAACTCGACTTCCTGGAGGCCACCAAGGGTGTGGCGATGCCATTGCGGCTGACCAGTCCGGCGCCGTGCACCAATTGCCATGGCAGCGGGGCACGGCCGGGCACCAGTCCCAAAGTGTGCGCGAGTTGCAATGGTTCAGGCGTGATCAACCGCAACCAGGGTGCATTCGGCTTCTCCGAACCGTGCACCGACTGCCGGGGTAGCGGTTCGCTGATCGAGAATCCGTGTGATGAGTGCGGCGGCACCGGCGTCACGACCCGCAACCGAACCATCAACGTACGGATTCCACCGGGGGTGGAGGACGGCCAGCGGATCCGGCTTGCCGGTCAGGGTGAGGCCGGCCTGCGGGGTGCGCCGTCGGGCGACCTGTACGTCACCGTTCATGTGCGGGCCGATCGGGTGTTCGGCCGCGACGGCGACGACCTGACCGTTTCGGTGCCGGTGAGTTTCACCGAATTGGCTTTGGGCACAACGCTTTCCGTTCCAACACTGGACGGCAAGGTGGGAGTGAAGGTTCCCAAGGGCACGGCCGACGGGCGAATCCTTCGGGTGCGTGGGCGAGGTGTTCCCAAGCGCAGCGGCGGCAGCGGCGACCTCTTGGTCACCGTCAAGGTAGCGGTGCCGCCCAAACTCGAGGGTGAGGCGCTTGAGGCGTTGGAGGCCTATGCCGCAGCCGAGCAGGCCAGCGGGTTCAACCCGCGGTCCGGGTGGGCGGGTAACCGACCATGAGTGCGGATCCCCGTGGCACCGCCCGGACATTCCTGATCTCGGTGGCGGCCGAGTTGGCCGGGATGCACGCTCAGACGCTGCGCAACTATGACCGACTCGGGCTCGTCAGCCCTGAGCGCACCGCCGGCGGGGGACGCCGCTACTCCGAACATGATGTGGAGTTGCTCCGCGAGATACAGCGGCTATCCCAGGACGAGGGCGTGAACCTCGCCGGTGTCAAACGAATCATCGAATTGAGTAATCAGGTTGCGGCGTTGCAGTCCCGGGTCGAGGAAATGGCGCAGCAGCTGGCGTCGATACGTACCGGTCCGCGCCGGGAACTTGCACTGGTACCCAAGAGCACGGCCGTGGTCGTCTGGCAGCCGCGGTCGCGGTCGGGCCGCGCCCGGCCCTAGCCGACTAGACCGGGTGTGGCCTTAGCTAACCCGGACGGTGAACTTGGCGACGGCCGGGCGGCCCGGAACCGCGACGCTGTAGCCGCCCCTGCGCAGCGCATTGGTGGGGGCGGTCATCGGCTCGATTCCGACCACGTCGTCGTTGCTGGGAGCGAAGATCTGCACCGCCGGGAAGCCGCTGTCCATGGTCACTTCGATTCGGCGGCCCCCACCGGAGAGCGCGAACGTCGCGCCCTGCGGAACTTCGTCGAATCCGTCGTCGAAGGTCTTGTCGCCCAACTCTTCCGACGTCGCGGGCCATTCCGCGGAGGCTCCGGTCGGGATGCCCCAGTTGTCCACCGGCAGGTGCCGCAGCGGGGGGGTCTCCAGTCGCCACTGCGAGCGCGGCACATCTGGGATGGTCAGGTAGGGATGGAAGCCGAAGCACAGCGGCACCGACGCTGACGTGGTCGGGGTCACCGTCGTCTCGATGGACAGCGCCCGGTCGATCAGCGTGATGTCGAGTGTGACCACATGCGGGAACGGGAAGCTGGACAGCAGCCGGGGCTGACCGCCGTAGTCGAGGTCGGCGATTACCCGATTGTCCTCCTGCTCGGTGACCAGCCAGCCCGGGTAGGCGGCGAGTACGCCGTGGATGACAAGACCGTGTTCATCGGATCGAACGCCGCCGACACCGGGCGTCAGCGTCACCGCTCCGCCGTCGACCGCGTAGCCGTTGGCACTGAGCCGGTTGGCCCACGGGTAGAGGATCGGAATGCCCATCGTCTTGCCGGTGGTCAGGTAGGCGCGCAGGCCCCGGCGTTGGCCGAGCAACTCGACACCGCCGTCGGACAGCGAGGTGCAGATCATGCCCGCGGACGGTACAAACGTCGCGGTGAGGGCGGACGACGGATCTTTTAGGACGACCGAGGGCAGCTGAGCCATGGTCGGATTGTGCCACGAATGCCCCGTGCTTGACCAAGCACGCGATCAGCCGATCTAGCGGACCGGCGAATTGAGGATGCCGTCGCGCCGCGCGCGCGGGAAGTTCGCCATCACCCGCTCGATCATCGCGCTGTAGGCGGCCCCGTCGTTGAGGATGTCCCGGCGGTTGAGATGCCGCAGGTACGCGTCGATGCGGCGTTCCAACGACCAGTCCCAGTAGTCACGACGGGTGTAGGTGGAGCATAGAAACTGCCACGCGATGGTGTCGATCTCCTCAGCCGCAACGGCTTTGGTCATCACCCGGCCCCCCGAATCTTCCCTGTCATAGGTATCGCACCACATCCGCCGCCGGAAGGGGCCAAAGTCACCGATGTGGTCGCGCTACAGGGCGTGAATTCCCTTGTACAGCAGCGCCAGGCCGATGACGACGAGAATCGTGCCGATCAGGCCCGCATGGTTGTCTTCCATCCAGGTCTTGATTCTGTTCAGCGGCGCGTCGAGGCGGTCGCGGGCGACCAGGCAGCCAAGCACCGGCAGGGCAACCGAGGACACGGCGATCGCGGTGAACAGGGCTACCGCCGCGCAGGTCTGCGGGGTCGGCATTTCGGCGGTGCCGATCACCGCGCCTGCGGCCGCGCACATGAACAGGACCTTGACGTTGGCGACCGCCAGTGCGATCGCGGCGCCGAAGGCGCGACCCGGCCCGAACGATGTCACCGACGTCATCCAACGTGGGAGGCGGGCCGAGCGGTGCCGGGTCAGCCAGCGGTAGAGGCCCCATCCGATAAGGCCCACGCCGATGGCGATGCGTACGTATGGCGTCCAGGTGGGAGATGTATTGGATTTGTTGGAAAGTTCTGAGGCGCCGACGAATACGGCGGTGAGTGCGGCGATGCCCAGCACCCAACCCGACAGGAATGCCATGCTCGTCGGCCGTGGCCGCGGCGTATGCAGGACGAGGATTCCCGGGATGATCGAAAACGGCGAAAGCGCGATGATCAGCGCCAGCGGAATCAATTCGGCAAGGGTTGATGCCACTTCGCTCACGGTGGAAACCTAGCAACCCGGTTGCTGACGCAGGGTCCAGGCCGGGACCCAGTGCGTCACCGTCCCGCGGTTGGCACCGAAGGTGACGTCGTAGGTGACCAGCCCCCACCAATCGCCTTGCTCGCACAGTCCCCAGCAGCTGAGGCGGCCGGCAACGATGCGATGTAGTTGCAGCCCGTGCGGGTGGTAGCGGCCGACTCGGTGCGGGGGCCGGGGAAATAGCGCGGCCAGGTCGATCAGGACCGGCACAGGTGGCCGAACCGGCCGCAACGGAGGTCGAACCGGTTGGCCGTTGTAGCCGATCGACGCGAGTTCGCGCGGCACCCCGTCCACCATGTGTCGATCATATGTTCGAATAATGGTGGCGGGCGAGGTTACCGGTGCCTTGCCGCGAATTCAGCGTGAACCGGTGATATGCCGGATGGCCCTACCTTGTTCGGACACCACTCGGTAGCGTGGAAATTCGACAGGCTTGAGCGGAACAGACTCAAGTTTGTCGGTGTTGTACCTGTCAACACTCGTACGTACTGACAAGGAGGTGTCGTGGACTCGTTCAACCCGACCACGAAGACCCAGGCGGCCCTGACCGCCGCTCTGCAGGCCGCCAGTGCGGCCGGCAACCCCGAGATCCGGCCCGCCCATCTATTGATGGCGTTACTCACTCAGACCGACGGTATCGCCGGACCGCTGCTGGAGGCGGTTGGCGTCGACCCCGCGACCATCCGTAACGAGGCGCAGCGCCTCGTCGATCGGTTGCCGTCCAGCAGTGGCGCGACCTCGCAGCCGCAACTGTCGCGGGAATCCCTCGCGGCGATCAATGCCGCCCAGCAACTCGCTACCGAGATGGACGACGAGTACGTCTCCACCGAACACCTGTTGGTCGGCCTTGCAGGTGGGATGGGTCGCTCCGCTCCCGCAGGCAACTCCGATGTTGCGAAGATTCTCACCGGTGCGGGCGCATCGCCGCAGGCATTGCGCGACGCCTTCACCAAGGTGCGCGGTAGCGGCCGGGTCACCAGCGCAGACCCCGAGGCCACCTACCAGGCGTTGGAGAAGTACTCCACCGACCTGACCGCCCGGGCTCGCGAGGGCAAGCTCGACCCGGTTATTGGGCGCGACAACGAGATTCGCCGCGTCATCCAGGTCCTGAGCCGTCGCACCAAGAACAACCCCGTGCTGATCGGCGAGCCCGGCGTCGGTAAGACGGCGATCGTGGAGGGCCTGGCCCAGCGCATCATCGACGGTGATGTTCCGGAAAGCCTGCGGGACAAGACCGTCGTCTCCCTGGACATGGGGTCCATGGTGGCGGGCGCGAAATATCGCGGGGAGTTCGAAGAGCGCCTCAAGGCCGTGCTTGATGACATCAAGAACTCGGCCGGGCAGATCATCACGTTTATCGACGAACTGCACACCATCGTCGGCGCGGGCGCCACGGGTGAGGGCGCGATGGACGCCGGCAACATGATCAAGCCGATGCTGGCCCGCGGCGAGCTTCGAATGGTCGGCGCCACCACGCTCGAGGAGTACCGCAAGTACATCGAGAAGGACGCCGCCCTGGAGCGCCGTTTCCAGCAGGTATTCGTGGGCGAACCCTCAGTCGAGGACACCGTCGGCATCCTGCGCGGCCTCAAGGACCGCTACGAGGTGCACCACGGTGTCCGTATCACCGACTCCGCACTCGTGGCGGCGGCGACGCTGTCCGATCGCTACATCACCAGCCGCTTCCTGCCGGATAAGGCCATCGACCTCGTCGATGAGGCCGGATCGCGGCTGCGGATGGAGATCGACTCCCGCCCGGTGGAGATCGACGAGGTTGAACGTCTGGTGCGGCGCCTTGAGATCGAGGAGATGGCACTGGCGAAGGAAGAAGATGCCGCCTCCAAAGAGCGCCTGGAGAAGTTGCGTGCGGAACTGGCCGATCAGAAGGAAAAGCTCTCGGAACTGACCACGCGGTGGCAGAACGAGAAAAACGCCATCGATATCGTGCGCGACTTCAAGGAGCAGTTGGAGACGCTGCGTGGGGAGTCCGAGCGCGCCGAGCGTGACGGCGACCTGGCCAAGGCCGCCGAACTGCGCTACGGCCGGATCCCGGAGATCGAGAAGCAACTCGACGCGGCCCTGCCGCAGGCCCAGCCCCAGGCCAACGTGATGCTCAAGGAAGAAGTCGGACCCGACGATATCGCCGATGTGGTGGCGGCCTGGACCGGAATCCCGGCCGGCCGGTTACTCGAGGGCGAGACGGCCAAGCTGCTTCGGATGGAGGACGAACTCGGTAGGCGGGTCGTCGGTCAACGCAATGCCGTCCAGGCGGTGTCCGACGCGGTACGCCGCAGCCGGGCCGGAGTGGCTGATCCCAACCGTCCCACGGGATCGTTTCTGTTCCTCGGTCCCACCGGTGTCGGCAAGACGGAGTTGGCCAAGGCGCTGGCCGACTTCCTGTTCGACGATGAACGCGCGATGGTCCGGATCGACATGAGCGAATACGGCGAAAAGCATTCCGTCGCAAGGCTTGTCGGTGCTCCTCCCGGCTACATCGGCTATGACCAGGGTGGCCAGCTCACCGAGGCGGTGCGCCGTCGCCCCTACACCGTGGTGCTGTTCGATGAGGTCGAGAAGGCCCACCCGGATGTGTTCGACGTGCTGCTGGCAGTGCTCGACGAGGGCCGGCTCACCGACGGTCAGGGCCGCACGGTGGACTTCCGCAACACCATCCTCATCCTGACCTCGAACCTCGGTTCGGGCGGTAACTCCGAGCAGGTGATGGCGGCGGTGCGGGCGGCGTTTAAGCCGGAGTTCATCAACCGGCTCGATGACGTGCTGATCTTCGAGGGCCTCAAGCCCGAGGAGCTGGTGCAGATCGTGGACATCCAGTTGGCTCAGCTGCAGAAGCGGCTGGCCCAGCGCCGGCTGGACCTGCAGGTGTCGCTGGCGGCCAAGGAATGGCTGGCCGAGCGCGGGTTCGACCCGGTCTACGGGGCCCGGCCACTACGGCGGCTGGTCCAGCAGGCTATTGGCGATCAACTCGCGAAGCTGCTGCTGGCCGGGGACGTGCACGACGGCGACGTGGTGCCGGTCAACGTGTCGCCGGACGGCGATGGCCTCATCCTGGGCTGATTTCGTTCCGCGACCTGACGCAAAAGTCCCCGCAGGCCCGGCGTGTCGGGGACTTTTGCGTCTGCTCGCGCGCCAATGGTGACCCTGTTGTGACCTGCGGGGCCTCTTGGCGAACGGCATCGAGCGGTTACGCTACGACCGATGGTTCCCTTCTGGTTCACGCTGTCCGCACTCTGTTTCGTGGGTGCGGCCGTACTGCTATACGTCGACATCGGGCGACGCCGGGGTCTGGGCCGGCGCCGCAAGTCGTGGGCGCGCTCGCACGGCTTCGACTACGAACAGGAATCGACCGAGATCGTCGACCGATGGAAGCGCGGCGTGATGTCGACCGTCGGTGAGGTCAGCGCCCGCAATGTGGTGCTCGGCCAGATCCGCGGCGAGGCGGTGTATGTCTTCGATCTCGAGGATGTCGCCACCGTCGTCGCATTGCACCGCAAGATCGGTACCAACGTCGTGATGGATCTGCGCCTCAAAGGCGTCAAGGAACCGCGGGAGAGCGACGTCTGGCTGCTTGGCGCGATCGGCCCCCGGATGGTCTACTCCAACAACCTCGACGCCGCCCGCCGCGCCTGCGACCGCCGGATGGTGACCTTCGCCCACACCGCGCCGGATTGCGCCGAGATCATGTGGAACGAGGAGAACTGGACGCTGGTTGCCATGCCGGTCTCGGCGACCCGCGCACAGTGGGACGAAGGTCTGCGCACGGTCCGGCAATTCAACGACCTCCTGCGGGTGCTGCCGCCCATCCCGGCGCAAGCCGCCGCCGCGCAGTCGGCCGCCCGCCGCACCGCCGCCCCCGGTCGGCCGCAGGCGCTTCCGCCGGGCCGCAGTGAGGCCCCGCCGATCCTGGCGCCCCGTGCCGGTACCCAGGCGCCCAACTATCAACTGTGACCCGTGGCGGGAGCCGTTAGGGTAGCGGGGTGTCTCGCCCCGTCGCTCTGATCACCGGTCCCACGTCGGGTTTGGGAGCCGGTTATGCCCGCCGGTTCGCGCGCGACGGTCACGACCTCGTGCTCGTCGCACGTGATGTCGACCGCCTTGTTGACCTCGCGGCCGAACTGCGTGCCGCGCATCGAATCGACGTCGAGGTGCTGCCGGCGGATCTGTCCGAGGCCGACGACCGTGACAAGGTCTGCTCGCGACTGGCCGCCGGCGTGCAGGTACTGGTGAACAATGCCGGGTTCGGCACATCCGGTGAATTCGCTTACGCCGAACCTGCTTTGTTACAGCGCCAACTCGACGTCAACGTCACCGCGGTCATGCATCTCACGCGGGCGGCGTTGCCCCCGATGCTTGCAGCGCGCAAGGGATCGGTGATCAACATCGCCAGTGTCGCCGGTCTGCTGTCCGGCCGCGGATCGACGTACTCCGCGTCGAAAGCCTGGGTGGTGTCGTTCTCCGAGGGCTTGGCCAATGGTGTGACCGGAACCGGGGTGGGTGTGCACGCGGTGTGCCCGGGGTTCGTGCGCACCGAGTTTCATCAGCGTGCCGGTATTGACATGGCGTCCATACCGGGTCCGCTGTGGCTCAGCGTGGACGATGTCGTCGACGAGAGTCTCGCCGATGTGGCTAAGGGCACGGTGGTCAGCATCCCCGGCCTCCAGTACAAGGCGCTCACCACTGCGGGGCGGCTGGTTCCGCGCCGATTGGTTCGCGAATTGACCAAACGGATTGGACGTGGCCGTGACCGCACCTGAACTCAACGCCACCGACCGCACTGAACTGGCGCGACTGGTCCGCCAACTTTCGGTGGTGTTCGGTCGCGTCACGCTGTCCTCCGGTAAGGAGGCCGACTACTACGTCGACCTGCGTCGCGCGACACTGCATCATCAGGCCGCACCGTTGATCGGCCGGTTGATGCGTGAGCTGACCGCCGACTGGGACTATCGAGCCGTCGGCGGGTTGACCATGGGTGCCGACCCGGTCGCCTGCGCCGTGATGCACACTCCGGGCCGGCCCATCGACGCGTTCGTCGTCCGCAAAGCCACTAAAACCCATGGCCTGCAACGGCTTATCGAAGGCGCCGAGGTGGCGGGTAACCGGGTCCTGGTCGTTGAGGACACCAGTACGACCGGCGGCTCGGCGCTGACGGCGGTGAATGCGGTTCGCGAGGCGGGCGGGATCGTGGTGGGTGTCGCCACTGTCGTCGACCGGGCCACCGGTGCGGCCGCGGCGATCGAGGCGCAAGGCGTTCCCTACCGAAGCATCCTTGGACTTGCCGAACTCGACCTGCCGGAGCAGTGACGAAACGGACCGGGTACGAGTTCTCTGAGTCGGAGGATGAACCGGAGTCGGAACTCGATTGGGACGAGGTCGTCGACGTCATCTGTGTCGGCGCCGACCCCGGTCCCACGGCGCAGGCGATCTCGGGTGCCCAGTGCGGCCGACGGGTGCTTGCGGTCGCACGCCCGCAGATCTGGGACACCGACACCACCGCCTACATCGCAGAGATGACCGCGGACCTGACGCCGCCGGAATCGCGTGCGCAATTACCGTTCAGTCGGGCACGGCCGGTCGAGCCCGAACCCGCTCGCGGACGGGTGATCGAGACGTTCATCGGCGCGCATCTGCGCGAGTGGGCCGCGCACTGTTGGGCATCACCGTTCGGTGTTCTCTACACCGACCCGTTCGGCATCGACACGACGCCAATGATCACCGACGACGGTCTGCGCATCGAGGCTGCCGTGATCGGCACCTATCGACCGGACCGGCCGCTGGTCGATTGGCTGGCCACCCACGCCCGCGACCATGACGTACAACCGGATCCCGGTCTTGTCCTGCAACGTCTGATCATCGAGTACGGCCGGGTGGCCGGCGCAGAACTCACGACGCCCTCGGGTCCACTGTTGGTGCGGGCGATTGACGGGGTGGCGTTGCCGACGGCCACACCCGATACCGACTGGGCGGCCCGATCAGATCTGGGCGGGGACCTTGAGGTCGCCATCGTCGGACGGCCGGCGGGCCGATTCGGCCGCGTCGAGTTACTGGGTCGCGTCGGGTTGGGATGCGTCGGTGTCGTCGAGGGGGAATGACCGAAACCGCGAACTCTGCGCCCCGGACGGATTGGGTCCGTAGATGGCCAGCATGCGGGCGTACCCGTGGGCCAGGTAGCGGCCAAGGTGACCGCCGCGCACCACCGCGGCGTCGCCGGCGTGCAACGTCACCGACACCCCCTCGGATTCGATGACGAGTTCGCCGGCCAGCAGGTAGGTGGTCTCGTCGTGCGGGTGCAGGTCCTCCCACCCCTGACCCTCAAGTTCCCACTCGTGGATCGCCACATCGGTCCACGCCGCACCGGATTCGTCGGTGTCATGGTCGGTGAGGGTCGCGCACCCGTTCCTGCGGCCATCGGGGTCGGGCTCCAGCATCACTCGTGGGTAGCGGACGAGTCCCGCCCGCGCATGGTCAGAGCCCATCGCGCCGAGGCTACCCTTCCCCCATGCCGATTGACGGGCCGACCGATGGGCCGACCGATGGGCCGACCGATGGGCCGACCGATGGGCCGACCGACGGGCCGACCGATGCGCCCGAACCCGGTCCCACCGAGTGGGCCACCGGCGGGCCGGGCGTAGGTCCCTGGCTCAGCACCCGGGATGGCTCGGTCCCCGATGACGCTCACTATGACCCCGATTTGCTCGAGCACGGTGACGGCCGCAATGTCGTTGACGCCTATCGGTATTGGCGGCGCGAGGCGATCATCGCCGATATCGACCGGCGTCGGCACCCGTTGCAGGTGGCGATCGAGAACTTTGGTAACGACGCCAATATCGGCGCGGTGGTGCGCACGGCCAACGCCTTCGCAGTCGACACCGTGCACATCGTGGGCCGCCGGCGCTGGAATCGCCGCGGCGCGATGGTGACCGACCGCTATCAGCGACTGCTCCACCATGACAGCACCGAGCATCTCCTGGACTTCGCGGCCGGGGCCGGGCTGACGGTGGTCGCCGTCGACAATGTTGCGGGCGCGGTGCGACTCGAAGAGACCGCCCTGCCTCGCGAATGCCTGCTGATATTCGGTCAGGAGGGGCCGGGCATCTCGGCGGCGGCGGCCTCCGGCGCCGCGCTGACGGTGTCGGTCGCCCAATTCGGATCCACCCGAAGCATCAATGCCGGTGCGGCCGCTGCCATCGCCATGCACGCCTGGATCCGGCAGTGGGCCGACTTTTCCCAGGCCTGGTAGGGCAGGATTCCCATCGTGAACCAGCAGTGGATGAACCGGGCGGCCAGTGCCGAGGCTGCCATCGCCAAACGGCACCTGAGGCGGCTGTGGCAGTTGCCCGCCACCCAACTCGGTGTGGTCGGATGGCCGCCCAGCCGCAAAGATCTGGCCTTCGGCACCTGGCATTACTGGTGGCAGGCCCATCTGCTGGACACCCTGGTCGACGCTCAGGTGCGCGATCCGCGACCGGAACGCGTGGAGTCCATCAAGCGGCAGATCCGCGGCCAGCTCGCGCGCAATAACGGCCGGTGGACCAACAGCTACTACGACGATATGGCGTGGTTGGCGTTGGCGCTGGAGCGAGCCAGCCGACTGGCGGGTGTGCCGAGCCCGCGGGCGCTGACGACGTTGGCCGCTCAGCTCATCAACTCCTGGGTGCCCGAGGACGGCGGCGGTATCCCCTGGCGCAAACAGGACCAATTCTTCAATGCCCCGGCCAACGGCCCGGCGGGCATCTTCCTGGCCCGCTATGACAACCGGTTGCGCCGGGCCGAACAGATGGCGGACTGGATCGACGCGACGTTGATCGACCCGGAGACCCATCTGGTGTTCGACGGCATCAAGGCAGGTTCCCTGGTTCGCGCCCAGTACACCTACTGCCAGGGCGTCGTGGTGGGCCTTGAGACGGAGTTGGCCGTCCGCACCGGCGATGAGCGGCACGGCGCCCGGGTGCGGCGGTTGGTGGCCGCCATCGACGAGCAGATGGCTCCGGAAGGCGTCCTGCGGGGCGCCGGGGGAGGCGACGGCGGACTGTTCGCGGGCATCACCGCGCGCTACCTCGCACTGGCCGCCACTGAGCTACCCGGCGATTCCAGTGCCGATGCCGCAGCGCGCGCCACCGCAGGCGACATCGTGCTCGCCTCAGCCCGGGCGGCCTGGGACAACCGCCAGGACGTCGACGGACTGCCACTGTTCAGCGCCTTCTGGGATCGGACCGCCGAGATTCCCCGCGCCGATGCGGAGTCGGCAAAGTTCGTCGAGGGCACGGTCATCGAATCCGCCGCACCCGAGCGCGATCTGTCGGTTCAGATCTCGGGCTGGATGCTGATGGAGGCCGCGAATGTCGTCGCGCAACATCAAGGCGCGCAACCGAATTAGCGTCAGCCGCGCCTACGCAGCATATTGCGTCCGACTGCGGTCAGGCCCGGCAGGACTGACAGGAACACGATGAGCAGGATCATCAACTCGATGTGGCTCTTGACGAATGGCACGTTGCCCAGGAAGTAGCCGAGCAGGGTCACGCCGGCACCCCACAGCACGCCGCCGACGATGTCGAAACCGAGAAACTTCGGGTAGCTCATATTTGACACCCCGGCCAGCACCGGGGTGAAGGTGCGCACGATTGGCACGAAACGGGCGAGGATGATGGTCTTCGGTCCGTGGCGTTCGAAGAAGGCATGTGACTCGCTCACATAGCGCTTCTTGAAGAACCTCGAATCCTCCTTGTCAAACAGCGCGGGCCCGATGCGCCTGCCGATGAAGTAGGCGCATTGATCGCCCAGTACCGCCACCACCGAGACACTGACGATCAGTACCCAGATGTTCACCGGGGGATTCGGTGCGGCAGCCAGCAGTCCGCCGGTGAACAGCAGCGAGTCACCGGGCAGCAGGGGGAACAGCAGGCCGGTCTCGATGAAGACGATGATCAGGATGCCCGGCAGTACCGCCGAGGCGAACATGCCGCCCTCGCCGAGCCAGTACATCGGATCGAGGATGTTCGGCATGGCCAGCACGGTGGTGATCATCAGCGATCAAGATACC
>Ga0209829_10001343_pt1 | contig 20182 bp, 13 predicted proteins | sample C_140205_EF_Meta_FD_187311 | JGI IMG/M metagenome (GOLD analysis project Ga0209829, IMG submission 187311) | Freshwater microbial communities from Lake Croche, Canada to study carbon cycling - C_140205_EF_MetaG (SPAdes) (version 2) | ecosystem: Environmental > Aquatic > Freshwater > Lake...
CACGTCCGGGTTTCGGGCTGTGCTTTTCGGCCCAGCCGTTCAGCCAGAACCCGGCTGTGATTACGGCGCTGGCCTTGCCGGCATGGATGAACCATCCCAAACCGGGGATCGCCGGTATGTAGCCGTCCCACATTGCCGCGCCCATCCCTGCAAACGGCGTGCTGCCGGCGATCAGTGCGACCAAGCCAAACCAGTAAATCGCGCCAATCCAGCACAAAGCCGTTCCGACATTTGCGGCGATGGCCGCCACGCGCGCACGCAGTTTCATCCCCCCACCGTGGGCGCTTCAATATTCACTGTCAAGACCTTACAGGGCCGCAATCCTGCCCATTGCCGGGCCTCGGCGAGCGCGACCAGTTGGTGGTAGTGCCGGTAGATGATGCCCTCACTCGTGCCGCACTCGCGCGCCACGGCGGCGTCGTTCTGCTCGATCTGCTGGCGCATCGAAATGCACGTGTGCCGCAGCACATCGGCCGTGTAGGTGAGGCCGCTCCGCGCCATGAGTTGATTGCGCGCGCGGCTGTTCAGGGGCTTGATCGTCGGCGGGCTGCCGGCGGCCTTGAGGTAGGCCAGCGCGGCCGGCGTCAGGTTCACGGTGCGGTTGGCGCGCCCTCGGAGTTTGCCGCCCTCGATGCGCGCCGTGGGGTGCCGCCCGTAAAATATCCGCGTGTGCGCCACCTCGCTCGGCCGGGCTCCGCCCACAAACAGCATGACCGCCACCGTCGCCACCCACTGGCCGGCGTGGAAATCCCGCGCCGTATCCAGTAGCGTGCGGCACTGCGCAGCCGAGTAAATGGCCTTGGGCCCCAGCGGCACCTTGGGCCGGCGGATGCCTTTCACGGGGTGGTGCGCGAGTTTGCCCTTTTCGAGGAGCCAGGTGCAAAAGCTGGAGACCGCGCCAAAGTCATTGCGGCGCGAGTTGGCCGAGACGTCCGGCCGGGTGCGGATGCTCTCGATCCGTTCGCGCGTGATCTCGCCCACAAACGCGATCCGCTCGCGCCGAATCCACGGCCACAGGCGGTTCTTCAGGTTTACGACGGTGGCCGGCGCGGCGTTCTCAATCTGCTCCTTCTCCTCCAGAAACGCGAGCACGACCGGGCCGATGGGCTCGCGGTCGGCGCCGGGCGTCGTCCCTTGGGCGATAAACGCGCGGGCCAATTCGGTCAGCGTGCAGGTGGGATGCCCGGCGGCGGCGAGGATCTGCTTGGCCGCGAGGGCATCGGTGCGCAGCACGGCGTCAAACGCCAGGCCGGTGCTGCCCTCCAGGAGGAGCCGCTCGTTGAGGCTGCGCTGGTAGGTCTCGGCGTCGGCGCGCTGCGCAAACCATTTGGTGACGCGCTTGGCGCGGCCGGATTGCTCACGGCGGGAAGGATCGCGGAAGACGACAAAAAACGGCGTGTCGGTGCGGTCGGCGGTGTAGAGTTTGGCGGCGGCCTGGGGGTGGGTGGTTACCATAGCCGAACCATATCCACGGTGGGCCGCTGGTGTCAAATCCGGCAAGTTTGGCCGGCCGCTCAAAATGCCCGTTTTACCTCTGAAAACCACTGGTGCGAGTGCCCGGAGTTGAACCGGGATCAATGGCTTCGGAGGCCCGCTTTGTTTTGTTTGGCTGCAAAGACTTACGTTGCTACCATAGCCACACCATATCCTTAGTGGGTGCGTTGCAGGCTGCGGCGTAGGTCGCGCTGGCCGCGTTGGTCGCGTTCTTCGTCGCTCATGCCGTCGACTCGCTCCATCTGCGCGCGGAGGGCATCGGTGCGGGGCTGGGCTTGGTAGCGCAGCTGGCCGTTCATCCCGCTCGCTTTGTGCGGGAAGAGCTGGGCCTCGCGGCCTCGGCTGCTCGCCATGCGTTCGTAGAAGGTGTAGGCGCGGGCGAGGAGGGCGCGGTCGTCGGGCGTGAGGCCGGCCACGAATTGCTGGCGCAGGCCGTTTTCCTTGGGGAGCGCGCTGAGTGGGTCTTGGCTTTGGATGCTGCTGGCAAAGCGTTCGCTCGTGTAGCCGTAGTCGAGCAGGCGCTGGTAAAACTGCACAGCCTTGTCGACGTCGCCCCGGTAGATCGCGCGGCGGAAGTTGCGCAGGACTTGCTGGTCGGGCGCGTCGACACTGCTGTCTCGCTTCATGCCGGTGCGCTTTTCGAGGTAGTCGTTGGCCTTGTCCTTGATCGCGTAAAACGCCCAGCTCTCGGGATCGCGCTGGCGCACCTGGAGGATCAGCTGCTTGGCCCAATCGCCCACGTCTTTGCTGCCGTAGTAATCTTTGGATACGGTGCGCTCGATGGCGTCGGCCGTGAAATCGTCGGTCATCTGGCCGATGATGTTTCGCCGCATATCGTAGGCGGGGATGGTCTTTTGATCGGTGACGTCGGGGAAGGTGCTCTTCTTCGCCATGATCGCGTAGGGGATCTTGAAGGCCGGGCCGACGCTGCCGACGACGTTATTGGCGAGGTCGGGCGCGAGGGCGTCTTTCCACGAGCCGATGGCGGTGGGGAAATCGGTCTTGCCGTTGAACCATTGGCCCATGGCCTGCGCGAATTTCTGGCCGGAGAACCATTTCAGGACGTCGTTGAGCGCGGTCTGGCCGTAGACGACTTGCACTTTGCCTTGGGCATCGCGGCCGAGGATGATGTGGAAGCGGCGGCGGTCTTCTTCGCTGAGGAGTTTTTCCAGTTCGTCGCGGTCGCCGCTGCTATTCCAGAGGGCCACGGCCATGTAAGGCAGCGCGAGGCGCAGGGCGATGCCTCCGGCGGTGCGGGCCGTGAAGCCGGCGGCGGCGACGGCGGCGGTGCGCGCGGCTTGGCCGGTGGCCTGCGTGGCTCCCATCTCGTCGGCGCGGACCATGTCGCGCAGGTTGCGCAGCATGTTCGCATGATAGCGGAAGTTGATCTCCATCCAGCTGTAAAACGGGACCAGGCGGTCGCGCGTGGCTTGGCCGAGGATGGAGAGGTCGCCATAATCGCCAAACGTGGCCTTGCTGATCGCGGCGGCTTTGCGCACGTCGGCGTCTCCGGCGCCGGGGCGGCTGTCGGTCATGGCCTCGATGTTTTTCCAGTAGGCGCCGGCGTAGTCGGGCCGGGCTCCGGCGCGGATCGCGGTGAGGTCGTTCTTAAATTTGGCGTAGCGGGTGATGGCCTCGCGCAGGGCAGAAAGCTCGGGTGAGGAGAAATCGCCGAGGCCAAGCAGATTTGTGGCGGGCTGGTAAACGATGGACGAGCCACGGCGCTTGATAAAATCCACGGCTTTTTCGGCGCGGGTTTGAAGCGCTTCAAAGGCCTTCTGGCGCACGAGGCCGTCGAGTTCCTGGGCGGTGATGGCGTTGATCACGCCTTCCTTGAGGGCGGCGCGGAGGTCGGCGCTGGGCTCGCCTCCGGTCCAGAAGGCGCGCAGTTCTTTGGCGGCGTTGGGCAGTTGCTTGAAGGTGCCGGGTGAACTGCTGAGGAGTTTTTCCAGATCGGCGACGACGTTGCCGTATTCGTAGCGCACGTGATTCCACGGCATGAACAGTTTCCAGCCTTTCCAGATGCCGATGGTGAATTTGGCGGCGGCCTCGATGGCGTTGTGTTGGGCGCCGGCGCGGTCGGCGATGCCGCGCAGGGCTTCGGCGACGCGGGCGGGCAGAATCCACGTCTCGCGTGCGCCCATGGCGAGCGTCTCGCGGAGGTCTTCCGGCAGGAGCTTGACGTTTTTCTGGCCGAGTTCGGCGAGCTGTTTGTGGATGTCTTCGCCGGTGAGCATGACACCGAGGCGGCGCGCGAGGGCATCGCGGTTGACGGTGAGCGTGGGGAAGGCGTCGCGGCTGTCGGTGCCATAGAGCACGTAGCCACGGGGCGCGAATTCCTCGTGGAAAGCCTGCTCCCAGGAGACCGGCCGGCCGCGCTGCTTGGTGAGTTCTTTGGCGCGCGCTTCGACGGTGGTTTTGATATCGTAGGGGCGGAAGTAATCGCGGACGGCGTCGGCCTTAAAATTGTGCGCGCCCATTTGGACCAGGTGGTAATACATGGAGCGCACGTAGTCGGTGCTGATCGCCTTGGTGCTGCCGACCGGATCGACCAGGTAGCCTCTAAAATCGGCTTCGGTGCCGGGGCGCACGCGGCTGGGGCGCAGTTCGCGTTGCTCGGTCTTGCCGCCACGCGTGGTCTCAAGCGTGATGTGAGGGAAGTAGTAGGGGTTGGCGAGGTGATCGGGCGCGAGAAGTTCGCGGGTCTTCAATTCTTCGGCGGTCTGTTTGATGAGCGCCATGTGCTGCTCGACGGCGGTCTGGATGAGCGCGGCGTGCGGGCTGGCGGCGATACGCTCGCCCAGGCGCTGCACTTCGGCAGCGGTCTCGCGCGCGTTTACGCCGGCCGGGAGCTTGATCGGGTTGCCAGCGCTGTCTTTGAGGTTTTGCTGGCGCCAATGGAGATCGAGCGCGAGGACGAGGCGGTTGAACAGCACGTAAGGGCTCGACTCCATTTTCGAGTTCAGGGCGGCGATCTCGGCGGCGACTCCAGGCGGCACGGGTTTGCCTTCGGCCTTGAGGCGGCGGGCCTGCTCCTGGCGGCGGCGCAGTTGGGCGTAGTCGTCGGCGTTGAATTTTTCCCCGGCTTTGAGCAGGGGCGTGATGATGCGGCCGACCTGTTCCTCGGCGGTGCGCTGGATGTAGTCGTTGGCGCTTTTCAGGGCGCGTTCACCTTCGGAGACGCGCGCGTAAAACTGCGGGCCGTGCTCGGCGATGAACGTATCCGTTTTGTTCCAACGGGCGGCGGGAAACGTAGGGAGTTCGGGGATCGGGCCTTTGATGCCGGTGATGGCGTCGCGGATCTTGCGCCATGAGCGCAGGAGAAAGCTGGGTTGATAGGTGTCGTGACCGTAGACCTCGTTGAACTTGCCGGGGCGCACGGGCATCGTCTCTTCCTCGCCTCCTGAGAACGGGCTTTGCTCGCCGTCGCCTTCGCTCGCCGGGGCGGCCTCGGCGGTCGGGCGCTCAGGGGGCGGTGGGCGCTGGGCGCCGTCATTTTTGGCCGGGGCGGGCTTTTTATCCCAGCCGGGGAATTCTTCGTCGAGCCGGGCGGTGGCGGCCTTCACGATGCGCACGCCTTCGGCTTGGGCGGTGGCGTTGCCGGTGCGGTCTCCTTCATCGCGCAGGGCGCGGCCTCGGGTGAGTTCGCCTTTTAGCGCGGCTTGGCGATCGATCTTGGGGATAGGTGCCACGGTGCCCAACGGCGTGCCACGGGCGATCTGTTCGGCGGCAAGGGCATTGAGCCGCGCGGCGAGGTGGGCTTGCATGGCCGGGGCGAGGCCGGCGGCGTGGTCGTGGATGTGCTGGGTGATGCTCGCACGTTCGGCGGTGATTTCGGCGTCGGTCATTTTTGGCGCCATGGCCCAGGCATCGCCGGGCTCCGAGGGGAGCGCGACGGCGGCGGGGTGGCGCACGTCGATTAAGGATTTGGCGGCGCTGGCCTCGCGGGTCTCGGTTTCGAGTTGGCGGCGAAGGCGTTCACGCTCGGCGGTGAGGCGCTGGCCGGTGCGCGCCACGTCTGCCGGGTCTTCTTGGGAATTTTCCAGTGCGGCAAGGTGGCTGTCGATCTGCTTCATCTGTGCGCGCAGGTCGCGCTCGGGGCCGGTGGCGAAGTCGATGCGGGCGTCGAGCGGGTCGAACGTGCCACGGTTGCCGGTGGCGCTTTTTACCTGCGTTTCGTTGAACGGTATCCAGACATTGTGGATCTCTCCGCCTCCTTTGCCGCTCTTGTCCTGCACGCCGTCGTAACCGAGGCCTTGCAAGGTTTCCGTGACCCAATCGGGGATGCGTGTCCACACGTGGGCGCTGCTGTCGTTCAGATTCTGGTGCAGTTCGGCCAGCCAATCGGGGCCGCTGATCGTGTTCTTATCCCATAGGTCGGGATTGCCGCCGGCTGCGATCTTGGCGCGTTTGCGTTTGCCGGCCTGGTCGAGCGCGGCGATCACGTTCGGCGGGATCGCGGTCGTGAGCAGCGGATTCCTGATCTTCAGGTAGACCGGATAAACGCCAGAGCGCGTCATGTTGGGATCGGCAAATTCGATCTGCGTCATGTCGAGGCCGGCGGCCTTGAGGACGTCGATAAATTGCGCCTCGTCGTTGAACAGTGTGGAGGAGTTGAGCCAGATTTCGGTGAGGGCGCGCAGGCCGTTGCCGCGGGCTTGGCGGAGTTCGTAAGCAATGCTGTCGTTGCCCATGATGCTCTCGGTGTTGCCGACGATCGGGCCGGAGGCCTCGCTCGGATCGGTGTAGCCGATGGTCGGGATGCGCGCGAGCACGGTGCTGCGCTGCTCGGGTGTCAGGCTCCACCAGGCGCGATCTATCGGCACGCTGCTGCGCATGCCTTTGCCCTTGTAACGAAACCATTCGGAATAATCGCTCGGCGTCTCCAGGGACGTGTCGGCTTTTTTGGTGCTGTAGGATGAGGCGAGGTCGGGCGAGTCGGTGAAAAACGCCATCGGGCCGCTGGTGGCGCGTTTCTTTTGGAAACGGTTGCCGATCCGGTCGGCGCGCACGCTGCCGTGGTAAACGCGCTGGGGTTTTCCCTGGGCGTCGACCACTTTGCTGTCGCCAAACCACGCCTTGAATTCGGGCGTGGCGGTCTGCGGGCCGGTGGCGAAGTCTACGCGGCCGGTTTGGCCTGTATCCGCTTTTTCAATTCCGCCTGTTGGGTTGGTGTCATCGCCGCGATTTCCCGGAGCCGTTGGCCGGTCTGCCGCACGTCTTGCCGCAGTGATTGAACTTCCTGCGCGGTCAAGGGTGGCAAAGGCGAGGAGGTAGCGGGCTTGGCTGTTGGTGAGTGCATGGGAAGATTCCGCAATATTATGCTCCTGCAGGAATGCGGCAATTTGGGCCTGGCCAAACTTGGCGTCAAGTTTTTGCAGCACGTCGGGGCGTGGTGCGAGGTTCTGGCCGGCGCCGGTCTGCGGGTTGCCGCTGGCCGCGAGAGCATTGACGGCGACGACCTTGCCGCCTCCGGCCTCGATGTGCGCGCGTAGGGCGTTGATCGTGCTGCCGCTGGTGAGCACGTCGTCGAGTAGAATGTAGTTTTTGCCGGCCTGCACGGCACCTTCGAATTGGGCGGGGTTTGCCAGACGCGCGAGCGCGGTGGCATCGGTGTGGCCCATGCCGGCGCGCTGCACGATGTTTTCGTCAACAGTCCATGAGGGATGGGCGGCGGCCATGGCTTCGGCGAGTGCTTGGGGTAGCGCGTTCTTGCCTTGGCGTTCGCGTGCGTGGACCGGGGCAAGGATCGCGGCCGGGTGCTGGTCGTGAAGCGCTTTCAGTTTGGCGGGATTGATCAGCGCGGTGACGACAAACCACGCATGGTTTGCGCTTCCGGCTTTGGCTTCCCGATACATTTCATGCGCGCGGAGGGCCGCCACGCTCGTCATGATTTGCGCGTCGCGCAGGTTTTCATCCCACGGCTTCGGCAAGGTGGCTGGTTTTGCTTCGGCAAACTCCGCGCCGGTGAGTTTGGCCGTGGCTTGGCGCATCTGCGCCGGCACGCGCACGGTGCCGTCGCTCGCGGTCTGGCGTGCGAGGGGGGCGATGCGCTCGCGCAGTTCGCGCGCGAGGGTGGCGATCTGGCCGGGCGTGAGTGTCGTCTGCTCCGCGAGGCTTGCGATGATGCGCGCGCGCGTCTCGCTGTTGGTGCCTCCGGCGTAGAACAAGGCTTTATCCAGGCTGCTCTCAAAAGTCAGCGTCTTGTCCTGCCAGCGGGGCGCGAGGTTGCGGATCTCCGTGGGGAGCGTCACGCCGAGGGGCGTGCTGCCGAGGTCGAGTGTATCTTGGAAGCTGGCGAACTTGATCTCGGTCTGCCCGCCGGGGAAGTTTCCGACCTGGCTGCCGGGGTCGCGCAGCTCGGCGAGGGTGCGGTCGTAGTCGGCGACATCCTGGAAATCGGGCCAGCGTTTGCCGGTCGCGCGGCGGGCGATGGTTTCAATCTCGTCGAAACTCAGTTTTTGCCGGCGGCGTTCGGTGTCGAGTTCCAGACTTTTCTTGGCGAGCGCCTCGTGTCTGATCCAGAGCGGCGTGCCTTTTACCACGCCGGGATAGGGCCGGTCGGCAAAATTGTCGGGATTGTTTAGGTAGGCGCCTTGCTCCTCGGCATCGCGGAAGGCGGTGCGCGGCGCGGGGTCGGTGAGGTGGGCGGTTGCCGGCTTTCGGTTGCTGGCAAATTCCGCCTTCTGCCGGGTGGCGTAGGCCAGGCCGGCGTGTTCGACGCTGGCCTTGGCGCCGCTGTCGAGCCAGGTGCGGAAGTTGGCGGTGAATAAATCGCTGTCGGCGTCCAGGCCGCGCACCTGGGCGAAGACTTGGCGCAGCTTGGCGAGGAGTTCGTGCCAGACGCGCACCAGCGTCGAGTGGTCGCGGGGCATCCGGCCGGCGAGCCACTCGGTGTTGAGCGCGCGCACGCGCTCGGCAAACCATTCTTTGACCGGCAAATCGGGATCGGCGCGCAGGCGGGCCGGGGCGAAGTCTTCCGCGCGCACAAACAGGTCGGTCTTCAGGGCGCCATGTTCGTCGAACAGGGGGCCGGTCTTGCTGGCCATCTCGTGGGCGTGCAATTCGCGGAGGATCGTCTTGGTCTCGGCCGGGATGGCGTCGAAAAACGGGTGGGCCATCTCGTGCAGAAACAGGCCGGCGGTGTTGCTTCTTTGGGCGGCTTGGGCGGCGATCACGAGCAAGCGCTTTTCCGCCTTGAGGCGCAGGATGGCGGCCTGCACGCCGGCGGGCACGGGGCCGTGGTAGCCGGCGCGCTTGAGTTCGTCGGCCACGAGACCGCTGCGCAAGTCGAGGTCGCGGGTGAGCGTGGGGAATTCACGGCGCAGGGCGGCGAGTTGCTCGGCGACTTGGGAGTCGGTCAGGATCGGGCGAGAGGGGGAAGACTCGGAAGACGCGGAAGACGCGGAAGACTTGGGAGACGCGGGAGACTCGGCGAAGTAGGCGGCGATGCGGTCGCGCAAGGCTTCGCTGGGCCAGACGAATTCCTGGCCGGCATCAAAGGCTTTGATCGCGTCGTCCAGCGCGCGGGCATCGGCTTCGGAAAATGGCCGCAACTGGCCGGTGTCGGGATCGAGGCGGCGCCAATGCGGCGTCTTGCCGGCCTGCTCGTCGATGAACTGATTGACGGCGCGCGCGGCGGTATCGCGGCCGGCGGCGTTGCGCGAAAGGAGGGCTTCGATTTCGGGCAGGCTGCGCGCGCGCAGTTGCTCGGCGGTGGGCGTGATGCCGGGGAAACCCGTCTGCGGTGCTAGCCCTCGGCCGGGCCGGCCAGGAGAAACTTGGCCCGCCGGCTCCGGCGTGGCTGCCGGCCGTGCATCTCTTCCGGCCGCTCGGGGTAGATCGCCTGGGGCGGCGTCTTCGGCTGCTCCGGCCGCGCTGGTTTTTTGGTCGGGGTAGGCATAGGGATCGGCGGGAGGAGTGTCGCCCCTACGCGCGGCAAAGTCAATTTGCCCTTCCCCACTCCGCTCGGGCCGGATCTCTTCGCCACCCAAAGCGCGTTCGTAGAGGGCGTAGGCAGTGGTCACATCGGGCGCGTTGAAGCCCAGGCTTTGGAGCCGATCCTGTAGCGTGTCCTCGGCGAGGCCGGTCTCGGCAAAAATCTTGAACCCGCCTTGGCGTTCGCCCAGGGCGCGGTGTTCGCCGGCCATGGTGCCGCCCTCTTGCGCGAGGGCCGTGGGGCTTTTGAGGCGCAGGGGGCCGGTCTGGCCGGCGGCGGCGAGGGCGCTCTTTTTGCCGAAAATCAAATCGCGCAGGGTGTAGCCGGCTTCGTTTTGCGTGGCGGCGGCGCGCTCGGCGGCTTCGCCTCGGCGCTGCTGTTCGGCCTCGATCTGCTGCGGGGTGAGCCCTTCGGCCTCGGCATCGAGCCGCGCGAGGTCGGCGTCGGGCACGTAGCGCAGGTCGGTGATTTCGCCGGTGGCGAGGTCGCGGCCGGTGGTCTCCAGGTGCTGGAGCGCGGCGCGCTCGCGGCGGATTTTTTCCTTGGTCGCATCGGCGGCCAGCTGGGCCTCGGTGCGGCGCTGCGCGGCCAGGGTATCGGCGGCGGCTTCGGCGGCGGGGGCGAGCTGGGCTTGGCGCTGCGTGAGCGCGGCCTGCGTTTGCAGGGCAAGCTCGCGCTGGGTCTGCGTGAGGCCCAGGGCGTTATCCTCCGCGTAGCTGGTGATGGATTCGAGGGCGCCTTTGACTTTGGCGAAGGGGGCGGCCGGATCGGCCAAAGTCTGGCGCGCGAGGGCCAGGCGCTCGTCGAACCGGGCTTTTTTCTGGTCGAGTTCCTGCTGGCGTGCGGTGCGGGCGGCTTCCTCCTGGGCGCGGGCCTCGCGCGCGGCGGCGGCGGCGGCGGCATCTTTGGCGAGCAGATCCTGCACGAAATTGCCGCTACGCTCCTGCACCGTCTTGGCGATGGGCTCCGTCTGCACGGTGTTGCCGGGTGTCTTGCTGCGCTCAAGCTCGGCGGTGGTTTTTTGCGCGGTGCCTTGGGTAGAGATGGCAGTTTTGACTTCGGTGCCGTCTGGCTGGCGCTCGGTCACCGCGATGGCGGGATCGCCCTGCGCGACTTTTTTTGCCACGTCGGCCTTGCTCTGTGAACCTAGCCCAAGGGGGCCGTTTTCTTGGCCGGCGCCGGAGAGTGTGCGGAGCGTGGCCTCGTCGATCAGGGCGGGGTTGTAGTGGAAGACTCCGCGCTCGGTGGCGAGGCGCTGCATCTCCGGTGGCAGGGGCAGTTCGTTGGTGACCTTGCCCTCGGCATCCACCGGGAACATTTGCGCGGGGCGCTGGCCGCGCATGAGTTGCTGCTGCTGGGCGAGCAAAGTTTTTTTGCTCTCGGCGAGGTTTTGGCGGGTGTCGAGGTCGTGGCCTACTTGGTGCGCGGCGCCCACGCCACCGCCCACGATGCCACCGGCGAGCGCGGCCATGCCGGCGCCTTCGGTGCGGTCGCGCGTGGGATCGTAGCCCACGGCATCCTTGGCGATGGTGTTTTGGGCGATTTGCTCCAAGCCTTCTTGGATGCCCTCGCGCACGGCGCTTTTCACGGCCTGCTGGGCGGCGGGCACGATGGCCGGGGCGAGTTTGCCCAAGGCGCCGGTGATCAGGCCGTCGATTCCGGTGGCGGCTTTGCCCAGCATCTCGGGCACGGCCTTGGCACCGCGCACGCTGCGCAGCATGGCGGGCACGCCGAGGAAAGCCTCACTCACGGCGCCGGTGGGCGCGCCCAGCATGTAGCTGGCGGCCTCCTGCGTGGGGGTGGCGCCGTGCTTGGCGGCGTCTTCTCGCTGCTGCTCGCCCATCATGGCGGCGGCGCCGGGGATGGCGAGGGCCGGGGCGACGGCGCCGGCCGCAAGGAGCGGCACTAGGCTGCCGGCGCCACTGGCGACAGCGGCGCCGATTTCGCCGTCTCGCGCGGGATCGGGCGGGGCGAAGTGGCGCGGGCCGACGTCGGTTAATTCTTGGCCGACGTCGCGCACGGCCTGCGCGGCCTGCATCGGGGCGGTGCGGCTGGCGCGCTCGAGAAACTCCTGCTTGGCCTTGGCGGCCTCGGCCTCCGTCAGATCGCCACTGCGGACGGCGCGCCAACGCAGCGCTTCGGCGGCGAGTTCGGCCGCGCTGTGCACGGCGGAGCCCATGCCGGCGACGGTCTGGCCGATGTTTTCGGGGATCGATCGGCCCAGGCGCCGGGCTTTGTCGGCGAGGTAGCCTTGTTCTTTTAGCTCCGTTGCTCCGCCATCTTTGAACGGGTCGAACTCTTCGGCGAGTTCGGTGGCGCCGGCATCTTTGAAGGGGTCGAAGGACATGCGCTAATTCTTGACGCCATTCTTCCCGTTCCAGACAAATCGCTCGCCCTTTTGAAGGGCATCGTAATCGGCCTTGCTGGTGATGACTTTGGGCGCCGAATTGGGGGCGGGTTTGGCGCCGGTTGGCGCGGCCGGCGCGCCGGGGGGCGCAAAGGGGCGGGTCATTTCTTCGACCTGGGCCGCGCGCTCGCTGCGCCATTTGTTCTCGGGATTCTCGGGGTTTTCTTTCCAGGCTTGGGCGCCTGCCTGTAGGCCGAGATGCGCACCGCCCAGCGCGTATTCGCGGTCGTTGGTCATGCCGAATTGCTTGGCGGCTTGGTCGAGCACCTTGTCGGCGTGCTCCTGGTCGCGGTTCTTGAAACCGGCGTTGAGCCCCATGTTTTGAGTGTCCAAATCGAGGCGCTGGCCGAATTGGCTCGCGTCTTGGTCGAGGCGTCGGTCGGTCTGCGCTTGGTCGCGGTTCTTGAAACCGGCGTTCAGCCCCATGTTTTGGGTGTCGAGGTCGAGGCGCTTGTCGAATTGGCCGGCGTTTTGCAGGAGCTGCGCGTCCTGCCGGTCCTTCTCGTTTTTGTAGCGGGCGGTGTCGCGGTCGAGTTCGAGTTGGCGGCGCAAGCCTTCGAGTTTGTCCTGCTGGTCGCGTTGTTTCTTGGCGTTGAAACTGTCGGCCCCGATGCGGGCACCTTCGCTGATTCCTTGGGCAAAGTAGTTCATGGGAGTGGGTGGAATAGGTTAGACCTTGGCGCCGAGGGCGGCACCGCCGGCACCGCCGAAGGCGCCGAGGGCCTGGCCGGCGAGCGCCAACCATGGATTGCCTTGGGCCGCGATGTCGGCCTGCTTGCTCCAGATATTGCCACTGGTGCCGAAATTGGAATTGGCGGCGGCGTTGCCGGCTGCGCCTGCGTTTTGATTCACTTGGCCAGCTTGGGAGAAATTGACCTGCTGCGGTGCGCCCACGGCGCCATTTTGCGCGGCGCCGAGGCTGCCAAATTGGTTCGTGATGGGATTGCCGAGCACCATCGCCGAAGCGTTGGCGAGTTTCTGCTGCTGGCGGCCGTAGTTCTCGTTGCGCGTGGCGCGGTTCTCGGCGACTTGCTGCGCATTGAGGCCGTTCTCGAGCTGCAGGCTGTTCATGCGGTTGCCGTAGGTCTGGTTGGTCTGGCCGAAGTCTTGGCCGGCGATCTGGCCCAGCTGGGCGAGCTGTTGCTGCTGGGCGGTGCGGCTCTCGTTGCGGAGGGCGCCGGTCTGGCCGAACACGCGGTTTTGCACGTCGACGAGATTGCCGAGGCGCTGCTGCTTTATGGCTTGGCCGGCTTGGCCTAGCGTGGTCGCCTCGGCGACGGCGGCGGCATCGCCGAGGAAATTGCCGCGGGCGACCTGCCCGGCGCGGGCCTCGTTGGTGAGTTCGCGCTCGCTGTCGGGGTCGAGCTTGCTGCCCAGGGCGTATTCCTTTTGCGCTTGGTCGAAGGCTTGGCCCAGGGCGGCGGTGCTGCCGTCATTGGCGCTGGTATCGATGCCCTGCGTCTTGGCGTAAAGGTCGGCCATGCGATTTGATCCATCGGGCACGCTCTGACCAAGAGCGCGCACTTTGTCGTTGAGGGCGGCGGCGCTGGTATCGAGCCCGACCTCGTCGCCGGCGGCGCCGGTGCGCGGGAGGGCGCGGCCTTCGGTCTGGCCGTAGGTATCAAAGTGTTTCTGGCCCCACGTGGCGGCGGCGGCGGCGTTGCCACTATCGGCGAGGCTCTTGCCGGTCTCCTGTTCGAAGGCGCGCGCGAGGTCGGGATTATTGCGCACGTAGGCGCCGTAGTCGGCCTTGCCGCCGAGGTCGTCGTTTACCCGGCCGGTGAGCGCTTGGCGTGCGGCGTAGGCGGCCGGATCGGCGGCCTGGAGTTCGGCGGCGGTCTGGCGCGCGTTGGCGGTGCCGAGTTCTTGGCGCAGGGCGAGCTGGTCGCGCTGCACTTGGATGTTTTGCTGGCCGAGGATCTCGGCGGCGCGCTTGGCGGCGTCGGCATTGCCCAGGCCGGTGAAGTCCTCCGTCTTCTCCTGGCCGGTCGAGGGATCGGTGTAGGTGACTTTGGTGCCGGCCTGCGCGGCTTGGTTGATCTTGTTGCGCAGGGCCAGCGTGGAAATATCCGTCTGGATCGCCTCCTTGTTGGCGGCGGCGTAGTCAGGGGCGGCGGGTGGGGGGGGAATGGAAGGTGAGCCCATGGGAAAAGTTTAGGCGGCGAGGCGTTGGACGAGGCGGAAGGGCAGGACGCGCAATTCGCCCTGGCGGGCGAACACGTGGCCGGCGAAAGCGTGGCGGGGGCCGAAGCGTGCGAGCGCGTGGCGTAGGAGTAGTTGGATGCCTTGCGGGTGCTGGCTCACGATGTCGTCGATCCAGACGATGGGCGCGGCATCCTCATGGCGGAAGGGATCGGCGGCGGCATCGGCTACCTGGCGCACGCAGCGGGCCAGGGCCACGCCGACGACGCGGCCGGCGTCGTGGATCACGCCCACGCGCGCATCGCGCCAATACCACGCGACGAAGTGCGCGAGGCCGCGCGGCGTCGGGTGGGCGGCGAGGCCGGGCGCATGGCGCCGGAGGAACCGGCACACGTCGAGGAGGCTGGGCGGGTTCATGCGGTGAAAAATGGGGCGTCGGCAAACGCCGAGAGGATGAGACTGCGCACGGCCATCCGGCCGGTGTCGCGGTAGAGTTCGAGGCCGGCCTCGCGGTAGCTGCCGAGGGAGCGGCCGTAGCAATCGCCGCGCAGGAGGCAGCGTTTTTTCTCGGCTCCGCCGGTGGGTGTCCAGCTGGTCACGCGGCCCACGGTGTTGGTATCGGGGGCGGTCGTCACGGTGGCGCGGCCATCGGCGAGGAACACCAGGTCGATGGTGCCGCTCGCGGTATTATTGACGAATTCCAGTTCGGCAAAAAACGGTTGTTTGCGCGTGCTGGGTTGCTCGTGCGTCATGCTGCGGGTGCGCAGGTAGGCCGGGATGGGCGTGGTGACGTAGCTCGCGTAGTATTGGCCGGCGCCGAGATTCAGGGCCGTGGTCTGGTCGGTCTCGGCGGTGGGATCGATGCGGAGAAATTGCCCGAAGCTATCCACCAAAATCGTCTCGGCCTTGTCGGCAAAGTGGGTGACAAAGGCGTGGCGGAAGCCGGCCCACGTGGGCGCGCTCACGAAGCCGGGCCAGTCGGTGATGCTTTGCGCGGTATAGACCCAGGGCGGCATCCAGCGCTTGAGCTTGAGGTGGTATGCAAAGAAGCGCGTGGGGAGGGTCTCGTTGTCGAGTGGCAGGGCGATCAGGTAAAAATTATCGTAGGTCGTGGCAAAGGCGGTCGTGATCACGCCCCAATTGATGCGGTCAATGTAGGGCTGGATCGGATAAGACAACGTATCTTGCGGGGCGATACTCAGGGTGTCGGCCAGGGCGCCGAGGTTCACGACGCCAAAGCGCGCCAGAAAAAAAACATCCTGGCCGATGACGACGGCGGTGCGGCCCTCCACGCAGCCGGTATGCCGGCACACTTGCGCCGAGGTCCAGTTGGCCACTAGGGCGCTGCCCATGCCGATTTGGTAGGCGCTGCGCCCGTTGAGCACGGTCAAAAATCCGCCCTGGGTGGCGAGCACGGTGCGGGGTGGGTCGCCTTCGCCGCTGCCGACGCGGATATTTTCGGTGCTGACCCAATCGGCCGAATTGTGCGCGGTGCCGATGGCGCTGGCGTAGCAGCGATAGCCCAATCCCTCGATGGCGATCAGGCGGAAGCCTTGGGCCACCAGGTTGCCCATGACGGGAATGGTGCCGCCGGTGGAAAAAGTGGTCACGTTGCCATTGGTCCACGTGCCGGCCGTATAGAGCAGCCAGGTGATGCGGCCCACGCTGTCGAGGTAGAACAGGCGGTCGACCAGTTGCACCAAGGGGCCTTGCTGCTTGGAAATGGTCGGGGGGCTGCCGCCCACGGTGATGCGGGTGGCCAGCAAATCGTCGCCGCTGCCGGTGACGGCCCACGCTTGGGTCGCGGAAAAGAAGATCTGCGCCTCGTAGGTGGGTGTGTCGTAAAAGCCGGCCGCGTAGATTTCGAGGTTCGGGTTGGCGGCGCCCAGGGCGTAGAGATAGGCGCGCAGAAACGTCGTGCACACTTTTAGGCCGGGGCGGGTTTCGACGCTGCCATCGCCGCGGCACCATAGATTTTTGCCATCGGCCAACAGGCCGGGCTCAAGCAAGAGGGGATTGGCTTGGCAATCCATGCCTTGAAACCCCACAGCGGCGGCGCTGATCGGTAGATCGTCGGTGGCGTCGTTAAACATGGCCGGTTTAGCCTAACGGGCGGAACGAATCGGCGCCGGCGGCGTAGCCGTCGAGCACTTGCTCCTGCGGCACGATGCGGCGGATCTCGGCCGTCTGCGCGGTTTCGATTTCCTTCATCTTGCCGAGGAGGGCGGCGCCTTTTTCGAAAAAGTAAGCGGCTTTGTTGAGCTGGCGCAGCCACTCGTAAAGGTCGCCCATCACGAATTCGCAGAGCGCCACGTCTTCGCCGGGGATCGGCGGGGTGTCGCTGCCGGAGAGGGCGAGGAGCTTGCGCTTGCCGAGGACGAGGAGGCTTTTTGATTCCGTGGGCGTGCGCAGGAGGCGGATCTGCGCGAGGCCGGCGGTGGTCTTGCCGAGGGGCACAAAGCCGAGCACGGCGCCGCTGGCATCGTAGCCGGGCGGGTCGAGGGAGAGGGCGGCGGCGTCGGATAGGGGCAGGAGTTCGTAGGCGCCGGCCCAGCGGCAGCCGGTCACAAATTCGCAGTTGGCCCCGAGGGTGACGTCTTGCACGCCGGCTGTGACGGCGACGGTCTCCTGGTAGCGGGTCTGGCGCCACAATTCCTCATTCCAAATCATCGCGTGCCGCGCGTCGAAAAACGTGCCGGCGATGGTCGAGGTGGCGGCGTCGGTGATGCCGAGCTTGGCCACGCAATAGGCGATGATTTCGGTGCGCGTCATGGTCAGGCGTCAGGCATGGCGATGGCCTGCTTGATTTGCTTGGTCGTGGGCGAGGCGGGGCCGTCTTTCAACTGGCCGCGCGATTCGAGGTCTTTGTAGCCCTGGGCAAGTTTGTCGCCCATGGTGAGCGGTTTGGCGCCGGTGCCGATGGTGATGCGGCTGGGCACGGTGCGGCGGCGCAGCACGATTTCGTCGGGCCGGGTGTTGACGGGAAAGTGCAGGGTCTGCGTGAGACCGTGCTCTTCGTTTTCAAATTCGTAGGCGGGCATGGGATTAGGGACGGGGTCTAGCGGTGGGCCTTAGCTGGGATCCTGGGCGTCGGCCTTTTGGGCGAGGGCCATCATGTCGTCATCATCGGCCGGGGCGCTTTCCTCGGTGGGGAGCGCGGCCGGCTGGTCGTTGATCGTGGTGGGCTGCACGTAGGTCTCGCCCTCCTCGACTCGTGAGACTTTGCCCTTCACAGTGTATTCGACTTCGTCGCCCACTTCGGGCGGCGTGCCGTCGATGGCGAGGGCGGCGGTGGGGATGCAGTGGAGCGCTTCGGCCGATTCATCTTCGGCGGCGGGTGTGGTGGCGGTATCGGGTGCGATCATAGGAGTGGTGTGGTTGGGTGGTGGGCTGGCGGGCTGGGAGGGGCGGCGGGTGGGTCAGCGTGAGTCGGCGCGGCTTTGCCGCATATCAACGCGCAGTTCGCTCAGGCGCTGGTCGAGATTGGAGAGGCGCGCGTTCAGCGCCTGCACTTCGCCCAGGAGTTTATCGGAGGCCGCTTGCGAGCGCTCCACGGCTTCGACTCGGCGGCGGAGTTCTTCGACCTGGAGCATCCGCTCGTTGCGCGTCGCGGAAATCAAGGCGATGGCCTCCTTCTGGTTGGTGGCGTCGCGCGCATCGAGGAGGTTTATTTGCTCCTGGAAACGGCCCACGCCCCAGATCAGGGCGCCGATGAAGAGGAGCGCCCGAGCGACTCCGGTGAGGTCGATTTTGAAAAAGTCTTTGAACATGTTAAGGCAGGCGCAGGAGGTTGAGCTTTTGGGCGAAATAGAAACCGGCGGGAATGAGGAGGAGGAGGAGCCACCACGGGCTCGGGTCGAGGAGCGCGAGGCCGAGGCCGATCGCCGCTCCCTTCCAGCACACGAGGGGGTAGCCCTCGGGGTTATTATGGGCCCAGGCGAGGCCGAAGGCGGAGGCGAGCATGAGGAAAATTCCGGCCCACCGGGCTTTACCCCAGGAGCCGAGGGCAGTGGCGGCTTGCACGAGGGCAGCGGCGTCTTGGTGTTGCCCAAAGGTGGTCTCGGTTTTCTCGTCGATCCAGGCGGGCTGGGGCGGCGCGGAAGAGGGGGAAGAGGGGGAAGAGGGGGAAGACACGGAAGACACGGAAGACGGGGGAGACGAGGGAGACGGAGAGAGGCCGGTGGTGGGGAGGGGCCATTCGCGGGTGGGTGCGGGGTAGTAGGCGGCGCGGCGCTGGGCGATCTGGGTCGAGGGGGCGGCGCTGTTGGCCGGGCCTTGGAAGGTCGCGCCGGCGCCCGTGGAGGTGCCGGGGTGCTGCGCATCGGCGACGCGGGTAGCGAGGGCCGGCCGGTTGTTGCAGCCGGCGAGCGTGAGGAGGAGCCAGAGGATCACCGCGTGCACGGCCAGCCAGAGGAGCCCGGCGAGGGCGCGCAGCGCGAGGCGTTGGGTGCTGGTGTAGGTCATGGCCAGACGTAGACCCGCCCCACGATGCCCACGAAGTTTTGCGGGGTGATCCGGGCGAAGGATTCCGAGTGGGCGTTGTGCAAGCCGGAACCGATCCAGCCGAGGGAGTCCTTGGCTGATGCCTGGTGCATCACCCGGTAGGGGGTGAAATCGGCCGAGTAGATACAGAGCGTGCCGGGCTTGATGTCGGCAAAGCTCGCGGCCGGGTCGATCACCGCGTAGGCCATGACGGTTTGCAAGGGATCGCTGCCCTCCGGTGCAGCGGGCACGTAGGGCGCGAGGCTACCGGTGCCGAGCACGGGGATCGCGCCGGCGCCGGCCTGGGCGAGCGCGGCGGCCCGGTCGGTGCACACGATGCGCGGGGGCAGGCCGCGTTCCAATACGCCCTGCTTGTGGCGCGCGAGCAGGACGAGCAGGGCGATGCCGAGCACCGCGCCAATCAAGAGAAGCCATTGCGCCGGTTTCATCGCGTTAGCCCTTCGCTGCGATTTCCGCGCGGATGGCGGCGGCGACGGTGCTTTCCGTGAGCGTGCTTGGGTCGAGATTCGAGCCGAGCACTTCGGGATAGAGAATCACGCCCGCGACTGCCGACCATGTAACAATGCCGGTGATATAGTCGATGGACCGGATTTTGACTCCGGTTAGCGGGCTGTAGGAGGCGTTGAGTTTTGAACCGTCGAGGGAGGATGCGAATGTTTTGTTCATGGTCGGGAATTAGTTAGCGGGAACGAGGACGATGCGGTGGATGAGGCTGGCAGTGGTGGTGGAAACGCACCAGAGATTAGCCGTCGCTGGGAATCGGGTCAGGAGCGTGATGTCGTTATTCCCCGCCGCGAGGACGAGGGCGGAGACATATTGCGCGCCCGCCGAGGCGTTACCGAGGGAGATGGTCGGCGTGCCCGTGGAGCAGTTCACAGTCCAACTCTGCACTCGCCACTGTTTGGTTGTGTCAATGATGGACGCACCCGCGAGCTGTTGGTTGGTCGCCGTGTTGGTAGATGCCTCAATCACGATTTGCTGTGAGGACGGAAGCGCCCACGACACGCCGGAAGTCGGGAGGACAAGGTGTGCGCGATTTCCCGATACGTCGAGCCATTCTAGGCCCGCGCCGGGAGCGTTGGGCTCAGGTGCGATGAGCGCTCCACTATTTGGAAGCGTAAATGACGTGAGGTTGAGCGAGTAGCTTCCGGTCGCTCCGAGTTGCGAAATGAGGAACCCGACACGCGAAGTGCCCTTTGAAACGTAATCGACCGAGAATGTCCCGTTTCCGGTTATGTTCGTCTCCGTCCCGAGGACGGCCCCCGCTGTAAAATCATAGGCAATGAGCTGCACGGTGGCGGTCGAGGCGTATCCCGTGACGACTGCGGTGGCGCGATAGCGCTTCCCGGCAACCTCACCCGTATATCCAACTTGGAGGTAGGCTCCCTTGGTCGCGCCGTTGCCAGACACCGCGAGGAATCCGCTATTGAGCGTGGCACCACCGCCGTTAAGTGCGGACCAATCCGTTCCTGCTGCGCTAAAAACGGAATTGCGCGTCGAGTTGGTGACATTATTTGCCGAATACGCGGCGGGCATGATGTCCGCGCTCGGCACCGCGCCGGTTTGGTAAAGCGCGAGGACTTCGGCTGCGGATAGGGCGCGGTTTTCGATGACGAATTTCGATATGGTCCCGGTCGGAGTGTTATTCGTCCCCGCGTTGCCGCCAAAAACATTTAGCCCGAGCGTATAATCGTTCG
>Ga0209829_10001346_pt1 | contig 20145 bp, 17 predicted proteins | sample C_140205_EF_Meta_FD_187311 | JGI IMG/M metagenome (GOLD analysis project Ga0209829, IMG submission 187311) | Freshwater microbial communities from Lake Croche, Canada to study carbon cycling - C_140205_EF_MetaG (SPAdes) (version 2) | ecosystem: Environmental > Aquatic > Freshwater > Lake...
ACTAATTTTCCATTTAAAAACCAAACTAGCTTAACTTTTATCACAAATGCAAAAAAACAATTTAAACTTAGAATCAGAAAACCAGTTTGGAATGCAGGCCCTTTAAAAATAAAAATAAACAATCAATGGGTACAAGCAGTCACGGACGAAAATGGATATACCATCATTGACCGAATTTGGAACCCCAATGATAAAATCACTATTGAATTTGATATGCAACTTAAATCAGAAAGTATGCCCGACAATAAAAACAGAATTGCCTTCTTATATGGACCTGTTGTGTTGGCAGGCGTATTAGGAAATAAATTACCCGATCCTATCTTTGGCACTCCAGTGATAATGAATAATGAACTTCCTACAAAAAATATTGAAGCTGTAGATTTAAATAAATTAGCATTCAAATGGAATCATTTAGGTAAACCTTTTGATGTAACCATGGCGCCATTGTTTACCATCAATGATGATTTTTACAGCGTTTATTGGGACAAGTTTACCAATACCGAATGGGAAGCAAAAGAAAAAGACTATCAAGCAGAAAAACAAAGAATAACTGCCATTCAGAATAGGACCATTGATGCTTTTAGAATTGGAGAAATGCAACCAGAAAGAGATCATCATTTACTTGCTACTGAAAAATCTTATGTGACCAATGCGGTGGGCAGAATGGGAAGAGAAGCCAGATTGAACAATGAGTTTTCTTTTGATATGAAAGTATTGCCTTCTACACCGAGTAGTTTGATGCTTACTTATATTGGCGATGACAAGAACAGTGTTTTTGATATTTTAATTGATGGGAAAAAACTGACTACTGTTAATTGGGAGGGCGGTCAAAGCAACCGTTTTTATGATATCGAATACCCTTTACCTAGCGGATTAACAGCCAGTTCTATTAGGGTCACTATCCTTGCCAATCATGAAAAAACAGCTGGCCGTATTTTTGGCGTAAGTATTTTAAAAAAATAAGCAGGTCTTGGACTTTTTAAGCCTATAGCGGCGCTAGTCATTAATTATATTAGTATCTTTAAAAATAATGATTTTGAGTTATGTCTAAGACCAATTATGTGATAGGAGTTGATTACGGAACAGATTCTGTCAGGTCCATTTTGGTGAATACTTCCAATGGAGCCATTGTTCAATCCGCTGTACATTATTATGAAAGATGGGCCAAGGGTTTGTATTGCAATCCCTCCATCAACCAGTACAGACAACATCCTCAAGATTATATCGATGGCTTAAGTATCACTATCAAAGCCTGTATAAAAAATATAGATAAATCTATTGTAGAAAATATTGTTGGTTTATCCATTGATACCACTGGCTCTACCCCCATCGCTGTCAATAAAGAAGGTATTCCTTTAGCATTAACTGCAAAGCATGCAGAAAATCCAAACGCCATGTTTGTGTTATGGAAAGACCATACTGCTGCACCTGAAGCAATGGAAATAAATGAGCATGCAAAAAAATACGCAACTAACTATTTAGAATTTGTTGGGGGCATTTATTCAAGTGAATGGTATTGGGCCAAACTTTTGCATATTTTAAGAACAGACAAAACAGTGCAGGAAGATATTTATACCTGGGTAGAACATTGCGATTGGATTCCTTTTTTATTAACTGGAGAAAAGGAGGCCAGCAAAATAAAAAGAGGCGTTTGCAGTGCAGGACATAAAGCTTTATGGGCCGAAAAATTTGGTGGCTACCCTCCTATTTCTTTCTTTGCTGAATTAGATCCCCAACTAGAAAAAGTGGTCAGTTCGTTATCAAAGGAAACCTATAGTGCCGCTGTTTCCGTAGGTAAAATTACAGCTCAATGGGCATCAGCACTAGGTATTCCAGCCACCACGACAATTGGGGTGGGTGCTTTTGATGCACATATGGGTGCCGTGGGTGGACAAATAGAACCTTATTATTTAAGCAAGGTAATGGGTACTTCAACCTGTGATATTTTAGTCGCACCCATCAATGAAATAGAAGGAAAATTAATCAAGGGTATTTGTGGCCAAGTGAATGGCTCTGTACTTCCCGGCATGGTAGGTTTAGAAGCTGGGCAGTCTGGATTTGGAGATATTTATGCCTGGTTTAAAAATATCTTGGCCTGGCCATTGCAAAACATTTTATTAAATACAAGCATAGGCAATACAATGGTCAATGAAGCTGAGGTGGATGCCTTAGAAGAAAAAATATTGGTGCAATTAAATCAAACAGCTAGTGAACTTCCCTTAAATTCCAATGATCCTATTGCACTTGATTGGATGAATGGAAGAAGAACCCCCGATGCCAATCAATTATTAAAAGGAGCTATAGATGGTATTTCTTTGGCTACAAGCGCGCCAATACTCTATAGAAGTTTAGTGGAAGCCACATGTTTTGGGGCCAAGGCCATTGTTGATAGATTTATAGAAGAAGGTATTCCCATTAAAGGAATTATCGGACTTGGAGGTGTGGCCAAGAAATCGCCATTTATCATGCAAATGATGTCAGATGTGATGAACATGCCTATAAAAATTCATAAGAGTGAACAAACCTGCGCCTTGGGTGCGGCCATGTTTGCGGCAACAGCAGCAGGTGTATACAGCAAAGTAGAGCAAGCCATGGAGTCAATGGGACAAGGATTTGAAATTACTTATTATCCAAATAAAGAAAGGATTAATTATTACCAAGAACGCTACTTAAAGTATATTGAATTTGGAAAATTCATAGAACAAAAGACAAATTAAAAAGCCAAAACCATGAGCTCAAAATTTCAGAAAATAAAAGAAGAATGCTACTTGGCAAATTTAGAACTGCCCAAATTAGGCTTGGTTTTATTTACGTTTGGCAATGTAAGTGTGGTGGACAGAGTCCATCAAGTATTCGCTATTAAACCAAGTGGTGTGCCCTATGAAAATTTAGCTGTCGAAGATATGGTGGTGGTTGATTTTGATGGGCAAGTAGTCGAAGGCAAATTAAAACCCTCTTCGGACACGCATTCTCATGCCGTATTGTACAAACATTGGGCGCATATTGGAAGCATTGTGCATACGCATTCTACCTATGCCACCGCTTGGGCGCAAAGTTTAAGAGATATTCCTGTTTATGGCACCACCCATGCAGACTATACCATATCGGCTATTCCATGTGCAGCGCCTATGAAAGACGAAAAAATTAAAGGAGATTATGAAATTGAAACAGGGCATCAAATTATTGATTGTTTCAAAGAAAGAAATTTAGATTATCAAGAACTAGAAATGATTTTAGTAGGCAGCCATGCACCGTTTACCTGGGGCAAGGATGCAAAAAAAGCGGTGCACAATAGCGCGGTATTAGAATTCATAGCAAAAACTGCTTTATTTACTGAACAAATTAATAAGGATGCAAGTCCTATGAAAGATTCCTTAAATGAAAAACATTTTCAAAGAAAACATGGCCCCAATAGTTACTACGGTCAATAAAAAATAAAATGAGTATGATCCCAGATTTAAAAAAATTAGACGTTTGGTTTATTACAGGTAGCCAAGATTTATACGGCGAAGCAACTTTAAAAAAAGTGGCAGAACATTCCAATACCATTGCAGGTTCATTGACGGCTTCTAAAACCATTCCAGTGAATGTGGTATTTAAGCCAGTGGTAAAATCAAGCGAAGAAGTACTGAAAGCCATGCAAGAAGCCAATAATGATAAAAATTGTATCGGGGTAGTTTGCTGGATGCATACTTTTTCTCCAGCAAAAATGTGGATCAATGGTCTTAAAATTTTAAGCAAACCACTATTGCATTTTCATACTCAGTTTAACAGAGACATTCCATGGGATACCATTGATATGGATTTTATGAATTTAAACCAGAGCGCCCATGGAGATAGAGAATTTGGCTTTATCACAGCAAGAATGAATATCCACAGAAAAGTAGTGGTGGGACATTGGCAGGATGAAGAATCTTTAGAAAAAATTAATGGCTGGGCTAGAGCCGCTGCAGCATGGCATGATTGGCAGGGCGCTAAGTTTGTTCGCTTTGGTGACAATATGCGCTATGTGGCAGTAACAGAGGGAGATAAAGTAGAAGCAGAAATAAAATTTGGTTACAGTGTGAATACTTATGGTATTGCCGATTTAGTAACAGTAGTGGACCAGGTTTCCGCAAAAGAAATTGACGATTTAGTGGCCATTTATGAAAAAGAATATCAACTACAAGCTAGCTTACTTAAAAATGGGGCCGCACATGATTCATTAAGAGCCGCTGCGAAAATTGAATTGGGTATAGAAAAGTTTTTAGTGCAAGGCAATTTCAAAGGCTTCACAGATACTTTTGAAGACTTAAATGGACTGGCACAATTGCCAGGTATTGCTGCACAAAGATTAATGGCCAAGGGTTATGGTTTTGCAGGGGAAGGCGATTGGAAGACTGCAGCCTTAGTGAGAGCCATGAAAGTTATGGGCGCTGGTTTAGAAGGTGGCAATTCATTCATGGAAGATTATACTTATCATTTTCAACCCGACAATAGAATGGTTTTAGGCGCGCATATGTTGGAGATATGCCCAAGTATTGCAGAAGGAAAACCAAGTTGCGAAATTCATCCATTGGGTATTGGTGGCAAAGCAGATCCAGTAAGATTGGTTTTTAATACCACCCCTGGTGCAGCATTAAATGCCTCTATTGTAGATATGGGCAATCGATTTAGATTATTGGTGAATGAAGTAATGGCCGTTAAACCCATACAAGCCTTACCATTATTGCCTGTTGCAAGAGTATTGTGGAAGCCCTACCCTAATATGCATACTGGATGTGCTGCTTGGATTTTAGCAGGGGGTGCCCATCATACTTGTTATAGCCAAAACTTGACCAAGGATCATTTAGAAGATTTTGCAGAAATAGCTGGAATAGAATTTACCTTGATTGGAAAGAATACCGAATTAAGCTCCTTTAAAAATGAATTAAAATGGAGTGATGTCTATTATAAAATAAGCCACTAGTTGGTAGTGGCTTATTTTATTTTTTAAAAGTAGCTATTTATTATTTTAAACTTTTTAGATAGGCCAAGCTTAAAGGAATGTTTTCCATTTCATGATTGCTTTCATCTTCGATAAAGCAATGAACTACTCCATATTTTTTTGCCAACTTAATAATTTCTTTCCAATTGCCCTGACCCGCCCCAACAGGCACATCATTTTCAGCAGGCGTACCTCCGGAGAAATCTCCTTTCACACCATTTTTTAAATCTTTCAAATGCATCAATTTGAAACGACCTGGATATTTATTTAACAAAGTCACTGGCATAGCTGCGCCACCACCATGCATTACCCATAACACATCCATCTCAAAAGAAACATATTTAGGATTGGTCGATTTAATAATGTAATCCAGAAGTGTTCCATCTTCATAGGGTTGAAATTCAAACCCATGTTCATGGTAACATAAAGTCAATCCATTTGCTCTAAGTATTTTTCCTGCATTGTTAAAAACTTGAACTGCATTTTTAGCATTCTCTAAATTGAACTGATTTCTTTGATGAGGAATCCAAGCACACATCACAAATTTAGTTCCCAAAGCTTTAGCCTTGGCCACTACTGCCATTGGGTCTTTCAAGAGTTCATCATATTCTGCTCCAGTAGATGGAATGCTTAAGCCTTTGGCATCGCAAAGTTTTTTATAGGCTGATTCGGTCATTCCCTTAGGGGCATTGCCCTCGATTTCGGTAAAGCCCAAGCTTTTAATTTCATCCAATGTTTTTTCAACCCCTTTTGGGAAATGATCTCTAAAAGTATAGGTTTGAACACCTATTGGATAAGTAAATAGTTTTTGTGCATTTGCTGCTGAAAGCAAAACTGTAGCAGCAATTAAAAATAGCAATGGTTTCATATAAGTAAAATTTATAGTTAAAGCATTTAATTATTATTACCCCAGGAATTACTTAAAAGACGCAGCCAATTGCCATGCATTATTTTTTCACAATCATTGGCAGTATAGCCTCTTTTCATGAGTAAGTTAGGAACAATTTGCAAATCAGCCACAGAATTTATATCATACGGGCATTGTTCTTTACCAAAGGCGCCATCCAAATCGGTACCCATCCCAATATGATTGGTATTGCCTGCTATTTGACAAATATGGTCCATATGATCAATCATCTTTTCTAAATTGCAGTTTTTACTTAAAGGTGTCGACACGCCTCTTTCCCAATCAGGCACCATCATCCAAGCATCTAAAGCAGCGCCAATGACCGCATTTTTTTGTATCAATACTTTAATCATCTCATCACTCAGCTGTCGATTGTGGTTGACCAAGGACCTACAATTGTGGTGACTGGCCCAAACAGTTCCTTGGTAAATTTCAATGGCCTCCCAAAATGCATCATCACATAAATGGGTAGCATCTAAAATCATATTTAATGCGTCCATTTCTTTTAACAAAGCTTTTCCTTGCGCATTTAATTTACCGCTGGCATTGGTGCCATTGGCGTAACGGCCAGGTCCATAATGCGCTGGGCCTAAAGCACGCAAGCCATAGGCATGAGCTATATGCAAGTAATCTAAATTAACAATAGAATCGGCCCCTTCTAAACTAAGTATATAACCCACTGGTTTATTTTGATTAGGCAATTCATTGTTCCATAGTAAAAGATGCGCTGTTAAATCTTGGTTGTTTTTAATTTGAACCATTTTGCCAGCTGCTTCCATAGATTTATACCATTGCAATTGCAATTGAGTTTGTGCCCAAGCTGCTTGAGGGCTGGCCCAACCTGTAATGCCTGAGCCAGGCGTTTCTACGCGTGCAATTTGTGTGGCTACTACCAAACCAATATTACCTTGTCTCAATTCAGGCAAGGCCACTGTAGCATTGCCTCTGTCTGGCTTGTCCTTCATTCCTTTTTCCAACATGTTAATTTCGGCAACTGTTTTTTGTAAGTCACGGTTCCATTCCACAGCATTCATGGCCAAATCCAAATGAGCATCTACTATGAACATAAATGAATAAAGTTAAATTGAAATTTTTCTTCTGCGTGCAATGACCTCCCATTGATCCACCATTTCATTTTTTTCTATCACTAAGGCAGTGTCATACAAAGCCACTGTGGGACAAATATGCACAGGTACTCCATACCAAACATCACCCACTTGATACAAAGAACTATCTGCTACTTTCACTACCAAGTGCTCTTCGCTTTGCCCTACCGGTTCGGCTTGAGGGGTATTTAAAAAGTGCACCCTTGGCATTGGATTTTCAGCTGCCACTGCTTTGTGACCTAAATCCGTACATATTGTATACGCATCAATAATTGAAATAATTCTGGTCACTACCAAGGCAGCAAATTCAAAAGGCAAATCGGGGAATAAATTTTTATAGCCCCAATCCCAAAAAACAAAAGTGCCCGGGCTAACTTGTAGGTCCTTTCTTTTAATATGCGAAGAAAAAGAACAAGAACCTGCAACAATCAATGCTAAGCTTTCATTAGAGAAAGCTTCTATTTTTTTTCTGAGGCTAGCTGCATTTTCAAAAGCTTCATCTGCCAATGCATTTCTTTGATCAATATTAGTTTCACGAATATGTCCATCATAACAATGCAGCCCTATGATTTTTATATTGGGTAGTAATACAACTGCTTTAAATAATTCAATGGCTTTTTCTGTAATTACCCCTGAACGGTTCATGCCAATATTTACATCCATGTATACTTCCAAACTCATCCTATGTGCAGCAAAAACTGTCGAAATGCCTTGAGCAGTTGTAATATTATCAATAAGACAAGAAAATTTTGTTAAAGGGAAAGTTTTAATAAGTGTAATCAACCGGTCTAACTTTGGCCCCATCAATTGATGTGCAATTAAAACATCTGGTGTTTTAAGCAGGCCTAGCATTTCAGCTTCCGCAATAGTGGCGCATTTATAGTCATGGATACCCTTGTCCATCATCAACTGGCAAACCTCAGCAATTTTATTTGTTTTCACATGTGGTCTTAGTTGATCCACACGCCCATCCACCATTTTAATCAATGCATTGATGTTTTCTTTGATCCTATCCGAATACAATACCAAGGAGGGAGAATCAATTTGCTCTATATTTTTTATTTCGTACCAATGCATCTTTAAAAATTAAATGTTTTCATTCAATTCAAACATGGCCTCAATTTCTACAGGAATATTTCCCGGAAGTGAACCCATGCCTACTGCGCTTCTTACTCCCACGCCAAGGTCTGGCCCCCAAATGGAGGCAAACAATTCACTGCAACCATTAATAATGTAGGGATGCTTTTCAAAATCATTGGTACAACTGACCATACCCAATACTTTGACTACTCTTTTAATTTTATTTAGTGAGCCTAAATTAGCTTTGATGGTAGCAACAATGGCAAGTCCAACTTGTCTGGCAGCCAACTTGCCATCCTCCATACTTAAACCGGCACCTACTCTTCCAATGATTAAACTACCATTGTCTTGTACTGGACCATGTCCTGAAACGAAACAATGATTACCATCTACCAACAAAGGCTTGTACACGCCCAATGGCTTGGGTGCAGGAGGTAAGGTCAAACCTAATTTTGCAAAATTTTCTTCGGGTGTGCTCATTTTTTTGAATTTTATTAAATGAAATAATTTAAAATAAAAACGCCTATCAATCCTAAAACAGAAACCAGGCTTTCCATGATGCTCCAAGTTTTTATGGTTTCTTTTACTGTTAAATTAAAGTATTCTTTGAACATCCAGAAACCTGGATCATTGACATGGGAGAAAAATAAACTTCCTGCGCCAGTAGCGAGTACCATCAAGCAAGGATTGACACCACTAATGGCAATAAGCGGAGCTACAATGCCTGCAGTGGTTAAACCTGCAACAGTAGAAGAGCCAATACTCACTCTTAAAATTGCAGCGATGCCCCAAGCCAATAATAAAGGATGTAAAGACAATTTAGTGAGGGGCTGAATTAATTCTGCACTAATGCCTGTATCCAACAAAACTTGTTTCAAGGCACCAGCACCCGCAATGATGAGTAAAATAGTAGACACTTCTTTGACCGAATCTCCAATGGGGCCCATTATTTTTTGAATGCTTTTGCCCTGTCTTATACCCAAGGTATACAAGGAAACCAATAATGAAACAAGCATGGCTATAGAAGGATCTCCTATCATATGGATCAAACTAGTCCAACTATTTTTTTGAACATTGGATGAATTCACAATGGTATCTAATCCAATTAATAAGACGGGTAAGAAGGCGGCCATTAAACTTGGGAACATGCCGGGTAAATTTTCTTCCGCTATTTCATTGGTTGAAAAAATTGCTATTGGCTTTTGTGTATACTTTTTTAGTGTTACAGAAAAAAGAGGACCTGCTATAATAATAGTGGGAATGGCAATGAGGATACCATAAAATAAGGTCAGGCCCATATTGGCATTGAACTGTTGAGCCAATGCAACTGGGGAAGGATGTGGAGGTAGAAAACCATGGGTGACGGATAAAGCTGCCAAAGTAGGTAGGCCTAAATAAACGGCTGGTAATTTATATCGAGCAGCTACTGTAATAATTAATGGAACCAATAAAACAAAACCAACGCCATAAAACAATGGAATACCCACTATAAAAGCAGTGAGTACCAAGGCCCATTGAATGTACTTAGTGCCAAATAAATGAATTAAGCCAGCAGCTATTTTATTAGCAGCACCACTATCTGCCACCAATTTTCCTAACATGGCCCCCAAACAAAGAATAATCATTAGTGAACCCACTACATCGCCCATGCCTTTTTGAATAGCGCTCATTAATGTTGTAACCCCCATGCCTCTTATTAAGCCTGTACCTATACAAACAATCAAAAAAGAAATGAATGGATGCAGCTTAACCACAGTGATTAGCAGTACTAATGATAAAACAGCAAGCAAAAGCAAAACAAGGGTCATAATTAGGGTATGGCTACTTCTAAAGATAAAAAAGAAAACTTATATTTATCTCAAATAACCGGGAAAACAAAAAACTAAAAAGGCTGAAATAATTAACTATGGAACCAACAACTACCCTTTCAAGAAACATTACTGTAGCAGGTTTAGTGGCTACAGGAATCTCCTCCATGATTGGGGCTTCTATTTATATTGTTCCCTTCATGTTGCAAAAAAATGTACCTGGTATTGGGCCTTATTTATTGCCGGCATTCTTTGTTGCCTCTATTCCAGCTTTGTTTGCGGCACTTACCTATGCCATCTTAGCTAGTGCCATGCCTAGGGCTGGCGGAAGTTATGTATATGCAAGTAGATCCATCCATCCTTACTGGGGATTTGTTGCCAGCTTTGCACAATGGTTTGGATTGTCTATTGTGATAGGGGTAGTGTCTTATATGGTGGTGCCTTTTTTTAGAGATGTTTGCGCCGCAATGAATTGGATAAATCTTGTTCATTTTTTTGAAAACAGTGCTACCAAATTATGCTTACCCTTAGGTTTGCTATGGTTGTTTATTGGCATCAATATTTTTGGTATCAAAACCTATCAAATGACCATTATTGGACTAGTCATTATAACATTTATTTTGGCCAGTATTGTCATCGTGGCTGGATTTATTTATAGCGAAGAAGATTTTATACAGGGTGTATTAAATAAAGATGGAATAGTGATTACCCATTTGCAAGGGCAGTTCAACTGGCAACAATTTATTTCTGCCAGCGGCATTCTATTTGCAAGTTTTATTGGATTTGATTCTATTGCCCAGGCAGGTGGAGAAGCAAAAAATCCAAGCAAATCATTGCCTAAGGCCATTCTCCTCACCATTGTAAGTGTAAGTTTATTTTATTTGTTGTTTACGTTCAGCGTTTATAAAATTGCGCCCTGGAATTTTGTACAAGACTTGGCCAATAAAAAAGATATTTCAGCCACCACCTTATTGAATTATGTATTGCCTCCTTTTTGGTCGGTATTGATTATGTTGGGCGCCTGCATTGCTTTATTAAAAGATTTGCCTTCAATGATCTTGTCAGTATCTAGACTACTATTTGCTTGGTCCAAAGACAAATTATTTCCCCAGTTTTTAACCAATATACACCCTAGGTATAAAACTCCACATTGGGCGATATTTTTTAGCGGTATCGTTTCAAGCTTAGGCATACTAGGCAGCCATTTTGCTAGTGATATATTTTTAGGTATTGACATTATGGTCATTGCCATGTTGGTTAATTTTATTTTGATTTGCATCGCAGTATTATTGATCCATCAAAATAATCCTTTACTGGCAGGTCAAATTACTGTTGTTAAAAATAAGCTAGTACAAAAGCTAATTGCCTCTTTGGGTTTAATTAGCCTTAGTGCTTTACTCATCATCAATGTGGCGAACGACGTAAGTGCTTCCAAGACTGCCTGGTATTTTCATGCCACTTATGTATTTGCAGCAGTCATGTTACTCGCAACTATTATTTTTGCCATCTATTGGAATCAATTAAAAAAATCAGGACAATTTGATGCGCAATATTTCAAAAATTTACCTTCAGAATAAATCGAACAATGAATACTATGACTACGACAACACTAAGCGACTCTTTAAGCATTTCTAAAGTACTCATAGGCTTATGGCAGGTAGCAGACTTGGAAAGAAACAACCAAAAATTAGATCCAACACTTGCTGCCAAGGCCTTGCATAATTATTATGAGCAAGGGTTTACTAGTTTTGATATGGCCGACCATTATGGATCTGCTGAAGAAATTTCAGGGGTTTTTAAAAAAAACTATGGACTTAAGGACATTCAACTTTTAACCAAATGGGTGCCAAGTCCGGGGGCCATTAGCACTACGCAAATTCAAGAAGCCGTAAAATCTTCCTTAAAAAAATTACAAGTAGAACAAATTCAGTTATTACAATTTCATGCATGGAATTATGCCAACCCAAGTTGGTTGGATTGTTTGTTTGGCTTACAAAAATTAAAAGAAGAAGGATTGATTGCCAATATTGGACTAACCAATTTTGATGAAGCGCATTTAAATATGGTGATCCAAACTGGTATCCCTGTAGTCAGCAATCAAATTTGTTACTCCTTGCTAGATCAACGTGCTGCTGGTAAAATGACCGCAACTTGTTTAGCACATAATATCAAAATATTGGCCTTTGGCACTGTGGCTGGCGGTTTTTTTAGCGAAAAATGGCTTCATCAATCTGCACCAGCCATGAATGATGCCTTGACTTGGTCGCAGATGAAATACAAAAGATACATTGATGCAGCAGGTGGCTGGGATTGGTATCAAAGCTTATTAGAAACATTAGATAAGATCGCAAAAAAACACCAGGTAGCCATTGCCACCATTGCCAGTGCTTACATTAAAGATTTACCAGCAGTGGGCGGCGTGATTGTCGGTGCAAGATTGGGTGTATCAGCGCATATAGATGAAAATAAAAAAATACTTACACTAACACTTTTAGAAACTGAACGTGAAGCCATCAAAAAAATATTGGCTCAAGGAAATAGTATTCCAGGAGATTGTGGAGATGAATATCGTAAGCCTCCCTATTTAACTGCAAGTGGCGATTTAAGTCATCATGTAAAAGAAATTGCTTCCCCTTATCCAACTATTAAAGATGCTTCTGGAAAAACTAAAGCATTGTCAGGTACTAGTTGGGAAACCATGGCTGGCTATAGTCGCGCCGTACGCAAAGGCAATCGAATTTTAGTTTCTGGCACTACTGCCACACATGGTGCAAGTTTGATTGGAGGAAATGACCCCGCGGCACAAGCCCATTTTGTTTTTGATAAAATCGAAGGTGCCATTCAATCCTTGGGTGGTAAGTTAGAAGATGTAGTGCGTACGAGGGTATTTGTCAAAGATATTACCCAATGGGAACCTATTGCCAGAGCGCATGGACAACGTTTTGCTAACATACAACCAGTGAACACCATGGTTCAAGCCAATTTAATTGGCGATGAATATTTGGTTGAAATTGAAGCAGAAGCCATTGTAGCATAAATTATTGATACGCATTGATGGTTTGAATGGAGCCATCTTTATTGTATTTTAATTCAGTCATTTTAATATTTCTCAAATGTGTTTTACCAGACAATTCTGTGTCATGGTAAAAAAGATACCATTTAGATTTATATTGGATAATGGAATGATGGCTAGTCCATCCTTGCACTGGTTTTAAGAAAATACCTTGGTAAGTAAAAGGCCCATAGACATTGTCTCCAATGGCATAGCATAAATTATGGGTATCTCCTGTAGAATAAGTAAAATAATACTTGCCTTTGTATTTATGTATCCAAGCAGCTTCAAAAAATCTTTTGTCATTGTTTTGTTCTAAAAAAAGATTTCCGTTCTTATCCAATAGCTTAATTTCTCTTGGCGCTTCTGCAAAACTTTTCATATCTGCACTTAACTTAGCCACCCTTGGTAAGATAGCGGTTTCATTGGCAGCTTTAAGTTTGGCATCGGCGTGGTAAATATTATTGTCCCATCTTTGAAGCTGGCCACCCCAAATCCCTCCAAAATACATATAATACTCATTGTTATCGTCTTTAAATACAGCTGGATCGATACTGTAAGTTCCTTTAATCTCTGTAGGTTCGGCTTTAAATGGACCCTCAGGACGCTTGCTGGTGGCTACGCCTATTTTAAAAATATCTGCTTTGTCTTTGATGGGGAAATACAAATAATAGACGCCGTTTTTAAACGCTACATCGGGTGCCCATAATTGACGACCGGCCCAAGGAATGTCTTTTTTATCAATGGCTACACCATGGTCAACTAGTTTGGCCCCTAAAGAATCCATAGAAAAAACATGATAATCACGCATGTCAAAATGATCGCCATTGTCATTTTCAGGAATGCCTGCATCAATATCATGAGAAGGATAAATATAAATTTTATTGTTAAAGACATGGGCAGATGGATCTGCCGTATACATGTGGCTCACTAATGGTTTTGAAATAGGTTTCAAATTAGACTGGCCTATACCAACACTAAAAAACAAAACACCAATAAAACTGAAAATAAAATTTTTCATAGACAATAGATTATTAATTGCCTTATGAAGATAAGAAAAACTAATTATAATTTAACCGTACTCATCCCACCATCAATATGTAAAATTTGACCCGTCACCCAATTGGATTTATCGGTCAATAAAAATTCAACCGCATTGGCAATGTCTAGCGCATTGCCTACCCTTTTAAGCGGATGCCTTTGGGCATTGGCTTCTATTTTTTGATCTGTATTCAATAAAGCAGCAGCCAATGGTGTATTGGTTAAGGAAGGGGCTATACAATTGACTCTAATAGTTGGTGCCAATTCTGCTGATAGCGCCTTGGTCAAACCCTCAATGGCGCCTTTAGAAGCAGCCACCATAGAATGAAAATTAAGTCCTAATTGCACGGCAACGGTTGAAAATAATACAATGGAAGCGTTGTTGCTTGCTTTTAAATTAGGCAAGGCAGCTTGAATTGTTTTAATCGCGCCTATCACTTGCAATTGATAATCTTTTGTAAAATCATCTGGTGCTATACGAGCAAAAGGCCTCAAGCTAATCGATCCGGGGCAATACACGAATCCATCAAGCACAGGGGGTAAAAAATTTAATTGGATATTATCCTCTAAAACATTCAATGGATGGTATTGAATACTGGCATCGTTCACAGGATGTGTATGATAAGTTGCATATACAGTATGCCCTGCTGCAGCTAATTGCTTTGCTAATTGTTCACCAATACCGGAAGATCCTCCAATGATTAAATAAGTTGACATAGTATAATTAAATGTTTACTCTTTCCACTCAATAGGAATAGATATTTCGTTTTTGCGACCAATGAATTCAAAAGGTGCATTGTAGCCTAAGAAATTAAAGCCCCCAATTATTTTTATGTTTTTCTTGTTCAATAAATCAACCAATTGTTTGGTGTACTTATTTATTTTTTCGTCATTGGCATAACCGCCAAAGGAAATAACTGCTGCATAAAGTTCTTTAGACTGCATGATTTGAACGCTAGCATCTTTGGGTTTGGGCAAACTAGACGCGTCATACTTTTCAGGCATCACAAAACTCATGGAAGAACCCTGCTCACTCATTTCCATTCTTACAGGGGCTGTCATGGCAATACTTTTATTTTGTTCATTTCCCCCAAAAATATAGCCCGCTAGTTTTCTAAAACCCCCACTGGCTAATTGTTTGTAGTTGGTGCTAGTGGAATGAATGGTCGCAAATGTAGAAGATGGATAAAAGCGTATTTCAAACCCTTCCTCTAATTTTACCAGTCGGTATTTTTGGGTCTCTATTTTAGATGCTGAAACAGCTCTAAAAGATTGAAAAACAACAAAAACAAGGCCGATGGCTAATAAAAAATATATTATTTTCATATCTATAATAACATAGAAATAGCCAAAAGGTTTTAAGCTAAAGGGCTATTTTTGGAGCCAATTGCCTCTTAGTAGGGGGTTACCTTAAATGAATGATCGATGTTAATGTTTGAAACAGAAAGATGTATTGTAAGAAAAATAACAGCCGCAGACGAGGAAGGGTTTTATAGGATCAATGGGAACCCTGAAGTCATGAAGTATATAAGACCAGCCAAAAGCAGAGAAGAATGCGGCATTTTCTTAGACCAAAACATTCAAATGTATAGACAAGACTCCGTCATAGGAAGGTACCTTGTCCAAGAAAAATCCACCACCCAAATAATTGGTATGTTTTCCTATTTATTGCTTTCAGACGCGCTTCATTACCATATAGGCTTTGCCCTGCTTCCTCCCTTTTGGGGCAAAGGATATGCGCTCGAATTGGTAAAATTTGGGGTGCCCTATTTTTTCACTCATCAGCCCTCCAATGAATTGTATGCCATCACCAATAAGGAAAATACCGCTTCTCAAAAGGTTTTATTAAATAGCGGGTTTGAGGCTACCCAAAATTTTCTGCTAAATGAGCAAGCACTTGATTTGTATGTAAATAGGAAATAATTGAAATTTTCAGCCTATTTATCTAAATTAGAGTTCACAAAAAAATAAATATGAAAAAAACATTCATCGTTTTGATGGCAGGTTTACTTTACTTAACCGCCTGTAATAATGAATCTAAAAGTACCGAAACAACTACTTCTAGTTCAACATTAGATTCAACCAATGCTATCGCTGCAATTGAAAAAGCAGATGTTGCCTGGGATAGTGCATCGGCATTAAATTCAGTGGATGGTTGGTTAAGTTTTTACACAGATGATGCCATCATGATGCCTCCTGGTGAAAAAGTATGTTTAGATAAAGCGTCAAGAGCAGCATCTATTAAAAATATGTTTGCCCTACCAGGTGCCTCCATGAGATTTGAAGCAACAAAAACAGAGGTTTCTAAATCTGCAGATATGGGCTACAGTACTGGCGTTTATCATTTTAAATTTAAAGATGCTGCTGGAAAAGATGCCCTAGAAACAGGCAAATTTGATGAAACTTGGAAAAAACAAGCCGATGGTAGTTGGAAGTGCATTGTAGATATTTGGAATGCAGATCCTGCAAAATAAAAAATAGTATTTTAATTTCTTAAGGGATAGCAAGATGAAAAATTGCTGTCCCTTTTTTTATTCTATGTATTTTACTACCCTAGCCAATTTGCCATTGGCATTCATTCCTTCTAAGACCACTTGTAATTTCTTACTTAGGTCATTATTGAAAAACTCCAATCTAATCCTGGGATTTTTTTTGTTGGTCAATACATAAGGGTTCCAATACAAGGTAGTACGATTGTCTTCCTCAAAATTTTCTACAGGCTTTTCATAGTTGGGACTATAAAATTCTTTAAACACAGAATAGCCTCCTAAAACTACATATTCCATCCCCTTACTATTGATATTCACGTCATTGTTGCTCTTGCCTTTTTTGGTGTAAACAGCTACTGCACCTCCACTTCCCCCACCTATGGATCCAAAGAAAGGAGGTCGCATGGCTTTGATGTATGCAATGTCATTAATGCGTAAAGTTTGTATAGATTCAATCTGGGTATTCATTTCATTTAAGAAAAAATCAGTTTTTGAGCCTCTCCAAGAAGCAGAAGCTTGCATACCAGAGACCGAAATACTTAATCCAGGCACTTTTGCTTGCAAATAAGAAAGTACATCTATCGAACCCATGGCACTTGGATCAGAGGATAAATCAAAGGAAAAACCATCTCCACCTGAGAAAAGACCTCTGGCATACTTTTCATCTAAGAGTTGAATTGGTGTCTTTACTTTAGCTTTAACCACCACTTCTTTTAAGGTCAAAGAAGCCATTAACCTTTTTTGCTTTTCTTGTTCAAGCAGAAGTAAATTTAATTTGGCTTTGGCCATGCTATCAGACCAATTCCGTTTGTAAGCTCCAGCATCTACTAAGATGCTTTTCAATTCTTGTTTATAGAACCCATTTTCAAAGTGCACTACCGATGGGCTATTCTGTCCCCCTTTGCCATTAATGGCATAAAAAATTCTTGATGTGTCAAAATAAGAAACCGTTTTATCTTCAAAACTACCGTCTTTAGCCACAGGAAGAAACAACATTCTTTTACTACTGTCTTTACCGCTGATGATTAAATTTAAAAGTAGGTCATTAGGTAGTTTTGTAGAAGAACTACTATACACTCTGCCTGTAAGTTTCATCGTTTCTGTTTCTGCAGGATAAATTTGGGTAGGTAAAAGGGCAGCTTTTATTTTATCCCAATTGAATTTTCTCCAGCCATTAGTGAGCATCACCAAATCCAAATGCGCTGCCACGCTATCTGCATCGCTGGAAAAGTAATAAGCTGGATGGTACACTTTACCTCTTATATCGTTGCTTAATAAGAAATCGGAGTAGATGCTTTGCTGCTCTGGTAAAACGATAGACGCATCCGTAACAGAGATAGACATATTGCTAGCTGCTGTATCTTTTACATAAATTTCAATAATATTTTTTGTTCTTTTATGCACACTAGACAAATCCAAGTTCATCATTGCATTGTATTCATGCAAGCGATTATTGACTAATATTATTCTTTCAGCAATGGGCATCCAATCCTCGGTAAACAAGGAAAATTGCACTACTCCAGTAGGTAATTCCTCAATGGGCAATCCTGCTTTCTGTATTAATTTATCTTCTCCTTTAAAATCTACTTTGTACAATAAACGTTGGTTTTGATGAACTAGTAATCTGGTGTGTTTGAAACGCTGAGGGGCCTCTGGGCTACGTTCTACTTGCACATAGGCTTTTTCATAGTCCATACTAACATTTAGAATAACCCCTTCTTTATTGGCTATTGGCATTGGTGTATTGCCCTTCTGCGCATTTTCATCTGTCCAATTCAATTGGTATTTTTCTCCAGCCACTGGTTTTAATTGAAAAATACCCATGCCATCATGCGCCACTTTTAAAGTATCTAAAACTTTATTTTTATCATTGACTAAGAACCCTTTAATAAAAACGGGGCTACCGCTTCCATTGGTAGCTTTAAATGCCAGCTTACTACTTAGCCCATTCACCAAAACACCACCTTCAGGAAACACCTCTACCTTGGTTTTGGGTACAGGTGCTGTTTTTGTTTTAGCAACCGTGCCATCGTTGATGGCAATATTTTTTTCATAAAGAAATACACTGTCGTCGTTGAGCATCCATCTAGTAAATGCTTTTACTCGAATAAAGTCGCCTTTATAATTGGTAGGAAGTTCAAAACTTCCTTTGGAAGAAGATTGAAACAAAGGTGTCACTGTTTGTTTGATGTAATTGCCATTGTTGTCATACCAAACTACATATACATTCTTACTCAAATTGGTCCATTCTATACCATTTAATACATAGAGTTTATAAAAAATAGTCTCGCCCACATTGTATAGTGTTCTGTCAAAATGGATATGAATTTTTTCATGAGGATATTGCTCCTCATAAATACTTAAAACAGAATCAATAACTTGTGCTTGGGCTTTCACTGCTAAAAAAAACATGCCAAAGACCGCAATAAGACTTACTATAAATTTCTTCATCATCACTTAATTTAGTCCAGCAGAGACAAATGCTCCACATTGGGACACCAATTTACGCAATGTTTGATTAAATCTAAATTATAAGTATTAAAATTCGAGCTGGCTATTCTTTCAACTTAAAATTAGCCATTTGACCCCACTGAAAACCATTGTTTTGATTGGGTGCATTCCACAAGACCTCTTTTACATTTAACTCTCCATTTTTAGTATTAATAGAGATGAGTTCAAAAGCTAATTTTGTTTCCTCTTTGGCTGAGGATCTGCCCTTCATAGGGCTATCTGTTCTAATACAAGTTAGATTGATCTTATTTTTTGGGCCATGGTACTGGTAATACTCCGTCCAATTTTCATGACCATGGAAATAGACTTTAATATTTGGATGTTGTTGGATAAAATTCACAAAGCCATTTTGTTCAATAGTCGTTTCCCCTTTCACGTCTTTTCCATCTTTATACCTTTCAGGAACTAAATTTTCAAACTTGTCATCCTCATTGATGTCGTGTAAACCATTGGGATTTTCAAAAAATCTTGGCTCTACATCAGGTATGGAATGTGCAAATAAGAAAACAGGAGTTGACAAAGAAATATTTTTTAAATCTTTTTCCATCCAAACCCTTTCTGCAGAATCTGGATACAAACTTAAAAATACAAAATGTACCCCTTTGATATCTTTAGAATAATGAATACGTATTAAACTGCTATCAAAAGTGGTCACTTGATTTTTTGGAAACATTAAATTATAAATACCCAACATGGAAGCAGGATCCTTTTTTGGTTCCATAGGTCTATGAAAACCAATAGCATTGCTCATGTCATGATTACCAGGAACTACCAATAAGTCTGATTTTGTTCCATCTGCTTTTTTCAACTGATTACTATGGATAAAAACTTCTTTAAACTGATCCCAAGAAGCAGAAGCGGATTGAACACCCTTTTCCATTCTGTTGGCAATGTCCCCAGTGATCACTAAAGCATCAATTCCATCCACAATGGATCGATTCTCTGAAATTTGATTCATTACTTGCATCATGGCCATATCTACATCCTTGGCAGGCACGTTCGCCTTACCTCTAAAATGATCTTTTGTTAAACCAAAATGCACATCTGAGGTAAATAGAAAATTAATAACACTATCTTTAATTTGTGCATTAGTTATTGTACTTGTTAATGATAACAACAAAATCAATCCAATAAAAAAAATGTATTTATTAAATTTCATTATCTATTTTTTTTAATCATTTTAGG
>Ga0209829_10001349_pt1 | contig 20092 bp, 11 predicted proteins | sample C_140205_EF_Meta_FD_187311 | JGI IMG/M metagenome (GOLD analysis project Ga0209829, IMG submission 187311) | Freshwater microbial communities from Lake Croche, Canada to study carbon cycling - C_140205_EF_MetaG (SPAdes) (version 2) | ecosystem: Environmental > Aquatic > Freshwater > Lake...
GGACCCTTTGTCGGGTGGGGCAAGCTGGAGCGCCACGGCACCGTCAAGGCCAGGGCCTAGGGTAGCGGCACCAGAAACGTGCCGTTTTCGCCCGCATGGTCGGCGCGGTAATTTTTCCGGATGGCGCCGCCCACCGCCGGGCCCAGCGAATCCAGATCCTGCAATTGCAGCACCGTGAAATGATGGGACGTGATCATCGAGGTCAGGTCGGCGGGATCGCGGGCGCCGGTCTTGATCTGCTCGCCGATATTGAAGACATCCACTGCGGCTTTTTTGCCGGCCCACAGGCACAGCGAAATCTGGTCGCACAGGGCCGGACCGGGCCGTGATTGCAGAAAAACGATGTCGCGCGCCGACTCGGCGGCAAAGCTTCTGGTGAAGAAGTAATTGTTGTCTTGGAAATGAAAGCCCAGGAACAGCAGCGGCGGCAGCAGGGATGCCGCCGCCATGATGGGCCAGCGGCCGCCGTCGATCGTAGGCCCCAGGCCCAGCGACAGGGCGATGGCCAGATCGAAAAAGGCGTTGGCGTCCACTCCGTCGCCGGCGGCGAATAGCAATCCCAGCCCCAACGCGGCGGCGGCGTACAGCGCGCAAAGCAGGGCGCTGCGGTCGGGCCACAATCCCGCGATGGCGATGCCCGGCAATATCATCCACCACAGGTGCCCGGCGGCGGCTGTCAGATTGGCGAAGGATGACAGCCGCGGCGACACCAATTGCCCCAGCAGGCTGGTGCCGAAGCCAAGCTGAAACGCGACCAGACCGGCCAGCGCAAAGGCCGTACCCCAGAGCAGAAATGCCAGCCCGGCGCGGCGGTCCTGGAGCAGCAGCCACGCGGCCGAGGCCAGGGGCAGTGCCAGCAGATTGTGTTTCACGAAAAGACTGACGGCGAACAGCAGTGCCGAGGCCACAGGGCGTTCGCGCAGCAGCAAGAGCAGCGCCGCCAGTTGCAGCGCATGGCCCAGCATCTGGGGATCGTCGATTCCTACATAGTTGCTGCCGATCAGCAGCGCCGCCGCGAAAAACAGCACGGCGCAGGCGATGCCGCGAATGTGGCACGCCAATGCACGCAGCACAGCCGCGATTCCTGCGCCGGCGCACAGGAAGGCGGCGAGCGAAACCCAGCGGCCCACGATCACCGGATCGGCGCCATGCCGGATCAGGATGCGCACGAGATAGAAGGAGAGGGGCGGGTAATTGTTGACCATCAACGCCTGCGGCGGCGGATACAGCGCCGCGGCGGTTGCATGGGCGGCGTTCCAGCCCTCATTGGGGTCCAGCGGCACATGCAGCGGTATCGCCATGATGTTGCGCGTCAGCAGCCACAGCACGGCCAGGCCCGTCACGGCCAGCACGCTCCACAGCACGGTGTCGAACAGGCGCGGGTTCATCAGCTGCATTCCGGGCCGGGGACGATGTCATAAAGCGAAAAGAAGCTGCCGGCGTGACGAAGCTGCAGCATGGCCGGCACCGGGGTGCGCTTGCCGTCCAGATGCACGACTAGCGCGATATCGAAATGGCATTGGAAGTGATCCAGATACGGCACCGATTCTTTCATCTCCGCGTCCGCGTCCATCTGGCCGCGCGCCAGAAATTCCAGCTCATCGATGTCAGGCGGCGAGCCTTGTTGCGCGGTCTTGGCGGCGTAGCGCGCATAGGGCTGGTTCCACTGCACCACATGCTGGCCCTTGGTGGTGAACAGGAGTGGGGTGAAGACGCCGCGTTCGGGAATCGCGAACTCGGCCATGTGCCAGTAAGGCTGGTCGGCACGTTCGCCGATGGCATTGCCGTCCAGCACGGTCAGCAGTCGCGCCGCGCGCGGTACTTCCTCCAGCGCCGCCTGGAATTCGCGGTAATGGCGGTCATAGCCCAACCAGCTTTGTGTCAGCAGGATCGCGTTGGCGGCGATCATCATCAAGGCGAACACCGCCAGGCTGGCCCGCACGGGCGGCCTCATGCGCAGCTCGGCGGCGGCGAACAGCAGCGCGCCGAACACGGCCGGCAGGCGCAGATGCACGGCCCAGCCGCCCAGCGCCCATTCCGGTGCGCCCAGCGCGCCCAGCAGCAACAGCCCCAGGGTGATCCACAAGGCCGGATGCAACCGCGCCTTGCGCAGGATCAGCGCCAGCGCCAGCCCGCCGAACAGGATCAGCGGCAGGACATAATCGCTGGCATCGAAGGCGTGCTGCATCAGGCTTTTGAAGCGGTCCAGTATCGTGTCGGCCAGGTTGAACTCGACACTGCCGTCTTCGTTGCTGCGCGGGCGCAGGGCCACAAAGGCCAATGCGGCGGGACCATAGATCAGCGCCACGCGCAGGGCGCGGCGCGCCAGCAAGGCGAGCTTGAAATCCTCCTCGCGGATGTTTTGGGCGATCTCAAACCCGATCAGCATCAACAGCAGGCTGGCAGCGGCGAAGATGTGGCAGAAGTACAGGGCGGTCACGGCGATGGCGAAGCCTGCAAGCCGCATCACGCCATTGCGTCTGTCCGTGGCGATCCAGCCCGCGAAAACGGCGAAGCTCAGCCCGGCGGCGAAATAGTAATTGAAGAAGCCCCAGACGAAGTTGGCGTTGTAGGCAAAGAAGGAGCCGAACAAAGGCGCGATGCCGGTGCGACCATACAAGGCGCGGTGGATGGCGCCTGGCCCCATGACCCACAGGAAGATGGCGGCGGTGATGAACAGCTTGGTTGCCATCACCAGGCCGGTCAGTCGCGCCAGCAATGGCACCAGCACTTCAGACGCCAGGTTGGGCACAAAGCTCCAATGCAGGTGATAGAGCGCGGTGCCCGTTCCCTGCTGGATCATCGCGAAGGTGGCCAGGTGCGCGGGATAGTCGGGCATGGCCGGGGCCCACACGCTCCACAGCGGAGCGGCGAGCACCAGGGCGGCGGCGACCAGGGTGAATCCGGTCCAGTGCCGTGGCGCCCAATCCCGTTCCCAGGCCATCCGGCTCGTTGTCCCGTGTTTTCCCCGCTCCGATACTAGGGGAAATGATTCGCTTTGGTCACGGTTTTGTCATGCGGCCCATTCTACTGAGCCTTGGCTTGTGCCTCGGGCTGGCTGGGTGCCTGTCGGCCCCGGAGACGTCCCCGGCGACACAAGCCGATGTGCTGGTGCCGGGCGATGGCCTGCGCATCACCGTGGCGGGGGAAGAGGAACTCAGCGGCGGCTTTGTGGTGAACAGCGATGGCAATGTGCGGCTGGAGCTGCTGGGCGCAGTGCCGGCGGCAGGCCTCAGCCCGGCAGCGTTGCAGGAAAGGCTGCGCCAGCTGCTGGCCGCCGGGTACCTGAAGAATCCGCAGGTTCTGGTTGAACGGGTGGCGCCGCCGCCAGCCTTGCGGCTGTCCCAGCCGGTTCAGTGAAAGTCCGGCTTTGTTTGATGGCGTGATTTTCAGTGAAAATCACGCGAGGGCGGCAGAACCCGCACATTGCGGGGATGGCGGTGGACCGCGGAGTGCCGCGGCACTGCATCGCCCGACAGCTGTTTCAGGTCGGCGCTGCGGTCGGTCAGGGTATGGGCCATCAGGTGGATGACCCCTTCGGGACTTTTTTGCACCAGGCCTTCGGCCAGCAGCAGGCGCGAGCCCATGGCTTCCTTTCTGAACTGGCGGAAGACGCGTTCCCAGATCACCACATTGCAGATCCCGGTTTCGTCGCTGAGGGTGATGAAGACGGTGGTGCCTTCGCCCGGACACTGGCGCACCAGCACCACCCCGGCGCAGCGCACGGCCGCGCCCTCTTTCAGGTTCTTTAGCGCCCCGCAGCTTGTAATGCCTTCGGCCTCGAAGCCGGGCCGCAGGAACTGGGTGGGATAGCCCTTCAGCGACAGGCGCGTGGCCTGGTAGTCGGCCAGCACATGTTCGCTCAGCGGCATGGCGGGCAAAGGCGCGATATGTTCGGCGCCCTGCTCGGGCGCGGCGCGCGGCGCGAACAGCGGCAAAGGATCATCGTCGGGCAAACGCCGCACCGCCCACAATCCCTCGCGCCGGTCCAGCCCGAAACTGCGAAAGGCATCGGCCTCGGCCAAGGTGACCAGTGCGTGCTTGGGGACCGCGGTGCGGCGCACGAAATCGGCAAAGCTGCGATAGCCATAGCCCCGCGCGTTGCTGATCGTGTTTGCGTCTTCTTCCTTCAAGCCATCGATCTGGCGCAGGCCAAGGCGCAGGCAGATGTCACCGCTTTGGTTTCGCTCCAGGGTGCAGTCCCAATGGCTGAAAGCGGCATCCGGCGGCAGCACCGTCACTTTGCCGTTCTCCCGGGCGCAGCGCACGATCTCGGCCGGCGCATAAAACCCCATCGGCTGGGAATTCAGCAGCGCCGCGGCAAAGGCGGCGGGAAAACGCCGCTTGAGCCAGGCCGAGACATAGACCAGCAGCGCGAAGCTGGCGGCATGGCTTTCGGGAAAGCCGTAAGAGCCGAACCCCTTGATCTGCTCGAAACAGTTTTCCGCGAACTCCTGGTCATAGCCGCGCTCGACCATGCGGTCGATGAACTTGCGCTCGAAGGTGCCGATGGTGCCGACATGGCGGAAAGTCGCCATGGCGCGGCGCAGGCCATTGGCCTCGTCGGGGGTGAATTTGGCGGCCACGATGGCCAGCTTCATCGCCTGTTCCTGGAACAGGGGTACGCCCAGGGTCTTGTGCAGGACATCCCGCAGTTCGTCCTGCCGGTGTCCTGGGCCGGGCTTGGGGTAATCAAACACCATGCCCGGATTGTCGCGCTGCAATGTTCGGCGCTTGAGATAGGGATGCACCATGCCGCCCTGGATGGGGCCGGGGCGCACGATCGCCACTTCCACCACAAGATCGTAGAATTCACGGGGCTTGAGGCGCGGCAGCATGCTCATCTGGGCGCGGCTTTCGACCTGGAACACGCCGATGGTGTCGGCCCGTTGCAGCATTTCGTAGACGTAAGGCCGCTCCTTCGGAACGCTGGCCACGGTGTATTTCGGCTTTGTGCCGCGCGAATAGGCATGGATCAGGTCGAAGGTCTTGCGGATGCAGGTCAGCATTCCCAGCGCCAACACATCGACCTTCATGATGCGCAAGCTGTCCAGGTCGTCCTTGTCCCATTCGATGAAGCTGCGATCGTCCATCGCGGCCGGGCCGATGGGCACGATGGTGTCCAGAAAATCGTCGGTCAGCACAAAGCCGCCGACATGCTGGGACAGATGGCGCGGGAAGCCGGAAATTTTGCCCGCGAAATGCACGGCGCGTTCGACCGCATGGTTGGCGAGGTCATAGCCGCTCTCCATGACCTGATGCTCTTTCAGTTCGCCGCCGTGATGACCCCACACCGTGTCCGCCAGCTTGCCGGTGACGTCCTCGCTCAGGCCGAACACCTTGCCCACTTCGCGGATGGCGCTGCGCGAGCGGTAGCAGATCACGGTGGCGGTCAGGGCGGCGCGGCGGCGGCCATAGCGCTGGTAGATATACTGAATGACCTCCTCGCGCCGCTCATGCTCGAAATCCACGTCGATGTCGGGCGGTTCCTTGCGCTCGGCGCTGAGGAAGCGTTCGAACAGCACATCGAAGGTGGCGGGGTCCACGGCGGTGACGCCCAGCACATAACAGACGGCGGAATTGGCGGCGCTGCCGCGTCCCTGGCACAGAATTTCTTTGCCTTCGGCATATTTCACGATGTCGTGCACGGTGAGGAAATAATGCGCGATCTCCTGGGAGGCGATGAAGCGCAGTTCTTTTACCGCCAGCCGTGCCACCTTGAAGGGCGTGCCTTGCGGATATCGGCGCTTGAGGCCCGCCTTGGTCAGATCGCGCAGATGGCCGTCGGCCGTCTTGCCCGGCGGTACCGGCTCATGCGGGTAGTTCTGCTTGAGCATGTCCAGGGTGAAGTTGATGGAAGCGGAAAAGCGCAGGCTTTCGGCGACGGCCTCGGGGCAATTGCGGAACAGCCGCGCCATTTCGCCGGGCGGTTTCAGGTGGCGTTCGGCATTGGCTTCCAGCCTTTTGCCGGCCTCCTGCAAACTCACATGCTCGCGGATGCAGGTGACGATGTCCTGCAATTCCCGCTGGCCGGGATGGTGATAGAGTGCGTCATTGACGGCGATCAGCGGGACACGCGCTTCGCGCGACAGGCGCTTCAGATCACGCAAGCGCCGGCGATCCTCGCCGCCATACAGCATGGCGGCGGCCAGCCATGTATCCGCTCCCAGTTGCATTAGCAGCGACACACCGGTGTCAGGGCCGGGCATCACGATCAGCAGCAGGCCCTCGCGATATTGCGGATCGAGCAGGTCGGGAAGGGACAGAAAACATTCGCCCTTGGGGGCGCGCGACTTGCCGAGGCTGAGAAGCCGGCAAAGCCGGCCATAGGCGGTGCGGTCCCGCGGATAGGCGATGATGTCGGGAGTGCCGTCGTTGAATACCAGCCGCGCCCCGATCAACAGCCACGGGCGATCCGCCTTCTCCAGCTTGCTCCACGCCTCATAGGCCCGCACCACGCCCGCCAAACTGTTACGGTCGGCGATGCCGATGGCAGGATAGCCCAGGCTGGCCGCCTGGAGGACGAAGTCGCCCGGATGCGAAGCCCCGCGCAGGAAGGAATAATTGGTGGTGACGGCCAGTTCGGCATAGCTCATGCGAACAGGCCCTGGACATACCAGCGCGGCGCCAGGCCGCCATACGGTCCATCGCGATACAGCCAGAAGCGCTGGCCCGTTTCGGTTTCGACGCGAAAATAATCGCGCGCCAATCCGGTACTGCGCCACCATTCCATGGCGATGCGTTCCGGGCCTTCGGCGCGCGCCACTTCATGAAGGCATTGCCGCCAGCGGAAGCGCATGGGTGGTCCATCTGGCACCGAGGCCATGGCGCTGACTTCTTCCGGTTTCTGCAGAAGCCGCAGCGGGCGGCGAGGCGGATCGCCGGGCTGGCGCTTTAAAACCCAGTTTCCCGGCGCGAAATCGCGGTCCTGGGCTGGTATCGCGATCCCTGCAGCTTCGGGGATGTGGGTGTCCTGCGGGATGAAACGCTGCACCCGATGCTCGCCGAAGCGCACGCTCAATCGGTCCACCAGGAAAGCGATCTGGCGGCGGGCATTCTCGTCATGGTCAAAGCTGATCGTGCCGGGTTTGGTCTCCTCCGCCAGCAAGGCTTCCAGCCTGACAAGATCGAAACCGAAGCCGGGATCCAGCGGATCGGCCAAGGCGTCCAGCTTCTGGTTCAAGAGCCGCATGATGATCTTGGGATCGCGCAACGGTTCGCCGGTCTTGATCGCTATGCGGTCGACCTTGCCGTCGGCGCGAAAGAACACCGCTTCCAGCACGCGTGCGCTGCGGCCCTCGCGTTCCAGGATTTCGCTCAAGGATTGCGCCAGGCTGAATAGCGAAGCGGCGATGGCGTCCTGGGTGACGATGGGTTCGGCAAAGCGTTGCTCGGCCATCAGGTCGGGCAGGGCACGGCGCGGACTGAGCGGCTGTTCTTCCGCGCCCAGCATCACTTTCAGGCGGGTGACGAAAGCCTTGCCCAGCCGTTCCGACAATTCGCTGCGCAGGCGCTCCGCCACCATGCCGATGTTTTTCAATCCGGCATGGCGCAGGGCGCGCAGAATCTTGTCGCCGCACTCCAGCGCGGTGATTGGGAGTGGTGCGACCGCCTGCGCCTCGCCACGTGCCGGCACGATGCTGGGCGCAAAGCGCGCCAGGGCATGCGCCGCCAATGACGTCCCGGCAATGGCGCCGCGCACGACAAAGCCCTGTTTGGCGATCAATCCTGTGACATGCGCCAGCATTGCGGCTTCGCCGCCGAACAGGTGCGCCGCGCCCGTGATGTCCAAAAACAGCCCGTCCGGCGTATCCAATGTCACCAGCGGCGTGAAGCGGTCGCTCCAGTCGGCGATCCCGTCCAGCAGCATGGCATCGGCTTTTTCATCCGCCGGCACGATGGTCAGCGGCTGTACCATGGCGCGGGCATTGGCCAGGGGCTGACCTTTATAGAGTCCCAGTCTTTGCGCCCGCAGATCCAGTGCATGAACATGCAGGGCGTTGCCGCTTTTGCCGCTGACGATCAGTGGCGCTTTAAACGGCGCGCCTTTGCTCTTGCGGGTAAGCCGGTCGGTGGGCAGGCGCGGCAACCACAGCGCCAGTATCCGCCGTGTCGAATGCGGCATGTTCGGGATTCCATGTCAGAAGAAAGTGTCCCAGCCCGCCGGTGCGGTGGCGGACCAGGGCTGCGTCGAAAACCGGATTTCCCCAGTCATCGTCATCGGCGCGCGATGGCGCCGATGAGACCTGCCAGCGGGTCAGCGCCGCGCTGGGTTCTGTCTCTGCGCCTTCGCGCAGCATCACCGCCGTCACGCCGCTTTCATTCGCCGCGAAGGCCAGGCGGCGGCTGGCCACCAGATCCAGGCATTTGGGCATGCCGTTCAATTCCAGCAGCAGCGCGCCGGCATGCGGACAGGCCAGGATGTCGGCGGTTGCCGACAAGGCCTCGGCGGCATTGCGTGTGCGCACCAGAATCAGCTGACGCGGATCACCGCCCAGTTCCGCGAGCCCGTTCGGCGATACCGCGCCATACTCCATGGCTTCGTAATCCGGACGCACCCAGAACAGGGGTTTGCTCTTGGCCGCCAGGATCGCCAACGCGACGGCAAAGCCGCCGGCGCTCCAGTTCCCGGCAAAGACTTCATGCAGGGCACCGGGTCGCAGTCCCCCGCCCAAAACCGCATCGGCCTGTGAATCCCCCAATGGCAGTGGCGGCCTGTCCTGGGGCAGGTCATAGCGCGCTAGAAAATGGCGTAATGCCGCGATTTTTTCTGTATTGTTCATGTTATGTTCTATAATGCTTCTGCTCTCGGGGGAGTCAAGGCAGGCCACTTGTTGTGAATAACTCTCAAATTGCATGGCTAAGCATTTACTGCGCGCAACACTGGCATGTTGCGCCGCAACTGGTGGCGTGTTTCGATGCTGGGTAATTCTTATAAGAAACGAACGTTTCCAGGGCCTTCCGCAAGGGGGCGGGGAAGACGTGTCTGAATGTACGGTTGGGGTTGAAATGGGTTATCCGCCGAAACAGGGTCTTTACGACCCCGCGAATGAGCATGACGCCTGCGGCGTCGGCTTTGTCGCAAACATCAAGGGCGCACGCTCCCATGAGATCATCGGGCTGGGTCTTCAGCTCCTGATCAACCTGGACCATCGCGGCGCGGTGGGCGCCGATCCGCTGGTCGGCGACGGTGCCGGCATCCTGATCCAGATTCCCGATCCGCTATTCCGCGAATGGGCCCAGGAGACGGGCGTCAAGCTTCCCGAGCCGGGCAAATATGCCGTGGCCATGTGTTTCCTGCCGCGCGAAGCCAAGGCGCGCGAGATCGTGGTCAAGCAGTTCGAACATTTCATCAAGCTCGAAGGCCAGAAGCTGCTGGGCTGGCGCGACGTGCCGACCGATCCGGCCGGTCTGGGCAAGACCGTTCTCGACGGCATGCCGCTGATCCGCCAGGCGATCATTGCGGCCGGTCCGCACATCCGCGACCAGGACCAGTTCGAGCGCAAGCTGCTGACCATCCGCAAGCAGGCGCAGAACCCGCTGGCCGATCTCGCGAAGAAGCACAAGCTGCCGGCGATCCAGCAGCTCTACATGCCGTCGCTGTCCACGCGAACCGTGGTTTATAAGGGCCTGTTGCTGGCGCATGATGTCGGCCGCTTTTACCGCGACCTGCAGAACCCGCTGACCGTTTCGGCGGTGGCGCTGGTGCATCAGCGTTTCTCCACCAACACCTTCCCGTCCTGGAAGCTGGCGCATCCGTACCGCTACATCGCCCATAACGGCGAGATCAACACGGTGCGCGGCAACGTCAACTGGATGAATGCGCGCCGCCGCGGCATGGAATCCGAATTGCTCGGCCCCGACCTGGACAAGATGTGGCCGCTGATTCCGCATGGCCAGTCCGACACCGCGTGCCTGGACAATGCGCTGGAACTGCTGGTGGCCGGCGGCTATCCGCTGGCTCATGCCGTGATGATGCTGATCCCCGAAGCCTGGGCCGGCAACAAGAGCATGGATGCCAAGCGCAAGGCTTTCTACGAATATCACGCCGCGCTGATGGAACCGTGGGACGGCCCCGCCGCGATCGCCTTTACCGACGGCCGCCAGATCGGCGCCACGCTGGACCGCAACGGCTTGCGCCCGGCGCGCTATATCGAAACCGAAGACGACCTGGTGATCCTCGCCTCGGAATCGGGCGTGATCCCGGTGCCGGAGGAGAAGATCAAGCGCAAGTGGCGTTTGCAGCCCGGCAAAATGTTGCTGATCGATTTCGAGGAAGGCCGCATCGTCGAGGACGAGGAGATCAAGCAGAAGTTTTCCGCCGCCGAACCGTATGAGGATTGGCTGAAGGCCGCTCAGTTCAAGCTGGGCGACCTGCCGGACCTGCCCGAAGATCATCGCGCCAAGGCGAACGATCCTTCGCTGCTGCTCGATCAGCAGCAGGCCTTTGGCTACACCCAGGAAGACATCCAGTTCTTCTTGGAGCCGATGGCGATCGTGGGCGATGATCCGCTGGGATCGATGGGCGCGGATACGCCCATAGCGGTGCTGTCGAAGAAGCCCAAGCTGCTCTACAATTATTTCAAGCAGAACTTCGCCCAGGTCACCAACCCGCCGATCGATCCGATCCGCGAAGAGCTGGTGATGAGCCTGGTATCGATGATCGGCCCCCGTCCGAACCTCTTGGGCCGCGATGCCGGCGCCCACAAGCGGCTGGAAGTTCTCCAGCCGGTGCTGACCAACGCCGATGTGGAAAAGATACGCTCGATTTCCGAACTGGTGGATGGTGCCTTCCGGACTGGCACCATCGATTGCACTTGGCCGGCATCCGAAGGCGCCGAAGGTCTGTCCAATGCCGTGCAGCGCATCTGCCTGAACGCAACCGATGCGGTGCTGGCGGACAACAACATTCTGATCCTGTCGGATCGCGCCGTCAGCGCCGACCGTATTCCGATCCCCGCCGCGCTGGCGACGGCGGCGGTGCATCATCATCTGGTGCGCCAGGGCCTGCGCATGCAGACCGGTCTTGTCGTGGAAACCGGCGAAGCGCGCGAAGTCCATCATTTCTGCGTGCTGGCCGGCTACGGCGCCGAAGCCATCAATCCCTATCTGGCGTTCGAAACGATCGAGCAGATCCGGGTGCGCCAGGGCCTGGCCCTCAAGCCCTACGAAGTGCAGAAGAACTACATCAAGGCGATCGGCAAGGGCGTGCTGAAGGTGATGTCCAAGATGGGCATCTCCACCTACCAGTCCTATTGCGGCGCGCAGATCTTCGACGCCGTGGGCCTGTCCACCGACTTCATCCAGAAATACTTCACCGGCACCGCCTCGACCATCGAAGGCATCGGTTTGAAAGAGATCGCCGAGGAATGCGTGCGCCGTCACAGGGACGCGTTCGGCGACAATCCGATCTATCGCAACATGCTGGATGTCGGCGGCGATTATGCCTTCCGCCTGCGCGGCGAAGACCATGCCTGGACGCCCGATTCGGTGTCCCGCCTGCAGCACGCCGTGCGTGGCAACAATCCGGCGGAATACGAACTGTTCGCCCAGCAGATCAACGAGCAGTCCGAGCGCCTGCTGACTTTGCGCGGGTTGATGCAGTTCAAGGTCGGCGACAGCGTGCCGCTGGATGAAGTCGAGCCTGCCAATGAAATCGTCAAGCGTTTCTCCACCGGCGCGATGAGCTTCGGCTCCATCAGCCGCGAGGCGCACACCACCCTCGCCATCGCCATGAACCGCATCGGCGGCCGCTCCAACACCGGCGAAGGCGGCGAGGAAGCCGACCGCTTCAAGCCGATGGCCAATGGCGATTCCATGCGCTCGGCGATCAAGCAGGTGGCGTCGGGCCGCTTCGGCGTCACTGCCGAATACCTGGTCAATGCCGACGACATCCAGATCAAGATGGCCCAGGGCGCCAAGCCCGGTGAAGGCGGTCAGCTGCCCGGCCACAAGGTCGATGCCAACATCGCCAAGGTGCGCCATTCCACGCCCGGCGTGGGCCTGATCTCGCCGCCGCCGCATCACGATATCTATTCCATCGAAGACCTGGCGCAGCTGATCCGCGACTTGAAGAGCGTCAATCAGAAGGCGCGCATCTCAGTCAAGCTGGTGTCGGAAGTGGGCGTGGGCACGGTCGCGGCCGGCGTCGCCAAGTGCCGCGCCGATCACATTACCATTTCCGGCTTTGAAGGCGGCACGGGCGCATCGCCGCTGACATCTTTGACCCATGCCGGTTCGCCTTGGGAAATCGGCCTGGCCGAAACCCAGCAGACATTGGTGCTGAATGGCCTGCGCGGCCGCGTGGCGGTGCAGGTCGATGGCGGTCTGCGCACCGGCCGCGACGTGGCCATCGGGGCGCTCCTGGGCGCCGACGAGTTCGGCTTCGCCACCGCGCCCCTGATCGCCTCGGGCTGCATCATGATGCGCAAGTGCCATCTCAACACCTGCCCGGTGGGTGTCGCCACCCAGGACCCGGTGCTGCGCAAGCGCTTCACCGGCCAGCCCGAGCATGTGATCAACTACTTCTTCTTCGTGGCCGAGGAACTGCGCGTCATCATGGCGAACCTGGGCTTCCGCACCCTGAACGAGATGATCGGCCGGGTGGACAAGCTCAACATGAACAAGGCCGTGTCGCACTGGAAGGCCAAGGGCATCGACCTGGGCCGCATCCTCTACAGCGTCACGCCCAAGCCGGGCGTCGCCATCCATCATAAGGAAAAGCAGAATCACGGCCTAGAATCGGCGCTGGATCACGATCTAATCATCGCCGCCAAGCCTTCGATCGAACATGGCCAGCCGGTGCGGCTGGAGCGCAGCGTGCGCAACGTGGACCGTACCGTCGGCGCCATGCTGTCGGGCGAAGTGGCCCGGCGCCATGGCCATGCAGGCCTGCCCGAGGACACGATCAGCGTGAAGTTCACCGGCACGGTGGGGCAGAGCTTTGGCGCCTTCCTGGCGCGCGGCATTTCCATCGAACTGACGGGCGATGCCAACGACTATGTCGGCAAGGGCCTGTCGGGTGGGCGCATCGTGGTCAAGCCGCCGGCGGGGCTTTCCCGCGACCCGGCCGAAAACATCATTGTCGGCAACACGGTGCTGTATGGTGCCATCGCCGGCGAAGCCTATTTCCATGGCGTGGCGGGCGAACGCTTTGCCGTGCGCAACTCCGGCGCCATCTGCGTTGTGGAAGGCACGGGCGATCATGGCTGCGAATACATGACGGGCGGCGTGGCGGTGGTGCTGGGCAAGACCGGGCGCAATTTCGCCGCCGGTATGTCGGGCGGCGTCGCCTATGTCCTCGATGAGGAAGGCACTTTTGAGCAACGCTGCAACCTGGCGATGGTCAAGCTGGAAAGGATCGCACCTGCCGAAGGCGGCGATCATCCGGGACTGCCCAAGCAGCGCTCGGTCAGCGTGGCCGATCCGGGCATGGGCGACCTGCTCGCCTTCGACGCGGAACGGTTGCGCATCCTGGTGGAACGTCACCTGCTGCACACCGGCAGCGCCCGCGCCAAGCATTTGCTGGACAATTGGGACGCAAGCTTGGCGAAGTTCGTCAAGGTGATGCCGTCCGACTATGCCAAGGCGCTCACCGACATGAAGGCGCGCGCCGCCATCGCCGCGGAATAAGAGACATGGGCAAGATCACAGGTTTTCTGGAAATTGAACGCGCCGAGCGCCCTGCTGAAAAGCCGGAAGCGCGCATCAACAACTATAAAGAGTTCGTCAATAACCTGCCGGCGCCGGAAGTAGCCAAGCAGGCGGCGCGCTGCATGGATTGCGGCATTCCCTTTTGCCACAATGGCTGCCCGGTCAATAACCTGATCCCCGACTGGAACAATCTGGTCTATCGCGACCAGTGGCGCACCGCGTCCGAGAGTTTGCACTCTACCAACAATTTCCCCGAATTCACCGGCCGTATCTGTCCCGCGCCTTGCGAGGCCAGCTGCACCCTGAACATCATCGACAGCCCGGTCACCATCAAGACCATCGAATGCCAGATCGTGGACCGCGCCTGGGAAGAAGGCTGGATCCAGCCAGTCATGGCGCCCAGGAAGACCGGCAAGACCGTGGCGGTGGTGGGCTCCGGCCCCGCCGGCATGGCCGCCGCCCAGCAATTGGCGCGCGCCGGTCACAGTATCACCCTGTTTGAAAAGTCCGACCGCATCGGCGGCCTGCTGCGGTACGGCATTCCCGACTTCAAGATGGAAAAGCATCTGATCGACCGGCGCATGCGCCAGATGGAAGCCGAAGGCGTGGTGTTCCGCACCAATGTCGAAGTCGGCGTCACCGTTTCGATGGACATGCTGCAGGCCGATTATGATGCGGTGGTGCTGTCGGGCGGCGCGGAAGACCCGCGCGACCTGCCAGTGGCCGGCCGCGAGATGGACGGCATCCATTTCGCCATGGATTTCCTGGTGCAGCAGAACAAGCGCGTCGCGGGCGATCCGGAAGCCAAGGCCGCCCCGAACGGCACTCTGTCGGCCAAGGGCAAGCATGTGGTGGTGATCGGCGGCGGCGATACCGGTTCGGACTGTGTGGGCACCTCCAACCGGCACGGCGCGGCTTCGGTGACCCAGTTCGAAATCATGCCCCAGCCCCCGGTGAAGGAGAACAAGCAGCTGGTGTGGCCCGATTGGCCTCTGAAGCTGCGCACCTCGTCCTCGCACCAGGAAGGCTGCGAGCGCGACTGGTCGGTGCAGACCAAGCGCGCCATTGGCGAGAACGGCAAGATCACGGCGCTGGAATGTGTCCGCGTGGACTGGCAGCTGGGTGACGGTGGCAAGATGAACCTGGTCGAAGTGCCCGGCAGCGAGTTCACGCTCAAGGCCGATCTGGTGCTGCTGGCGATGGGCTTTGTCGGCCCGCGCAAGGCCGGCCTGGTCGAACAGTCCGGCGTGGAGTTGGATGCCCGCGGCAACGTCAAGGCGCCGTTGACCAACTACCAGACCAGCAAGTCCAAGATTTTTGCTTGCGGCGACATGCGCCGCGGCCAGTCGCTGGTGGTGTGGGCGATCCGCGAGGGCCGTCAATGCGCCCGTGGCGTAGACGAGTTCCTAATGGGCAGCTCGGAGCTGCCGCGCTAGCCGCTCGCCCGAGCTCGCGGCGTTCGTTGCTTGAAACCGTCCACTAGACGGTTTTATTCGCTTTACGGCGAATCGCTCCTCACTTGGTGATCACGATCCCGAGCGGCGCCGCCTTGGCGCTTTCCAGCACCTGCGCCGCCTTGGCGATCAAGGGGCTTTGCAGCGCCTGGCGCTTGGAGACCAGCACGGTGGCATCGGCCAGCCGCGCGATCACCGGCGCATTCGAGCCCTGGCCGACAGGGCCGCAATCGATCACCACAAAATCGGCGCCGCCGCGCAGGACCGAGACCAGCCGTTCCATGGGTCGCGACTGGAACATGGTGACGGCATTTTTCGGCCGCTTGGGCGTGGCCAGCAGATAGGTTTCTCCGCGCGGATCCTTGGCCAGCGCCTGGTTCAGCGGCACCGATCCGGTCAGCACGTCATACAGGCCGGTCTTCACTTGCGCGTTGATGGCCCTGGACGACAGGCGCTGGGGCGCGCAATCCACGATGATCGCCTTCTTGCCCATCTTGGATGCGGCGCGCGCCAGGCTGACGGCGATGGCGCTGCGGCTTTCGCCGCTGTCGATCGAGGTCACGGCGACGATGGCGGCACCTTCGCCGTCCCTGGCTTCCAGCTGGCGCACCAGTCCCGCCATGGCGTGGGAATATTTGCTGGCCGGATAATCCAGCACGAAATCGGCGGCGCGCAGCTGGGCGGTGTCGTTGATCTCGCCCAGGATCGGCGGGCCGCTCCACACCGCGACCGGCGATTTGGGCTTTGCGCCGCGCGGCATGGGGCGCGGAATGGGCGGGACGATGGTTGCGCGCCGGCTGCCATGGACGCGGACCGGCATCATGGGCCCGAGCTTTTCGACGATCAGCGCCGCCAGTATGCCCAGCAGCAGGCCCAGCGGCAGCGAGGCGCCGAGGATCAGCATGCGCTTGGGCCCGGCCGGATGCGTGGGCACCGAGGCGTTGGAAATGATGCGGCTTTCGGGCACCTGCACATCGTCCATGTTCTGGCTCTGGCGCAGGCGCTGGACGAAGGCTTCATATTGTAGCCGGGTGGAGTTGGCGTTGGATTCCATCGCCTGCAACTGCACCCGCGCCATGTTCTGGGTGCGCGCGGTGCCTTCGGTGCCGCCCAGACTGCCTTGCAGCGAGTTCAGCTGGGCGCGCGCCACCAGCACGTCGTTGGCGGCGCTGGCGGCCAGGCGGTTCACTTCCTGGGTGATCTTGAAGCTCAGGTCGCGCTTCTGTTCCTGGATGGCCTGCAGCTTGGGATGCAGCGGGCCGTACTTGGTGTTGGCCTCGGATTCCTGGGCCAGCAAGGTCGCCTGCTGGGTGCGCAGCTGCACGATCAGCGGCGAGGATACGATCTGTGCGACATCGGCGGGATTGCCGGACGACACCAGCTGGTTGATGCGGTCGTTGATGGCCTGCTTTTCCGCCAGCACCGAACGCGCCGCAACGACCTGGGCGCTGATGCCGACCATCTGCTGGTCGACGATGGAGCTGCCGGGCGCGGAGTCGTTCAGATTGTGCTCGGCCTTGTAGCGCTGGATGGCTTCCTGCTGGATCTGCAGCTGCTGCGACAGGTCTTGCAGACGGCGGTTCAGCCAGTCGGTCGTGGCGGTGGTGGCACCGACCTTGGTGGCGAGCTGCGACTTCACATAGGCATCGGCCAGGGTGTTGGCGATCAGCGTGGCCTTGGCCGCCTCGCGCGACGACGCGCTGATGGTGATGGTGGTGGAAAGTCCCTGGGTGTCGGCCCAGACATGGCGCTGAAGCGCGTCCACCACGCGGTCGCGGTTCAGGTTGCCGCCGGCGGGGGTGATGTTCTCGAACCAGTTCTTCGGGTTCAGCAGCGAGAACATCTCGCCGATCAGATCGACCAGGCTGGGCTGGGCCAGGCCCGGATTGAATTCGGGATCGTCATACAGCTTCAGCCGGTCCACCACGGTGGAGGCCAGCTCGCGCGAGGTGATAATCTGGATCTGGTTCTGCACAGCGGCCGGATCGTTACCCAGGGGCATCAGCACCGCCGACAGGTCGGTGACGTTGTTCTTGCGCGGATCCAGGATGACGACCGCCGAACTGGAATAGGTGGTGGGCAGCACCAGCGCCACGGCCAGCGCGCACAGCACGGTGGCCAGCAGCACGCGGGTGATCAGCACGCGGCGCGCATCTAGCAGGCGGATGAAGTCGGCAAACTGGAAAGAAGCGGGGGCATATTGCGGCGGGGGCACGTAGCCGCGCGGCATGTAATGGGCCGGGTTCAGGCTGGGTGGAGGCCGGTATGGAGACATCGCGCGCAAGCAGCCCTTTAAGGGCGGCGAATCCAAAGCCCCCCAAGGGTTTAACTTTTACCGGCGGCTGCCTGATGAATGGTTAACGCCGCCGGTCGCCATGGGGGTATCACCCCCCGAAAACGGCGCTTTTTGCGGTTAAAATCGGTCCGGGCGCGCCTTCCAGCAGGGCCCGGACGGTCGGCGGGGCGGCCCGAACACAGGCCCGGACCACATTGTGGTCGTCCCAGGGCACGTCGTGGAAGGCCCGGCCAAACCAGGGGCTGCGCGGGTCGCGCAGCCATTCGCGGGGAAAAAGCGCGATCTCGGAGCGGTAGGTGACGGGCGGGCGGGCGCGGCCGCCAAGCCCGGCCGCCCGCAGCAGGGCGGCGGGCAGGTCTTCGTCCAGCGCCAGATGCGTGGTCGGGGTGGCGCGGGCATTCATTTCCAGCAGATGCACATGGCCCTTCGCGTCCCGTATGTAGTCCAGCCCGAACAGGCCCGACAGGTTCAACGCGGCGGCGATGGCGATGGCGGATGCTTCCATCTGCGGGCAGGGCACATGGGCAATCACGCTGGCCGGACTGGTGGGGGTGGTGGACAGCAGCACGTCGAAATGATGTGACCCCACGACCTCGCCCCGCCAGCAGGCGATGGAGCTGGTGGCGGCCGTGCCGGTGATGAAAGCCTGGGCGCTGATGCGGACCGGTGCGGGGTTCAGCGCGCGGGTGAGGAAATGCGGGCCCCGGCCGCGCATCGCGCGCGCCGCATCGCGCAGGCGCGACGGGTTGTTCATGCGGCGGAAGGCGGCCCGGGCGTCTTCGCGGGTGGCGGCGATGACCACGCCTTCGCCGCCCCAGCTGCTATCACATTTGAGGACCAGCGGCAGGCCCAGCCGGCGCATGGCCTCTTCCAGTTCCTCCTCGCTGCTGAGCGCAGTGGAGGCGGCGGCCGGCGCGCCGGCCTTCGCGGCGGCGTCCAGGAATTCCATGCGGCCCATGGTGGGCGCGCCACGGCTGCGGTTCACCAGCTCGGCGGCCTGGTCATCGCAGGGAATGATCATGTCTGGGCGCGCCGCGGCGATGGCGCTGGCCAGCGAATCCATGGCGATGATCGGGTAATAGTCATGCATCCGCGAGGGATAGCGCGAGCGCGCGAGCAGCCCGCGCGGCGGGCGAAGCGCCTCGACATAGGCGCCCACATCCGTGAACGCGGCAGCGAGCTGCGCCGGAAACGGCCAATCCAGGGTGGTGGATACGAGCAGGATACCGGCGGACATGGCGAAAACTTTATGCGATCCGCGTCAACCATCGGTGAACGTCTTGAATGGTAATCTGTCGGGAAGTTCACCGATCACGTCCCAAATCGGGACATCGATCAGGCTTTGTGGGGAAAATCCGTGATTGATACCGCCATCGTCGGCGCTGGTCCCTATGGCCTTTCGCTGGCCGCGCACCTGGCTGCGGCGGGCGCGGACTTCCGCATTTTCGGCAAGCCGCTGACCAGTTGGCGCGAGAATATGCCCAAGGGCATGATGCTGAAGTCGGATGGCTTTGCCTCCAACCTGTCGGCGCCCGATGCGCAGTCCACCCTCAGGGCGTGGTGCACCGAGCGCGGTGTCGAATATGACGATGAATATATTCCCGTGCCGCTGTCGGTCTTCGTGGAATATGCCGCCTGGTTCCAGAAGCGCTATGTGCCCAGCCTGGAAGAGCATCAGGTGATCTCAGTTGCCCAAAGCAGCCGCGGCTTCATCCTGTGGCTGGACAATGGGGAAAGCCTGGAAGCGGCCAATGTCGTGCTGGCCGTCGGCATTCCGTGGTTCCAGAATATTCCCGCATGCCTCAGCGACCTTCCGCGTGAGATGCTGTCCCATTCCTTCGGTCATCGGGAGCTGAGCCAGTTCACCGGCAAGCGGGTGCTGGTGCTGGGCGCGGGCGCGTCCGCGGTCAACGCGGCGGTGATGGCGCAGCAAGATGGCGTCGATGTCGCTTTGGTGACGCGTGTTCCTGAAATCCAGTTTCACTCCCCGCCCGATCCGGACGCGGTGTCATGGCTGCGCGCCATCACCCATCCTTCCAGCGGTATCGGCCCGGGCTGGCGTTCGTTCCTGTGCACCAATGCGCCGCGCCTGTTCCGCCGGTTGCCGGACGCGCTGCGCCTGCGCGCCACCAAGCGGCACCTTGGCCCGGAATCGGGCTGGTATATGCGCGGCAAGCTGACGGCGCAGCAATATCTGGGTCACACCATCGAAGGCGCGCGCGCCGATGGGGATCGCGCCGTGTTGATCGCCCGCGACGCTCAAGACACCCACGTCGAGATCGCTGCCGATCACATCATTGCAGCCACCGGCTTCAAGCCCGACCTGCGGCGCCTGACATTCCTGGACTCCAGCCTGCGCGAGGCGATCGCGCACCTGGAATATACCCCGCGCCTGTCCGACAATTTCGAGACCAGCGTGCCGGGCCTGCATGTCCTGGGCGTGCTGGCGGCCAACAGCTTCGGTCCGCTGATGCGTTTCATGGTCGGTGCCGAATACACCTCGCCGCGATTGGCGGCGCATCTGGCGAAATCCCGCGCGCGCGCTGTGGCCTAGGAGCGTCCGGCAATCCGGAGCGGCGGCAAAGCCGTCGCGCAGGACTTTCCGGCGCGACCATCAAATCAGTCGTTGAGGCGGCGGCCGGCGAAAGCCTGGGCCATTGCATCCCACAAGGGTTTCTTGCGCATCTGC
>Ga0209829_10001351_pt1 | contig 20082 bp, 15 predicted proteins | sample C_140205_EF_Meta_FD_187311 | JGI IMG/M metagenome (GOLD analysis project Ga0209829, IMG submission 187311) | Freshwater microbial communities from Lake Croche, Canada to study carbon cycling - C_140205_EF_MetaG (SPAdes) (version 2) | ecosystem: Environmental > Aquatic > Freshwater > Lake...
TTTTGAACAATCTTCACTGCCCATCATGGCTGATGAAAGTTGTATTTTAGAAGAAGATGTAGCGAAATGTGTCGGCTATTTTCATGGAGTGAATATCAAACTGATGAAATGTGGGGGTATTACACCCGCTTTAAGAATGATCAAACAAGCCAAGTCATTAGGATTAAAAGTAATGGTGGGCTGTATGACGGAATCCGCGATTGGCTGCTCGGCGATAGCCCAATTAGTTCCTCAATTGGATTATGTTGATGTGGATGGATGCCTTCTAGTTGACGATACGATCTCAAGAGGTATTCGCATTGAATACGGAAAAATAATTTATTCAAAAATACCAGGTACGGGAGCGGAATTAATTATAAGCCATTGAAAACCTACGAATTATTTGTGGATGGTATTCCTGGGAGATTAGTCCAATTTGAGGGCAAGGAATTCCGTTGGCTTGGGGGCACTAATTACCTATCCATTGGGACTCATCCTTTATTTCAGGAAAAATTGGCCGAGGGAATAAGAAAGTTTTCTCAAAACTGGGGAAGCTCCCGGCGAAACAATGTACAAATACCTGTTTGGGAAGAACTAGAAGATTTATTCGCTAAAAAATACGATAGGCCAGCGGCCGCATTAAGCTCGTCGGGGATGTTGGCCGGCCAAACAGCGCTTAAAACAGCCTTCCAACTCAATCAAAATAGTCTTTTAAACATTGCCCCAAAAACTCACCCTGCTTTATGGAACTTAACAAATAAGCCGTTTTCAGGGACAATTGATGCTTGGAAGGCCAATTTACAACATAGGGATATTGTCGCCATCGACGGTACCGGATCCCCTTGGGTGGAAGAAATTGATTTTAATTTTGCTGCTTCTTTGTCAAAGGAAAATGTATTGTTGGTCGATGAATCACATCGTATTGGCATCCAGGATATCCACATAAAAACGGAAGCGAATTTGATTCAAACAGCCTCCTTATCTAAAGCTTTTGGAATCCCAGCCGGAATTATTTTGGGAGAAGTGGATGTAATTAAGCAGCTAAAAGCAGATCCTTTTTGGGTAGGCTCTTCCCCACCTAATCCAGCATTTTGCTATGCATGTTTGCATGCGCAGGAAGCCTATGAGGAACAATTGGACGATTTAAGGCAATCCATACAATTAATGGATGAGGGACTTAAAGAACTAAATAAGTCCATCAAAAGATTGCACGGTTATCCGACATTTTGTTCTAGGTCTTCAAGCTTATTTGATTATTTAAAGGACAAAGGATTTTTAACGAATCAATTTTCTTATCCGGATATTAATGCTCCGGCGATATGTAGAGCCACCATCAGCAGCTCATTGACAAAAGAGGATATCATAGGTTTAATCGATGTACTAATAAATTTCAAAGATGAGTAGAAACGTATTTCTGATTAGTTTATTGATCAGTTGTTTGCAGGTAAAAGCACAAGATAATCCATTGGTTTCGATATTGAAATCGGAGAAATTCAAACAAATCACAGAAAATCCATTGAAATACAGAGTTCAGATTTTGTATACTCAAATCAATCGGGACAAGAATAACAAACCCAAACTCAAAACGTATGCATATCGTACAAATTCAGCTGAATATTTTTACCCAGCTAGTACCGTTAAACTAGCCGCGAGTGTCTTGGCTTTAGAAAAAATCAATGCGTTGAAATTAGATAAAAATTGGTTCATGTATACGCTGAAAAGTCGGGAGGGCCAACAAGAAATAACCCAGGATCTTAGCTCTGAAAATGGAAAACCCAGCGTGGCGCATTACATTAAAAAGATCTTACTTGTTTCGGATAATGAATCCTATAATCGGCTTTACGAGTTTTTAGGCCAAAAAGATTTTAACCAATCCATGAAATCGAAAGGATTCAAAGGGGTCAGATTTACACATCGATTACAAGTTCCGCTCACGCCCTTGGAGAATCAATTGACAAATCCAATCGAGTTTGTTGATTCGATGGGTCGCATCAAATATTTTCAAGAGGCTGCATTTAATCATCGGCCCATCATGTCTAAAAAGCCCATTTTATTAGGCCAGGGATTTATGAATTCACAGGGTCAAATCGAGTATACACCCTATGATTTTACCCTAAAAAATGCGTTTCCTTTAGCGGCTCAGCATGAATTTTTGAAGAGACTTATGTTGCCCGAAGCCTTTCCGAAAAGGAAACAATTTACATTGACCCAAGAAGATTATTCTTTTCTATATCAATACATGTCGCAATATCCGACTGAAACCAGGTATCCCACCTACCTTCAGGACTCGACCTATCATCCAACGTATTGTAAATTCATTTATTATGGTTCTGATAAAAATGAACCCTTGAATAAGAACCTTAGAATTTTTAATAAAGTGGGAGATGCGTATGGGTTTTTATTGGACAATGCCTATGTCGTTGACTTTGAAAACCAAATTGAATTTATAGTATCCGCTGTTATTTTGTGCAATGAAGATGAAATATTCAACGATGACGTATATGAATACGATCGTATTGGATTTCCATTTTTGAAACAATTAGGGCGGGAAATTCACGGATATGAAATGAAACGACCTAAAAAATATCCGCCCAAATTGGACCATTTAAAAATCAAATATGATCGATGAAATAGGGGCTACAATAATTCGATACATTCAAATTAATTTGATGATTAAATAGAATAAAATTTAATGGCATTATCATGAAACATTTTCTTTTGATCTCTGTAAGGCCTATTTTTTACGATTTCTTTTAGAATATTGACCCATTCTTCAAGTTTGTTGCTTTTGAGGCACCAAGGCCAGTCGCTTGCGAACATGACCCGATCAGGACCAAAAATATCCAGACAATGATTGATTCCCGGAGCCAATGTTTTGGCCGTTTTAGGGTAGCCAGATGAAGTAGAAATTATACCTGAAATTTTACAAACCACATTTTCATTCTCGGCCACAGTTTTCATATCAGTGATCCATTTTTTGGCATCATGATTCGGCTTTCCGCTTATTGAGGATGGATCAAGAAATGCTCTTGGATCAGCATTCCCACAGTGGTTTACTAGGAATCTTGTACCGGGACATGTCTTGATGAGTTTGGCCATCGAAGGCAACCAAGCTGGCGAAATCTCGAAATCGAGGCTCATATGAAGTTGGCCCAGTAATTTTATATTTTTGATTACGTGAGGATCCTTCATATCCGCTATTGAGCTGAATCCATATCTAATGCCTTTAATATAGGGTGAGTCTTTAAACTGTGAGATATAGGTTTCAAACTCCGGACTTTTCAAATCACCACTAATAATAGCTCCTCTTGTTGGATTCATCGGGTCTTTACATATTTCAATGGCATAAAGAGCTTCCTCCCGGCGTCGGGCTGCAGGCACACCCACTTCCATATAAACACTCTTCACTACATTGACATTGCGTGTGGCTTCCAGATAAGCCTTAATGTCATAATTACCAGGCAATGGTGGTGATGTCCAGTCTTTGCCGAACCTTAACAGATCGGCAAGATGCTGGTGAGTATCTACAAGAGGTATTTTCTTTAATGAATGGGATGCCTTGAGTACGGAGCTTCCTTTGATTGAAGCAATGGCTAGCACACATGTTGTAGCTAGAAATTTTTTTCTATTCATTGAAATAGACTGTTTTTGTTTTTAAAAATATCAATATACAATAAAAATAAATCTGCTATCAAACATTTATATTTATTCGATTTGAAAAATTCATAATTTTTCGGTCAAATAATGCATCCAAAATCAACCCTGATTTTATTAAAATAATTGGATGTACCGCTTGATCTTCGCCAAAAAAGGTCCTGCGATAAAACCAGTTCCTACATAAATTGATCTAGGGCTTGTTAAAAAAAAAGAGTAATTTTCCGAACAAGAAAAACAAAGTTTATACCATTAAAATTTAGATTAAATCTATATAATATGAAAAATAAAATCAACTTTAACTTCCAGATAAGTAACATGGCTTGGTTGATTATCCTGTTTCTATTTACAGGAATTATATTGGATACGAAAGGTCAGTCTAGCCCAAGCTATAGTACGGCAAGAAATGGTAAAATGTTCCAAATCTTTCAATTTCCCAGAAATCAAATGCCACGAATTGATGGTGATAAAAGTGATTGGGACCTAGTACCCAAAAGCTACACCTATGGAACAGATCTATTAAATGATACGGAAGATGGAAAAGGCACCCATATCGACCCCAAAGATCTCGACGTAAAAGTGAAGATTGGCTGGGTAAAGGGATTGAACCGTATCTATTTTCTTTACGAGGCCTATGATGATTTTTGGGATTTTGAACGTTTTAATCCCGAAGGATATTTGAACGATATTTTCGAATTGGTCGTGGATGGCGATATGTCCGGTGGACCATTTATTCAAAATCCTTTATATGATCCTTCCAAGGTAAAATGGCAACCTCAAAGCCCTTCCTACATTGAAAATCATTTTAATTTTAGTGGCGTACATGCTCAGAATTACCATATTTTTACGCCCCCTGTAAACAATGCATGGGTATTGGTGTGGGGTAATCAACCTTGGATTTCCGAGTTTCCGCGTGCAAATCAAGCCTATTCTTACAACTTTAAACATGGCGAAAGCGGCACTTTGATTTTGGAAGGATGGATTACTCCATATGACTATGCTCCGTACGAGGGACCACAAAGGGCCGTAGAATCTGAGCTAAAGGAAAATAAGGTCATCGGACTTTCTTGGTCGATATTGGATTTTGATGGGGGTGAAAGAGAAGGCCATGTCAATCTCTCCCATAACACCAAAATGGTTAGCAATGCCTCATATCTTTGTTCATTTCAACTGATGCCTTTGGAAAAGGAATTTTTGGAGCCAATTAAAGCAGCATGGACGTTTAAGGTTATCGACGAGGAAAATGGGAAAGTAGCCTTCAAGGATGAATCCATTGGATCGATAGAAAAATGGAAATGGGATTTTGGGAATGGTGAAACCTCAACGGAACAAAATCCGATTCATTCATTCAAAGAGAAAGGGGTACGCAAAGTCATTACTTTAGAGGTGGAAGGGCCCAAAGGAAGTTCCAAGCGTACCCGCTATTGGGAAGTGATGATACGCTAAGGCCCTAAAAATTCCAATATCGAACCTCCTATTTTATTAAAAATTATTCGTGTAAACCTAGGTTGAAAGAGTAGAGAATGCGATGTCCGCAGCACAAGGGGCATACTGAGTGTGCGCAAGCTCGAGTGATCCGGTTCTCCTGTCTATACGAAAACATTCAACACAATTAGCGTCCTGACTTGCTACAAGCAAATAGTTGCCACTCGGATCGATGCCAAGGTTGCGCGCATTCGAATTAGGCACCAGCGCGCATCGGCTTGAAAAAGTCAGTTTGCCGTCGTCAAGTCCCACGGTGAATACGGCTATGCTTTGGTGGACCCGACAGATGTAATAGTAGTGCAATCCGTCGGCCGACAAGCAGCCTTCGGCTCCCCAAAAATCAGCCTTTCCAAGGTTTTCCGGATTGCCGCGCGCCTCAAAGTCTTCCGGATAACAGGGCACAATCTGCACCGGTAATAGTCCTTTTTCGTTATCAATGGCACATACTTCGACGGTGCCATTAAGCTCGCAATTCACGTAGGCCACCCTTAACGACGGGTGGAAGTTGATGCCGCGCGGACCACTTCCCGGGCTTAGCTTTACATCAACTTGCTGCGTGAGTACACCTGTATCTATATCTAGTGCGTGCTGATGAACCACATCTGTTCCTAAATCCATCGAAAAGACCAAGTTTGTTTGGGGATCCGCATGAATTCCATGGGGATGAGACATGGCCTGACGAATAGGGACTGGTCCGGAACCTGTGTAATCAGGTCGGGCTGTAACCTCTCCAATCATTCCGGTATCTGGGTCAAACCTTAAGACCGAAATACCACCCTCCCAATACCTTGTTACGAGCAAGAAACGCCCAGTCTGGTCAAAGGTTACACACGTATTACCACGGCCAAAAGTCGGCTGGGTGCATATCTTTTCGAGCCCTCCATCGGGCTGGATTTTGTACGAAGTCAAAAATCCGACCCCCGCTGGTATACCGGTATGGGAGGAAAGTTCATGTGTAGCCACCAGAAACCGTTGGTTGGGGTGAATCTCCAGCCATGTCGGTGAATCCTGCTTCATCATCTTGCCTGTTGGGGCAAGAGAACCATCTAAACTGTCAAATGTGAAGGAGAGGATGCCTTCTCCCGGTTGCTTTGAGCCAACCCAACCAAGCTGTCCCGGCTCATATCCTGTATAACTCCCAACAAAAAGGTATTTTTCTGTTGTTTCCCTCATCTTATCATTAGTTAAAATACTTCCACTCGTTTATATATTTCTATTTGTGCACCATAAGAGCCATCTGATCGAGTTGCGCATCAGTCGTCGCTATATTCATGTGGACCCGAAGGGCCCAGACGAGTGCCCAAGCTTAATTAGATAAATCATCTCTTTCCTTTCTTCACCCACTAGCAAGATGAGAGGATAGGTTTGCGTCCGAGATATTTCGAATCAGCAGCCAAATCAGCGTTTAATCAACTCTGCCTCATCAACCAACGAACCGCATTATGTTTTAATTTCTGGTACATCGGGTTCCAATGGGCAGTAAGAAGATGCCCTGGTTCCAAATAACAAACTCGGCCTTTTCCATATTCATAGGCCCAAACTGCAGGAGCTGTCGTTCCCATGTCTTGGCCATTATTTGTATGGCGGAGACCATCTTCATTCACGGACTCCATCAAAATATGTTTGGGATCCTTATCATACTCCATAAAATGCTGCTCATCAGTGACGATAAAGTCAGTAATCCCCTCCATAATTGGATGATCTGATCTTTTCACCTTAACCTTGAAGGGCCGGATGGCAGGATGGCCTGCATAGGCGCAGCCAAGCACGTCACGAAAATCCTTATTGCTACTCCCCACGTCTGTAACGTTGTGGAAGAACAGCGCCGAACCGCCGTTCATGACAAAATCGCGGACTGCTTTGCCTTGGTGCGGTTGCATCCAGGTTGTCATTTGGCCCGCAGTGGGTTCTAGACGTGGTTCGCTAACCACAGATATTTTTTCTCCAGCAACCTGTATGACGGTTCCACTTTCTCCACCAGTGGGACCAAAGCCGTTAGGGAAAATGCGACCATCGCGATGGACAATTAGCATTTTGTAACCCTGCAAAGTCTCAGCGTTTAGTAATGTGTAATCGTCAGTCATCTTGACCGGTATACCTAGGCCGTTGACAATGTCGCGCGTCAGCATGGTGCGTATGTACTCGGAGTTATGATAGTGATCACCAATTAAAGCAAATATGGGTGCTTTCTTAGGGGCTTTCTCCATCGCAAAAGCCAATGGGGAAGCTATTACCCCTGTTGTCAGTCCAGTCAACGTCCAGAGGGCTGATCGCCTAGTGATACCTTTTTTGGGTAAAAGTGGATTTTTTTTCATACGATTAACTGTTTAAAATTAAAGATTTATAAAAATATTTCAACTACGTGTTGGCACTAAATCTAATTGTTCCTTTGATTTTATTTGGAGATTTATAGGTCATAAAGCAAAACCATCTAAACAAAAGGGACTTATTAAAGAAATGTCATCAATCTCCACCATCGGATTGTGTTATCGGACAATCGATGGAAAAACAAATCGACGGACATAGTCATGCAATAAATCGGGTACGAAAAATGTGTCTCGTGTGGCGTCGGATGCATCGGCCATGGTTATGACTAGAAGATCTAACTCGGGGTATATGCCGATAAATTGTCCTCGGTGTCCATAGGCAAAGTAGCCTTTAACACTTTGGTCAACAGCACCAATCTTTATGATGTCTGGGCGATTTCGAACCCAATTCAAATATCCGTAACCTTTCTCTCGATCGAATTCTGCTCGAAGTTGAGAGGCTTCTTTTATCCATCCGCTTGGTAATAATTGTTGGTCTTCCCAGTACCCATCTCGAAGCATTAAATACCCGAGACGTGCCAAATCCCTTGAACGCATATATAAGCCGTTACCACCATCTGGAAGCCCCTTTGGACCCTTAGTCCAATCGCTAACCTTAATGCCTAGCGGCTGAAAAAGATACTTTTTTGCCAAGGATGGGACGTCAGTAGCATCCCCAGCTACTCCTTTTTTTGCTAGTCTGTCCAGAATCGCGGTGATCAGATTGGGCGCATAGTTACTATATTCAAAGACCGTACCGGGAACCGATTGGGGCTCCTCTTTAAGAAGTAGGCTTATGTCTGAAACGGCCCTATTGCTTTTCACGCCCGAACGGTGTGTCAATACATCTTCGAGTGTTAAGGCGGCGAGTTTTGGGTGAATCGGAAACTCGGGTAACAAATCGCCCACACGCTGGTGTACACCTTCTATCCAGCCCTGCTTGGCTGCAATACCCAATAGAGTCGCAGAAAATGTTTTTGTAATGGAATAAATATGATTGGAAGTCTCAGCGGTTTGACCGTGGAAGTAAGTCTCAGACACAATTTTTCCGTGTCGAATAACCAATAAACTATAGGCGCTGGGGAAAATTCGTGGATATATTTGTTCCGCTTCTTTCAATACAGCCCTGTTCATCCCCACGGCCTCTGGATTGGCTTTTGACCAAGCGATTGTAGGCCAAGGCCCTTGTTGGACTTGAGGTTGCGAAGAACCTTGAATCACACAAATCAAGGTCAATACCAAACCTAGACCAACAATAGCAACCAAATGCCTCATAGGATTAGGTAAAACCAAAAGACTAAAATGATACCGATATCTTTTTTGCTGCATAGCTTCAATTCTGCTTATTTGTATGGTGCTCATTCCGTTTTCTTTTATTTATATGATTATTTCTTTGATTTACTTGCTCGTTTTTTGTTGCGTCAGCCATCTTACAGAATTGCGAATCAGCAACTGCATCATTGGGTGTGAAAGTGCCTCTGGCGTGTGACCGGGCGCTAAATAAACAAATCGTCCCTTTCCTATTTCCCGCCACCAGCCGGCCGGAGCAGATTTGTTTGCATCCGAGATATTGCGCAACAGCAAGTGGTCGCGGTCCCCATAGTATTTACTCATGTGCTGCTCATCATAAGTCCTGAAGTCTTCAACGCCAGCCGTAATGGGGTGATCTTTGTTCTCGATGCGGATCATAAAATCTTCAGGAGCTGGGTGGCCGCCGTAGTCGCCACCGAAAATCTCATAGTAAAGTCCCCCTGCAGGGTAAAGGCCATGCGAATTATGTAGCGCCAAAAACCCCCCACCCCTATTAACAAAGTCCGAGATAGCCTTCTGCTGCTTTTCGGTCATCCACTTTTTCTCCGAGCCGTTCTCGTAGCCATTAGGCCAAATATTGCCGTCCTTGAAGAAGATCAGCAGATCGATGTCCTTCAATGCCTCGGCGGTCAGCGCCTCATGGTTTTCGATGTAAACGACCGGGATATTTTCTAGTGCCAGCGCGCCCATCAGGCCATTTCGGATATGAACCGATGAGTGATAACGGTCTCCAATCAACGCTAGAGCATGCGGCCGATCGGTCGACATGTAGACTTTAGATGTATTCTGAGTTTGGGCATGTAGTCTAATTCCTAGGCTAAATGACAAAATAAAAAAAACGAAAAATCGGGTTACGGGGATACGCCTTTGGGGTAAAGCTGGTATTGGTTTCATAGTAAATTTTGGTTTAATTTTGCTTACTTATCAATTAGATTTCCTTCATAGTCACTAGAAGAAACTTTTTTATACTGGTTTATTAATTATTCTCGTGGCTATTTTTGTTTTTAAATCAACTCGGTACCGCCGCTCTTTTAATTTTTTTCACCCATACCAACAAGATCACAAATAATGCAATTAGGATGAGAGGGAATACGGTCATAGTTTGTAAGGTAGCCTGACCAGAAACTAATTCTAATTCATCTCCAGTTAACCCTTTTGCCACGGCGGCTGCTTTATCAGAATCAATCCAGCCTCCAATAATGGGCTGAAAGATGGAAGAAGAGAACATCCCAACAGCGCCGATAATAGACAAGCCTATCGCACCACTATTCGGAATTTTCTCAGCTATAAATCCGAGCATGTTTGGCCAGAAATAAGCAACTCCTAACGCATAAAAGATCGCTGCCACATAGGCCATACTTCCCGTTTGAGTACTGAATAGAAATATGCCGATAGTTGCTAAAACACTAGATCCTAAAAATACACCCGTTTGATCAAATTTCTTAACAATATCTCCACCAAAGAATCTAGCAACGGCCATTAATCCTGTTACTAGAGCTAGAATCAACATAGGTTCCGCACCGCTTTTGGCAAGGATCAATCCAACCCATTGCTGAGGTCCAAATTCTGTTATTGCGGTTAATACCATAGTTATTAACATAAAAATAAATAAGGGTGTTCCCATGGCTTTAAGATTATCGGCCAATGAACTCTCCTCTTGAGTTTTTGCTTTAGGCCAAGACTTACCATAGAATAAATATCCATAGATAAGGGTGGGAATCATGATGATCCAAATCTGAGTTTCCCAGCTCAACCCACTGTCAGTCATTAATTTAGACAATAAAGCTCCAATGACAATTCCACCTGGAAACCACATGTGAAGGCGATTCATCATTTTACTCATCATATTTCCTTCATATGCATCTGCAATCAACGGATTACAAGCCGCTTCAGTACATCCGTTTCCGAAGCCAATTAATAAAGTAGAAATTAGTAGTCCTACATAACTTCCCGAATAAATGGTCATGATAATTCCAATGGTATGGGCTAAAAAAGCAAATTGCATGATTAGCTTCCCGCCAAACTTGTTGTAGATTAACCCACCAACAACCATTGAAATAGGAAAACCTAAGAACCACATGGAATTGATATATCCTAATTGTTCTCCAGAAAGAGTTAATTCCCTTCCTAATTGGGGTAAAATACCTGCTCTTATGCTAAATGAAAAGGCATTTGTGATGACAGCAAAACAACCCGCATAAAATAATATTTTTCGATTTGTTGCATTTGATTCGTTTACTGATGTTTCCATATTGCTTTTATTTCCAATTTAAAATATTTATTGATCTACGTTTAATTTTTATTGCTTTGGCGATTCGTGCTTCTAATGATGATCCGCTTTTTATTTAACCCGCATGGAAGCCACATCCTTTTCATAAATGGCACCTGCATTATTTTTAAAGTTCTTTCTAATATAAGTGAGTATTTTAGCGACGTTGTCATCACTCAAAAAGTCGTGCTTCGGCATCTCACCATCAAATCCCTTACCATTTACGGTAATCGGCCCTTTAAGCCCTGCTAAAATTACGGATATCAATCTTTTTTTATTACCACTTACCCATTCTGACTCTGATAAAGAAGGAAAGCGACCCTCAACTCCCTTTCCATTCACCTGGTGACATGAAGCACAGTAAGTAGTATAAAGTTTCTGGCCCCCTTCAGCCAATCCCTTTTCAAGATGATCTGCTACCTTATCAGGAGTTCTCAGGTGAGTTAGGAGTTTTCGCTCTTCCATCTTCACTCGCTGAGCCGTTCCGAAATTCTCTTTATTGCCCTTGAACATCACTCGCCATATCTTACCTGTAACTTTATCACTTACATATAATGAACCATCCGGCCCCATGGCTAAGCCCATAGGGCGATGAGCAGCGTCAGATGAACTTGTTATCGTTTCTTTCCCTATAAATCCATCGGCAAATACCTCCCAAGGACCAGAGGGCACTCCATTTTTGAAAGGAACAAAACAAATAAAATAGCCTGATTGTGGATATGGAGCACGTCCACTAGATCCGTGAAAAGCGATAAAAGCTCCATTTTTGTAATGCTCAGGAAATTGGTTTCCCGTATAAAACAACAAGTCATTCGGAGCCCAATGTCCGGGGAAGCCCATGATAGGATTTGTCAGGTTATCTGCCTTTCCTTTCAAGTCAACACCAAGGTACTCTGGAGACACCATTTTTTTCTGCTGCATTTGGTCATAATAATAGTAAGGCCAACCTCCGTTCATTCCTTCTTTCACTTCGAAGAACTCTTCAGATGGCAATACCGCACTTTCCCATTCTGAATAAAGTGAGGGCCAGTGTTCATGTAGGCTGTCTCTGCCATGCTCTATGACAAATAAGGAATGAGTCGCATGGTTCCAATCCATGGCAATCCCGTCTCTAAGCCCTGTTGCATAGCGAACACCATCTTTTTGTGTTTGATTGAGTTTATCAGCATTAAATTTCCAAATACCAGCGTGTTCAGCAAGTTCAGGACATGGAAATTGACCCGGGCTCAAGGGTCTTCTATCACCAATCTGACAATTATTGGTAAGTGACCCATAATTCACATACATGTTTCCTTGATCATCAAAAGCCAGCGTTTTGGCAGGGTGACCCAGTACATCATTGTGGCTAAGTACGAGTTCCATTTTGTTATTTGGAACTAATTTCCCGGGGCTTAACTTCTGTTTGTACACTGCACTCAAAGTACTAAAATAGATATACCCCTTATAGATTCTCATACTGGTGGGGCCGTATCCGATCTCTGCCTGATAATCTCCAAAATAAATAATACTCCTAGCCTTGCCATTCTTAAAATTTCCTAAAGCCACGTTACCAGAATCTTTTTTTGTACCGGTCAACTTTACATAAATGTCTCCATTTTCATTTACGGCTAGATGCCTGGCATTGCCAATACTGTCTGCGACCACCAGAGCCTCAAATCCATCGGGCAAGAAAAGTCCGCCATTGTCACGATCTCCGGCCGGTAGATCAGTATTTTGACTGAAGTTCGAGAAGAAGGCACTCATAATGTAAATCCATAAAACAACCAAAAACTGAATTATCGATAAAGGCATATTAATTAATTTATAATGTTAAAATTATTTTATTACGAAGAAACATTTTGTGCTCCGGCATAGGCAAATGTTACCAACTTTTTCTCTTTGTTTTCGGGTACAAAACTATCGGTTGTACACAACTTGTGCAAAAACTCGCTTTTTGTGGGTCGCTACGACCAGACCCATCCATCTTCAATTAATTCGTTTAACCTTTACATACATCGCATTTGCCAATAACTTGCCATCCTTGTCAACCAGGTTAGTTGTCAACTTTGTTTTTCCTGCTTTAAGCTGCACAACAAACCGTGCTACTGTCGCTTCAGGTTTTGTATCTATGGTCTGATCAATATCCTGAATCAGAAGCTGCGCCTTTGCAATGGGGCGTGCTGACTTCTGCATATTTAGGGAGTTATCGAAAGGCTCGGTCAGGGTCTTTAATGACTCCTCTGACCAACGTCTTAATTCAATTTCATAGGATCCTGCCCGGCCGACAATCAGATTCCAATTTCCTTTGCTCTTGCAACTGATCAAGCCCCCAAGATTATCGCAATAGTCTCCGTTCCAATCATTCGCATATAGAGATACCGGATTCGCTTCCTTTGAACCAACTATTATAAAACGGTCACGATCAAATTCAGGTTTTACTTTCTTATACCAGTTATCATAATGAGCAAGCATCTTGTGGGCTACAGCAGGAAACTTTTTTATACTATTTTCCTGCTGTCCGGGGTCGTTTTTAATATTGAATAACTCTTTTCCATTAACCAACCGCCACTTATTCCACATAACCAAAGCGGGGTCCCATTTCGCCCCGCTTACCTTGTATTGGACTACACACATTCTATCGTTCAATTTTTTCTGTTGTCCTTTCAAAAGACGAGCAAGACTAGTTCCATCAAATTTATTTCGTCCTGAATTAAGGTTGCAGAGTTCAATTAAGGTAGGAAGCAAATCCTGAACCTGTGTCAGTTCCGCAATATTAGTACCATGTTGGAGTTTACCGTCAACCCAGCGAACAAATAGCGGCACCCTGTGTCCTCCTTCATATACACTCGTCTTTCTATCCCTCATTCCTGCATTAAAGACAGATTGAGCTTCGCCATTTTGTGTGCCATTATCAGACATGAAAATCAGTATCGTATTGTCACGCAATCCTTTCTCCTTCAAAAAAGCTTCAAGTTTTCCGATGTTTTCATCGATATTGGCAATCATGCCATAAAACTCGTAGGGAATGGGTTTACCATGAAATGTTCCCTGATACTGATCAGAATATCTTTTAGCTACTATTTCTGGAATATGCGGTGTATTTGTGGGTATATAAGCAAAAAAAGGTTTCTTTTTGATAGTACACTTTTCAATCCATGTCATTACTTCCTTAAAAAAGATATCAGTAGAGTACCCATTGTATTTAGTGTCTACACCATTGTGCATTAATACAGGATCAAAATAGCTGTTGCCCCAGTAATCAGCCAATGAGGTTATACCCCATGCCCGAAAAGAAATTACTTCTTGAAAACCACGAAAATTTGGAAGGTATGGATAACTATCGCCCAGATGCCATTTACCAAACAAGCCGGTAGCATAGCCTGCCTCAGCAAAAAACTTGGGCATTAATTTAATGTCACTTCTCACCATTGACCTTCCCTGGCAAACGGCAGTTGCACCATTTCGCATTGCGTCATTACCCGTCATTAATTGTCCTCGAGTGGGTGAGCACATTGGCGCAACATGGAAATCCGTGAAACGCACAGATTCAGCGCGTAATTTATCTAAATTAGAAGTCTTTAGTACAGGATTTCCGTGGCTCTGGACATCACCATATCCTTGATCATCTGTGAGTATGATAATTACATTTGGATTCTTCTTTTGCGCCAAAACAGATGGACCAAACAGCAGAAATAGTGGGATAAGGCTAGTAATAAATCTAGTGGTCATAAAAATAAATTATTTTGTCTTTTTTATTAAGCGAATTGCTGAATTTGCGAATCGGTCACCGAGTATGATGTACCCATTAACTGATATGTGTAAATCATTTCTTATTTCGTTGCCATTTCTATTCCCACCGTAGTTCGATAATTTTTGAGCAGAGGCAGCAGTAATATTGCCAATTATTACCTTGCAAAACGACATGCTCAATAAATGCAGCAACCCTATCAATCTAACTTTTTTAAATAAAATATATTTAATGCACATAAAAATTTGAATTAAATATTCATGATTTTATTTACCCCTAATTTAATTTTCATCCTTTCAATTGTTATTGAATGAATATTAGCCATTTCCATTCTACCTACTTTATCCACGAAGATTTCAACTCATTAATAACTAACGAATTGATTTTTGTATCGCCATCAGCTGATAACGAGATACTATAATTACCGGCTTCCGGGACAGCATAACAAGTTGAAACAGCTGCACCTTCGTTGGCAAAAAGCTCAATAGAAGCACGGTCGAGCAATACACGCAATTTAACTTTCCCATCAATTGTTGGTGCCGCAACTTTACTTGTCCCAAAGGCAAACAGCCCATTCCTCTGGTCGTATGCTACTTCCAAACCTCGTATTATAAGTTTTATTGAATTTTTTGGTTCAAATTCAATAGACATATCTATTAATTCAGCTTTCACATTGGACAATTCTTTTTCAGTTTTCTCAACCGACAGGTTTTTGAATTTATACGATTTAGTATAAAGTTTTTCTAATTCTTTTACCGGCCGACGATAAAGACGGACACCTTCAGGGGTAGTCCGTAATTCCATGGTTGTAGGGAACGACATTTGTTGATTAAAGGGCATTCCGGCTTTCTGAAAAACACTGTTGTTACCTTGGTTCATCCACCCGATCATAACAGTCCGATCATCAGGACTATTGTTGAAAGATTGGGCTGCATAAAAATTTGTCCCGAAATCCCCTTTAAAGACCTTTTTATCGGTGGTAAAAGTTTTGCCATCAAAAGTGCCAATTTCATAATCAAAGCTGGCATCGTACAGGAGCCACTTTTTGTTATTTTTATTGCCATCAACTGGGAGTTCAACAAAATCCATGCATTCAAAAACCCATTCCCGGTCTAGGTCACTCGCCATAGTCCAATCCGTCAAATTATCAGAAGTGAAAAATCGAACTTTACCAAGCTTTTCTTCAGGTGTTCCCTCCTTTGCACCTCTTTTTACATAAAGTACCATCACCCATTTTTTACTGGCTTGGTGCCAGAACACTTTTGGATCGCGTTCGCTTTTATCAAAACCCTGATTGGGAACAATTGCCGCGCCATTGTTTACCAATTGGAAAGAACGACCTTTATCGGTGCTGTAAGCAGCTGCTTGATAGAATGGTTCTTTTGCAAAAGTGAAAATAGCAACCATCGTTTTGTTATTCCCTTTTTGTTTTCCCAAACTATTATTTTGATCTACAACCGCTGTTCCAGAAAAAATTGTCCCACCTCCATAAGGAAGAATAGCGTGTGGTAACTGCTCCCAATGAACCATATCGACACTCACGGCATGTCCCCAAGTCATATTACCCCATTTGGTATCTTTCGGGTTGTGTTGAAAAAATAGATGGTATTCCCCATCGTACCAAACCATTCCGTTTGGATCATTGTGCCAGTTTTTTAAGGAGGTAAAATGAAATTGAGGTCGTAGTATTTGATTGTAATCTACCTCTTTATAAGAATCAAAAGTTTGCATTTCTAGATTCTGTTTGTTAAGAACGTCAGTTTGAGCCACTAAATTTGTTGATGAAGACAATACTGTCGCCGTTAAAAAAATGATACTTATATTAATAAGACTTTTTATTTTTTTCATGATTTTTTAATTGAACTATACCACACAAAAATATGGTTATTTAAATTTTCAATTTTACATATTATTATCAAGTTCTAATGATATATTATCAACAATTAGTGAAATAGTTATAAAAATCCGAATTATTGTCTAAATCTTCCCAATCTAGAACTACTCAAATCCCTTGATTTTATTACCGGAAATATGTTCACCTAAATCTATTGGAGGGTGAAAGATTTACGGATGAAAGTGTCATGGTTATACCACATTTTTTCTGTTTTGTGCCTAGAATGTATCAAGAATTTTCAAAGCGATTAAATGATCAAAATCTAATTAAAGGCTGCTAACTTTAATTTTATGATTTTTTTTACCCGTCTTAAGTACGGTTAGGCATTTGTAAATTGTATTGTAAACGGTTTGTCGAACTAAATGATGTTCCTGCATTATTTCCTCTACAGATTTCTCGTAGATGAACCTTTCTGTAAATATGAATCTTTGTCTTTTGGTTAACAAATTTAGTTTATGTTCAAAAATTCTTTGTTTGGTTTCTTTAGTTTCAGCCGCTACTGTGGATGTCAGGAAGTTTTCGGTTTCTTGAATTTTAAGGAATAAAGAGTCATATTCATTTGGGATTCCATCGTATTTCAACTCTTTTTGCTTAACCTTGATCATGTGATTTTTAATGCATCGTTTTAAGTAAAAATCCAAGGTCTTTTCAACCGAAATACGTTCTCTTGATTTCCATAAAGCGATAAAAATATCTTGATAGCCATCTTTTAAATCATCTTCACAGTGAGGAAAAAGACATTTGCCATAGCAGAAAATGCGCTTATAATAATGCTCATATAAAATTTGAAAAGAACAAGTGTCCCCAAGTTTAAGTTGCTGAATGTAGAATGATTCTTGTGCCGCGGTCACTTGAATGTTAACTGGTAACAATAAAATAATTCCTCAAAATTAGACCGAGTTGAATTTCGTAAATTGATAAATTTTATCAAAAAATATTGAAATATCATCCAAATCGATTTAAATTCAGCAAATTATATATTAAATGAAGCCGATATTTAAGAAAGTTGATTCAAAATCAGAGGAAGCATTTGTCGCGCGGATTGACCAATTTGCTCAGTTTTACAATAAATGGCATTTCCATCCCGAGTTAGAGTTGACCCATATTGTTAAAGGGAGGGGAACTCGTTTTGTAGGCGACAATATTGAATTTTTTCAGGATGGGGATTTAATTCTTATTGGGTCTAATTTACCTCATGTTTGGAAAAATCAAAATAAGGAATCTGAGCTTTCGGTTGCTCGTGTGGTTCAATTTTTGCCCAACTTTATGGGAGATGACATTCTAAAGTTGATTGAGTTCAAGAATATCCAAAAACTTCTAATCAAGTCTTCTTTTGGTCTTAAAATTGAAGGCGAGGCGAAGGTTCTAATTTTAGGTTTTTTAAATAAATTATTCAAGACTGAGGATCCATTAGAAAGAATTATTATAATTATTAAAATGCTAGATTGCCTAGGAACTTCAGATGACCCAGTTCCTATCTCTAAAAGTTTGTTTTTAGTTGAACTAGATAAACAAAACAAAGACCGATTAAATCGAGTCATTGATTATACCATTACCAACTTTGCTTCAAAGATCATGCTAGAGGATGTAGCCTCAATATCAAACATGTCTGTTTCAAATTTCTGTAAATTTTTCAAAGTCCGAGTAAAGAAAACGTATGTACAATATCTTACCGAGGTAAGGATTGGAATGTCATGTAAAATGCTAATTGAAAATCAGTTATCTATTAATCGGATTGCTTATGATTCAGGTTTTGTCAATATTTCAAATTTCAACAGAGCGTTTAAATTAAACAAAAATATGACCCCATTTTCATATCGAAAATTATACCAACTCGGATAATTTGATGCTTAAAATCTATTTTGATGAATTATTTTCAATAATCCGTTCATCGTTATTCATTAATAATAAACTATGAAAAAAATCTTATTATTCTGCTTTTTATACACTTTTTCAGGAGTTCTGAACGCGCAAAGTTTTGACATAAACTTGATTAAAAGCCGTATAGTAGCTGATCTATTTGCAAATTCTGTGGACGACCAACAAGTAGGCCAAACGATATCACATTTGAAGAATGATGGTAGTTTTAACAATATCGATTATTCAGATCTAAGTACGACAGCTAGTTTTCCACATGGTCGGCATACCAGTGATTTAGCTCAAATGGCCAAGGCTTTCAATAGTCCAAAATCCATGTATTACAAAAGTGTGGCGCTTAAGGAGGCAATCATTCTCGGCCTGAATTATTGGGTTCAAATGGATTTTGTGGGGGATAATTGGCACGATAATCAAATCACCACGCCCACGAATTTGATCAATGTAGTAATGGCAATCGGGCAAGAATTACCTCGGGATCTTATGGAAAAACTCAAACCGATTATCGGCAGAGCCAATATGAACGCTTCTGGTGCCAGACCCAGCGGAGATCGAATTGTTATCGCTGGTCTTTTGGCCAAAAACATGCTTTTTTTAAGTAATGAAACTGAATTTAATTCCATCATCAGGATCATCGAAAGCGATATGAAATTTGCTAACGGGGAAAGGGGCATGCAGCAAGATTATAGCTTTCACCACCGACCGGACCGTGTTAATAACACTACATCTTATGGCTATTCGAAATTCGCAAATACCTACGGCGAATGGGTATCTTATGTGGCTGGGACAAAATTTCAATTTTCAAAGGATAAAATTAATCAGTTAGTTGATTATTATTTGGATGGGGTTTATAAGCAATTGGTCTATGGGGTATATGAAGATGTGGGCGTGAAAAATAGGGATATCACCAACAAATCGGCACATCAGCCACGAGGAACGCTCGAAATCGACCGAATGTTAGCTGCTACGGATTATCGGAAAAAGGAGTTGGAGGAAATCAAGGCCTTACGAAAAGGAATAGGTAATCCAACTGCTTCATTTGCCAAGTTCTTTTGGCAAACTGAGCATTTTGTCTTCCAAAGACCCCATTTTTACACCAGTGTTCGCATGTTCTCCACCCGCAATCAAAACATGGAGCAACCCTACAACGGACCTGGGAAACCTACCGCACATCGAGCGGATGGAACGAATTATTTGTCCTTGAAAGGGGATGAATACCATGGGATTTGGCCCGTGTACAATTGGCAAAAAATCAGTGGAACCACCATCATGCAAAAACCAGAATTACCTAGTCCAAAAGATATTCAAAAAGAAGGACTAACTGATTTTGTGGGTGCGGTCACTGATAATCTTTATGGCGCTGTGGCTTTTGATTTTAAAAGTCCGCATGATTTGTTGGAGGCCAAAAAGTCTTGGTTTTTTTTCGATGATGAATATGTCTGCTTGGGCGCGGGAATCAAACCGAAAAAATCTTTGCCAGTTTATACCACCATAAACCAGGTATTGCTGCGAAGTGACGTTCGTGTACAAAAACAAGGTGAGCGCCAAAGCCTGCCGAGAGGCAATCGGGCCATTGATGAGT
>Ga0209829_10001352_pt1 | contig 20074 bp, 11 predicted proteins | sample C_140205_EF_Meta_FD_187311 | JGI IMG/M metagenome (GOLD analysis project Ga0209829, IMG submission 187311) | Freshwater microbial communities from Lake Croche, Canada to study carbon cycling - C_140205_EF_MetaG (SPAdes) (version 2) | ecosystem: Environmental > Aquatic > Freshwater > Lake...
GTCGGCCACGATCCCGGCACCCACATTGAAATGAATGTGTTCCCCCATGCAAACGGCCGTGCGGATGGCGATGCTCAATTGGCTTTCCCGATTGAACCCGAGGTAACCGATCGCGCCGCAGTAGGGTCCTCGGGACACCGGTTCCAGTTCGTCGATGATTTCCATGGCACGGAATTTCGGCGCGCCTGTGATGCTGCCGCCGGGAAAGCAGGCGGCGAAAGCGGCAAAATGAGTCACCTCCGGCCGCAATCGGCCTTCGACGGTTGAAACGAGATGCTGAACCTGCGGGAACTTTTCCAGACGCGCCAGTTCGGGCGTCTGCACGGTTCCAAAGTCACAGATCTTGCCCAGATCGTTGCGCAGCAGGTCGGTGATCATGACCAGTTCGGCCAGTTCCTTCGGGCTGGTTTGCAACTCGCAGGCCAGTTGGCTGTCCCGGATCGGATCGGCGTCCCTGGGCCGGGTGCCTTTGATAGGCCGGGTGACAATATGCGAGCCGCTCAGGCGCAAGAATTGTTCGGGAGAGGAGGATGCGACTTGAAAGGCACAGTGCTGTTCTCCGGCGTCACAATCGAGGAAGGCGGAAAACGGGGCGGGCGAAACGGCCTCCAGCCGCTGGAAAAAATCCCAGCCGAAAACCGGGGCGGAACAGCCCGCCCCACCCACCGGGCCGGCCGCGGCTGCGGGTGTCTGCCAGACTTCAGCCGTCAACCGTTGCGAGAGGTTCACCTGGTAAATATCCCCGGCCCGGATATAGCACTGGGCGCGCTGCACGGCGCTGATGAATTCGGATTGGGCAAGGTTTGTGGTGAGGCCGGGGGTGGAATTCGGCCTTGAATCGGGCAGGAGCGGGTTCGTCTGCTCCGCGCTGAGCTGGCTGATCAGCCGGGATTTCCAAAATTCGAGCTGAGAGATTGCGCGGCTCTCGCTGCGGGAACCTTCAGAGTTCAGGCCGGTGGAGACGATGCATACCTTGCCGAGGCGGTGGTCATAGACGACGAGGCTGTCGTAAAAGCCCACGCAGCAATCGGGCAGCTCCAAGTCGTTGATCGCCCGGCGCGGCAGTTTGGGTTCGCTGAAGTTCTTGAGATCATACCCCCAGTAGCCGAAGCAGCCGCCGAGTGGAAAGGGCAGATCGATTTCATCCAGCACCTCAAAACGCGACATCAAGCTGTCCAGCAGATGCCACGGATCGCCGAATTGGGTCTGCGATTCCAGCCCCGGATTCTGGGGTCGGCTCAGTTCGCAGCGGGAACCGAAGGAGCGGAAGGTCAGAACGGGGTTGGCCGTCACAAAAGAGTAACGGGACTGAGGCGAGTCAAACAAGGCGCTGCGCAGCAGCACCACGTTCCGCTCACCCATCAACTGGCGGACGAGTGATTCCGGCGTGTGCGCGGTCGCAATCTCTTGGATCAAGGGGCGCATCCGGAGTGAGGCGGCGTTTCAAAAACTCAGCAGTTTCGCCAGACCCCGGTCGGTCTTTAACGGGCTGATCAGGGCCAGATTCAGCCGGTCCGGGCGGAAAAAGTCGCGGGCCACGGCCCTAATGTCTCCGGCAGTGACTTTTTGCAGGCGCTGTTTGGCTTCCGCTGGCGAGAAAATCTGGCCGTAACCCAGCAGATGTTCTCCCACCCAGTTCATCTGGTTGTCGGTGCTCTCCAGGCTCAAGTCCATCTGTCCGACGGCATAGTCGCGGGCGCGGCGCAATTCGGCGGCACCGGGGGGCGCTTCGGTGCAGCGCCGCAATTCCCGGCCAACCAAGCGCAGAGTTTCTTTCACATTGCCTGTGTCCAATCCGGCGGAAATCACCAGATCGCCGGTGTCAGCGTAAAAACTGGGCGAGCTGTAAATCGAATACGCCAGGCCGCGGTCTTCGCGGATGACCTGAAAGAGGCGTGAACTCATGTTCTCGCCGAGAATGACGTTGAGCAGGCGGAGTGCGAACCGGCGGTCGTCATGGCGTGAGCAGGTGTGGATGCCCAGTGCGAGCTGGGTCTGCTCCGTTTTTTTGGAGAGCAGATTCACCCGGGGCGAGCGCTGGGCGATCAGGGCCGGCTCAAACACAGGGCGCGGGCCGGTTTTGAAGTGCCGCGCCCGGCGCGCCACGGCCGCCACGGCCTGCTGGTGCCGGATGTTTCCCGCCACCACAATCACCGTGGCGCCGGTGACATAATTCCCGCGCAGATAATCGAGGAGTTTGCTGCGGGTCAGGGCGTTGAGCGAGGCCGCGGTGCCGGTGACAGAGCGGCCCAGCGGCTGCCCCGGCCAGAGTGTCGCATTGAGCAGTTCTTGGACGTGCTGAGCGGGCTGGTCCAGATACATCGCAATTTCCTCCTTGATGACATCGCGTTCCTTGGCGATATCCGCCGGCGTGAACTTCGAGTTGAGCAGCATGTCGACGAGCACATCCAGCAGCGTGTCGAAGCGGTCGGCTCCGGCGCGGGCGTGGAAACAGGTCATCTCCTCGCTGGTGAACGCGTTCAAATAACCGCCCACTCCTTCCACGGCCTGGGAAATTTCCTCGGAGGATCGTTTGGGGGTCCCTTTGAAGAGGAGGTGTTCGATGAAATGACAGGCGCCGTTGAGCGGGGCGGATTCGCAGCGGGCGCCGGTGCCCACCCATACGCCGACGCTGACGCTGGCCATGTGCGGCATTTCGGCAGTGGCAACGGTCAGGCCGTTGGGGAGACGGGTGAATTGATACATGGGATTAGGGATTTGATCCGGAGGGAGGTGCCCCGCGGGACGGTTGCGGTTTCAGCCCGCGCCTTGGGCCCCGGCTCATGAAAAGGCCTTGGGAATGGTTTGCGGCACCCCGGATTCACGCCGGTAATCAACGAGAATCTCCAGCGCTTCCTCCACATCGTCCGTCAGATGGAGCAAATCCAGATCGGCACTGTCGATGAATCCCTTCTCCCGCAGCGCCGGTTTGAGCCAGCGCAGCAGGCCCTGCCAATGTTTTTTGCCGAAAAGGATCATGGGGAAGCGCGAGATGCGCTCGGTCTGGGCCAGGGTGAGGACCTCGAAAAGCTCGTCCAGCGTGCCGAATCCGCCGGGGAGATAGATGAAACCCATGCTGTATTTGGTGAAGCAGACTTTCCGGGCGAAGAAGTAATGGAACTGGATGGGCACATTGGCGTAGGAATTGCCCCGCTGCTCGCGGGGCAGTTCGATATTCAGCCCGACCGATTTGCCCTTGGCCTGGGACGCCCCCCGGTTGGCGGCTTCCATTATCCCGGGACCGCCGCCGGTGATGACCGCAAAGTCATTCTGGGCCAGCTTGCGGCCCAGCGCCTGCGCGGCCCGGTAATAGGGATCGGTCCGCCGGGTGCGGGCGGAACCGAAAATCGTCACCGCCGGCCCGAGTTTGGACATCGTTTCAAACGATTCCACGAACTCGGCCATGATGCGAAAGATCCTCCAAGGATCTTCGCGGATGAAGTGGTTGGTTTCGCTCATGGGTTTGATGAGGGCTGGGTTGGGCGCAAGGCACGTCAACCCCTGCGTTGCCGCCGCTCGGGGCGCCGCCCCTCCGGCTGTTCCGACCGCTGGGGTGCGCGGGGATGCCGGGGTTTGCGCACCGGCTCGATCGTTTTGGGCCGCGCCTTGGGCACCAGCACCAAGGGACACCCTTCGTAGCCAAACGCCTTCCGCAGTTGGTCCCCGAGATATTTTTTGTATTGGTCGGAAAAAAGCTCGTCCCGGTTGACGAACAGCAGAAAGGTCGGCGGCGACTGGCGCACCTGGGTCGCGTAGAAGAATTTCAAGCGGTGGCCCAGATCGCTCACGGGTTGGCGGCGCTCCACCGCATCTTGAATCGTGCGATTGAGAATGGCTGTGGGGACTTTCTGTTGCAACTGCGCCGCCACGTAACGGACCGCTTCCAGTAGGCGCTCCAGATGAAAGCCTGACTTGGCCGAGGTGAAAATCACCGGCGCGTAATCGAGGAAGAAAAGCTTCTCCTGTACCCATTCGCCGAACTCAGACAGGGTGGTCACCGGGTCGTCGTTCCCCTCCCGGTGCTGTTTGCGGGCGCGCCGCTGAATCTCTTCCTTGCGCGCTTCAAGCACTTTCTCGTCGAACAAGTCCCATTTATTGATAACCACAATGCAGGCCTTGCGTTCCTCGACAATCCGATCCGCTATTTTCTTCTCTTGCTCCGTGATTCCGGCCTCGGCGTCCAGCACCAGCAAGGCTATGTCGCAGCGCGCGATGGAATCCTCGGAGCGTTTCACGCTGAAAAACTCGATAGAATCCCCGATGCTCCGGGTTTTACGCATGCCGGCGGTGTCGATCAGGATATATTTCTGGCGCACGCCTTCCGTCTCAACCTCAAAAGGCACATCCACCGAGTCGCGCGTGGTCCCGGGAATGGGCGAGACAATGACCCGCTCCGACCGGGTCAGGGCGTTGATGATCGACGACTTCCCGACATTGGGTCGGCCGACAATGGCAAGTTTCAGGGGGGCCGGCGGCGCTGCCGCCGCCGTCGCATCCTCACCCGCTGCGGGTCCGGAACTTTCTTCCCCTTCAACGACCGGATGGAGGGCTTCGCTGGAGGCGGGCAGCAATGCCATCGCCGCGTCCATCAAGGGGTGTATGCCTTCGCCATGAATGGCGCTGACCGGGAAAATCTTCTCAAAACCCAGCCGGGCGAACTCATCCGCTCCGGATTCCGCGCGGCTGGTGTCGACCTTGTTGACCGCCACGAGGACGGGCTTGCCGCAGCGCCGCAGGCGGGTGGCCACTTCGCGATCCAGAGGCACCACTCCCTCCTGCACGTTGACCACAAGCACAATCACGTTGGCCGATTCAATGGCCAGGCCCACCTGCTCGATGGCGGCCTGGGTGATCACGTCCTCGGCCTTTTCCCGCCGTAACAGGCCGATGCCGCCCGTGTCCACCAAGGTGAATGGCCGCCCGTGCCACTCGGCCTCCGCAGAAACACGATCCCGGGTGACACCTGGCTGGTCATGGACGATGGCGATGCGCCGGCCGACAATGCGGTTGAAGAGGGCTGACTTCCCGACGTTGGGCCGGCCTACGATGGCGATTAGATCTGACACAGCGTCATGATGCCGCAGTTTGGTCCCGTGCGAAAGTGAAAGGTTCGGTGGCGTTTCGCGGTTCACGCCCCCGTTCTTTACGGGCTGTATAAATTTGTAAAATGGGGAAACGGCATGGATTCCGCTTTTGCCCGCCAGTTTAAATCCCCACCAATCCATCCGGCAGTTGACAACGCCGCGTCTGAATACTATCCATGTGGATAGTTATGACCGGATTGACCCAGATTCAAAAAAAGGTGTTGGAGTTTCTACAGGCGGAGAACCAGGCGGGGCGCCCAGGTCCCACCCTGCGTGAGATCGCGGCGCACTTCGGATTCCGGGCGCACCGGGCGGCGGCCTGCCATCTGGAGGCCCTCAAGCACAAAGGCTTTCTGGAATCCACCCCCGGCAAGGCCCGGTCGCTGCGCCCGACCAATCCGCTGCAGAAGCTGCGCCAACACGTCGTGGATATCCCCCTCTTCGGCTCCATCCCGGCCGGCTTCGGTGACGACCGGGAATCGGATCCCGAGGGCTGCGTTTCGGTGGATGTCGCCACGATCGGATTTAGTCCGACCCGCAACACCTTCGCCCTGCGGGTGACGGGCGATTCGATGATCGGCCGGCATATCTGCTCCGGCGACATTGTGATTCTGGAGCATGGTCCCGAACCGAGGCACGGGCAGATTGTGGCGGCGCTGATCGACCGGAAAAGCACGCTCAAAACCTTTCTGCTGAAAAACCACCGCCCCTTCCTCAAGGCGGAAAACCCCAAATACCCGGACCTGATCCCGTCCGAGGAACTCATGATTCAGGGGGTGTTCCGGGGGCTGATCCGAAAGGCGCGGGAATGAACCATGCGGACCATTGTTCATCTGGATGCGGATGCTTTTTTCGCCGCGGTCGAGCAGGCGTCGGACCCGAAATTGCGGGGCCGGCCCATCGCCGTTGGCGGCGAGAAACGCGGCATCATCGCCTCGGCCTCGTATGAGGCGCGGCGATTCGGCATCTATACGCCGATGCCCACCGCCCGGGCCCGGAAGCTGTGCCCGAAGCTGATCGTATTGCCCGGCGATTTTGAGCGCTACGAACAGTTTTCCAACTGGATGTTTGGCTACTGTTACGACTTCACACCGGAGGTGGAGCAGACTTCGATTGATGAGGGGTATTTTGACCTTTCGGCCGCGCGCCGTCCGGCGGTCGAGATTGCCCAGACGATTCGCAATGCCATCGGGCAGAAGCTGAAAATCAACGTCAGCGAAGGCATCGCCACCAGCAAGCTCGTCAGCGCGGTGGCTTCGAAACTGAACAAGCCCTCGGGCTTCACGACGGTATCGCCCGGAGACGAGGCGGCTTTTCTCCAGCCGTTGCCAAACCAGTGGCTGCCGGGTATCGGTCCAAAAACCAGTGCGCGGCTCAATGCCGCCGGCCTGGCGCGCATCTCGCATGTCGCCGCCACCCCGCTGGATCTGCTCGGGCTTCTGCTTGGTCCTGCGGCGGCGGGCATCCGCCAGTTTGCCCGCGGCATTGATGAGCGTCCGTTGATCCCGGCCCGCACACCCCAAAAATCCTTCAGCCAGCAGGAGACGTTCGCGGCCGACCTGACGGACGAGGATTATGCCGAAGCCACGCTGCGGCGCATGGCGGACAACTTGTTTTCCAAAGTCCGCGAGGAGGGGCGCTGCATCCGCACGCTGACCGTGAAGGTGCGCTATAACGACATGGCCGAGGACCAGGCGGGGGAAAGCTTGAGCGAGCCGACGGATCTTGAAACCGAGGTGTATGGGCGTTTGCGCGTTCTGTTGCGGGCGGCTTGGAAACGGCGCGTGAGCCTTCGCCTGGTCTCGTTGAAGCTCTCCCAGATTTACGACGGCCGGTTTCGCAGCGAGCTGCCGCTTGAAATATCCGTTCAGCGGCAGGAAGCCCGGTCGCGGTTGGCTGGGGTGATCGACGAGTTGCGCCGCAGTCGGGGACATGAAGTAATACTTCGAGGGCACGACTTTCTGCTGATGAATCGGCCCGAAGATGCCGCACGGCCCTTGTCACAGCCGGCTCCGCCACAAATCCGTCGCCGGGCTATGCCCGGGCAGGTGCAATCCTATGTGCCGTTGCGTGTTCGCAGTCACTATTCGTTTCTGGATTCCACGCTTTCGCCTGCCGCCATTGTGGGATTGGCCAGGCAACACGGCTTGAAGTCCGTGGCGCTGACGGACACCGGCAACTTGCACGGCGCGGTGGAGTTCACCCAAGCCGCCCGGGAGGCGGGGATCCAACCGATTCTGGGCGTAGAGGTGACAGTGGGTGACCACCCGCTCCTGCTTCATGTGGAATCAGCCTCGGGTTATCCCAATCTCTGCCGGCTGCTCTCCCGCCATGCGGAGCGGTTCGCCAATGTCGGCGAGGAATCATCCGTCGCAGCCCGGCAGCGAGCGCCATTCCGGCGCGAAGAGCTTGATGGCCTCACCGGTGGCTTGATTGCAGTCAGCGGAGACATGCGCATGGCGGACTTGTTTCCGGGCCGATTCTACAGCCTGATAACGACGCGGGATGAAGTGACGGAGTTTCGCGGGATTGCGGCACCCGCCGTGCATTATGCCGCTCCGGAGGACCGGCGGAAATTTGATATCCTGCAAAGCATCCGCACCCTCACCCTGCTGGGAGAGAAGCATCCGGCCAAGTGTGAGGGTGGCCGGTTTCATTTCCGCACGCCGTTGGATATGGCTGCGGCGTGCCGGGAGCATCCCGAATGGCTCAGGCACACGGAGGAGATTGCGGAGCGCTGCCGCTTTGAGCTGCCCTTGGGCAAACCGCAGTTCCCGGAATTCCGCACGCCGGACGGTTCGACGGCCACCGCATTTCTACGGCGATTGGCTTGGGAAGGGGCGCAACGTCTTTACCGCCCACCCCAACTCCCTGCCGTCCACGCCCAGTTGGACGAGGAGCTGGGAATCATCGGCGCTGTCGGCTACGAAGACTATTTTCTCATCACCTGGGATCTGCTGCAGGAGTGCCGGCGACGCGGGTTGGAATGGATCACGCGTGGCAGCGCAGCGGATTCGCTGGTTTGCTACTCCCTTGGCATCAGCGGGGTTTGTCCGATCCGGTTCGAACTTTATTTCCGTCGTTTTCTCAACCGCGAACGCATGGCGCTGAACAAGCTGCCGGACATCGACATTGATTTTGCGCATGATGCGAAGGATGAGGTGGTGAAGATCGTGTTCGGGAAATACGGTGCGGCGCAGTGTGCGGTGGTCGGCGGATTCTCCACCTTCCAGGCCCGGAGCGCGTTTGCGGAATCGGCCAAAGTCCTCGGAGTTGCCGAGCGCGAAGTCCGGCGGTTCACCGATCATTTTCCCTGGGGGTTCGGTGGCGGGTGCAACTCCGATGAGGTGTCGGGTGAATCCGGGTTGCGCGGGAAACTGCGTGCGAGCCCGGAAAACCGCGACCTCCCGATCGACGAAGAACCCTACCGCACGGCGCTGGAAATGGCCGCCCTGCTCGACGGCGTCCCCCGATACCCCAAGATGCATCCCTGCGGTCTGGTTTTGTCGCGGCAGCCGCTGGAGGAGCTGACCCCGACCTTCATTTCCAACAAGGGTTTGCCCACCACTCATTTCGACATGGACGCCGTGGAAGCGGTGGGGTTGGTGAAGATGGATATTCTTGCCCAAGGCGGTCTGGCCGTGTTGCGCGATGTGAAACACATGTTGGCCGACCGGGGCATAATCGTTGACCTGGAACGCTGTTTCGCGCGGGAAAAAGCCGGAGGCCGTCTGTTGCTGGGAGACCCGCAGGCGGTCGAACCCTGGCAGGATACCGCCGTCTGGGAGATGATTGCCGGTGGCGGCGCCCGCGCGGTGCATCACATCGAATCGCCGGCCATGACGAGCCTCTGTCAGATGTGCGGGGTGCGGGAGATTGACGGGATCATCGCCATCGTCAGCGTGATCAGGCCCGGTGCTGCCAACGAGGGTAAGAAGCAGGCCTTCACCCGTCGTTATCAGGGGCTGGAGCCGGTGACCTATCCCCATCCTTCGTTGGAGTCGTGTCTGCGCAGCACCTATGGGCTGGTGGTCTACGAGGAGCATATCCTCCAGGTCTGCGAAGCCTTTGCCGGCATGGCGCCGGGCCGGGCCGATCTACTGCGGCGCGCGCTTGCCAAACAAAAGCGGGCAGTGATTGAGGAACTGCGGCTGGAATTTTTCCAATCCGCCCACGCCCGCGGACACCCTCCGGAAAAGACAGCCGAGGTCTGGGAGCTGGTCAGCGGCTTTGCCGGCTATGCCTTCTGCAAAGCACACAGCACGGCTTATGGCGTCGAGGCCTATCAATCGGCATGGCTGAAACACTATTTCCCTGCGGAATTCATGGCTGCCGTGCTGACAAATGGCAAGGGCTTCTATCATCCTCTGGTCTATGTGCTCGAATGCCACCGGCTGGGATTGTCATTCCTGCCCCCTTCGGTGAACGAACCGGGCCCGGCCTATGCCGTGCATGGTCGGGTCCTTCGCGTGCCGCTCTCCCGGGTCAAAGGTCTGACAGCACGAACGGTGGAGGTGATGCTGGAGGCGCGTGCCGTGGGGCCGTTCGATTCAATGCCGGATTTTTTCCGGCGGGTGGCTCCGGAAGGTGGCGATTTGGAATCCCTGATCCGCGCCGGAGGTTTTGACGGGTTTGGTGAGACTCGGACCCGCCAGTTCTGGCAGGCGCAACAACTCTTGCAACTCGGCGGTGGAAACGCTGTTTCGGGTCAGGGTTGGCTGCTGCCTACGGTCGATCCAGTTTCGCTGCCGCAAATGTCCTTGCACGAGCCCACGTATCAGGAGCGGTTGCTGTGGGAAACGGAGCTGTTCGGATTTCCCGTGAGCGGGCATCCGCTTGAGGTTTTCGCGGATATTGCCTGGGACACCTATTGTCCGGTGAACCGGCTTGGAGAATTTGTCGGACAGATTGTGACCGTCTGTGGTCTGGTGGTGGAGCAGCGCACGCATCATCAGTCGACGGGTGAGCCGATGAAATTTCTTTCGCTGGCTGATTGGAGCGGCATAGTGGCGACGGAGCTTTTTGCCCGGACCTACCAGAGTTATGGTCTGGCCACCGTGCGGTATCCGGTGCTGGAAGTGGAGGCTCGGGTGGAGCCGTTTGAAAACGGGCGAGGCTTTTCGCTCCGGGTTCTGCGGGCCGGCAAGCCAAGGACCCGCAACACCGCCGAGTCAGGAAAATAAATTGTCAGCACCTTCAGCTCATTGTCCCGCGCCGTCGGCTCCGCCCCCGTCCAGATCGATGAGGATATCGCGTGGTTCCGCCCCTTTGTTGGGGCCGACGATGCCCCGGTTTTCCAACTCATCCATGATGCGGGCGGCGCGGCCGTAGCCGAGTTTGAGGCGGCGTTGAAGCAACGAGACGCTGGCTTTCTGTTCGCTGCGGATGACTTCGATGCAGTTTTCGATCAGTTCTTCGTCCTCATTGATACCACCTTCGCCCGGCATCGAACCGGTTGATTTGGCGAGCTGTTTGTGGATTTCCAATTCATAACTGGGTTTGCCTTGCTTGGCGATGAAGTCGACCGCGCTCTGTATCTCCTGATCCGTTATGAGAGCGCCTTGGGCGCGTTTGAGGTTGGCGGAGCCGGGGGGCAGATAAAGCATGTCGCCCTTGCCCAGCAGCTTGTCGGCCCCTTTGGCGTCGAGAATTGTGCGTGAGTCCACCGCCGCGGCCACTTGGAAGGCGATTCGCGCGGGAATGTTGGACTTGATGACGCCGGTGATGACATCCACCGAGGGGCGCTGGGTGGCGACGATGCAGTGGATGCCGGCGGCGCGGGCCATTTGGGTGATCCGGGCGATGGCCATTTCCACCTCGGCAGGTGCGACGAGCATCAGGTCCGCCAGTTCATCAATGATGACGACGATGTAGGAGAGTTTTTCGGGGATGACGATTTCATCCTCGCGCGGGACGACAATTTCCTCGTCGACTTCCACGGCGAAGCCGTCAGCCCCGGGTTCGACCTTCTCCTTTTTTGCCGTGAGGGGCAGTTCGGGTTCGACGATCGGGAGCGGGTTGTTTTTCGGGCGTTCGTTGAATGATTTGATGTTTTTAATGCCGACGCGGGCGAAAATCTGGTAGCGCTTTTCCATCTCATTGATGACCCAGCGCAGCGCCAAGATCACTTTTTTGGCGTCGGTTACCACCGGGACCACGAGGTGCGGCAGCACATTGTAGAGCTGGAGTTCGACCACCTTCGGATCGATCATTACAAAACGCATCTGGTCCGGGGTGAAGCGGTAGAGGAGCGAGGCGATGATGGAATTGATGCAGACGGATTTGCCGGAGCCGGTGCTGCCGGCGATCAGGAGGTGGGGCATCTCCGCCAGATCGGCAATGATGGGTTGCCCGTAAACGTCCTTGCCCAAGGCGATGGGGATTCGGGCTTTGGTGTTGCGCCATTCGTCTGATTCGAAGAGGTCGCGCATGATGACCTTGGTCTTGATGAGGTTGGGCACCTCCACGCCGACGGAACTTTTGCCGGGAACCGGGGCCAGTATGTTGATGCGTTCTGCTTTGAGGGCGGCGGCGATATTGTTTGAGAGGTTGACGATTTTTTCAAGCTTCACCCCGGGCGCGGGATGCAACTCGTATCGGGTGATGGTGGGCCCCTTGGTGATGTCGCCCAGTGAAACCTCGATTTGGAACTGGGTCAGGGTCTGCTGCATCAGCCGGGCATTGGCCATGAGCTCCTCCTTCGATTCGGTGGGCTTGGCGGTCATGTCGGCGTGCTGCAGGAATTCGAGTGTCGGTAGCTTGTAATTCCCGATCATCGGGACGGAGGCCACGGTGACAGGTTTTCGTTTGAGCGTGGGCCGCGTTCGGGGCATCAGGGTGGAACTGTCCGGGCCGTTGGCGGGGGAATCACCGTTTTTATGAACCGTTGCTTCTGTGGTGGATTCCTGTTTCCGCTCCGATGCGGCGGAGGAGTCCGCGGCCGCGAGTTCACGGGCGGATATGACTTCAACCCCCTCGGCGAGATGAGTGTCTTGGGACGGTTCTGAGGGGTCGTTTTTCCGGCCGCGGGGTTTGGGTTGGGGCACGCTGAGGTCGCGTATGGTGGGTTCCGGCACGGGTTGCCCGTCTGCGCCCAAGCCGCTGTTGGTGCTCACACCGGGCTCGCGCTCCAGTTTCTCGCGTTGTTTTCTCGTTTCTTGCAGTTTTCGTTCCAGCACCATTTCCTCGTCGGAAAGTTCGATCCCGGCGGCATTCTTGCGGATGGGGAGGCGGCGCACCCAGTCGCCCAGGCGGAAATTGGTTAGGAAGAGCACGCTGATGAGCAGCAGGGCGGAGTGCACAATGGTGGCCCCGAAATTGCCTAGAGCCCAAAAACCAAAAGTATAGGGCAGGTATCCCAGCCAGCCTCCGGCAGAGGGCGCGTCCAGAGACTCCTTGATATGTTGCAGAGGGTTGTCCAGCAGGTGGAGCAGACCGGTCAGGGAAACCATCATCACCGAGCACCAGAGCAGCATCCAGTTTTGACGTGCGCGAAGGTGCGTCAGGCTTTTGAGAAAGTGGGACAGCCCGAAGGCGGTGAGCAGGAAAGGAACCAGATAGGCGGCCGCCCCAAGGCATTGAAAGGAGCTGTGCGCCAGCCCCGCCCCCGAAGGGCCGATCCAGTTGTGCGCCGGCTTGTTGGGCGGATTGATGTGCGACGACAAGTCGTTCGCATCAAAGGAGAACTGGGCGATCATCAGCAGCAGTGCCGCCGCAATCGAAGCCACGCCGATGATATCGTCGAAGCCGTGCAATGGTTCTGAGTCTGCCGCTGGTTTTCGTGCCATGCCCTAAACTTAACAGTGGCGCGCAAGAGGTGACAAGCGACGAGTGACTCCAATCCTCCGGCGCGCACATGGGCAATGGGTCTGCAGTTCGTGATATTGCCAGACCAGCCGATGCGGGGTGATTTCCCGGCATGGCTCGCAAGTTGAGAGTTGGGTGTCCCGGCGTGACCGGGAGTTGCCGCTCGTCACCCGCCGCGGGCCTTGGTAGGGTTGTTTAACAGCATGGCAAAACAAAAAAACAGCTTTCTAAAAATCCGATCGCTTCTGGATGTAAGCACCCTGCGCTCAGACGCCGAAGTGACGGGCCTGCACCAGTTCCTGCATTTCTGGGTCCTCGTGGGCAAGAGCTTTGTCGGCAACCGATGTCCGGTCCGCGCCTCGGCCCTGTCTTACTCGACCCTTTTGGCCATCATTCCCCTCTGTGCTCTGGCCATTGGCGTGACCAGTAGCCTGCTTAAGGACGAGGGGGAGGAGCGGATTTATCACTTTATCGAACAATTTGTTTCGGGAGTGGTGCCTTCGGCCGCGGCGCCATTGCGCGGGGCGGCGGGGGCTTTGCCGGAAACATCTCCCCAAGGGGCCCCGACTGAGGGCGGATCGACTGCGCTTTCGGCCCCTCCAGGCGTGTCCGGCAACGCCGCGGCACTGCCGGGGCCGGCCGCTGCCGGGGAGGACCGGGTGGCGACGGCGCAGCGTGAAGCCGCGCGGAAAATCCATGAGTTCATACAAAACACCCGCAGCGGCACGCTGGGCGTCACGGGGATGGTGCTGCTCGTGTTTGTGGCCCTGCGCATGCTCAGCCAGATTGAAACCACCTTCAACGACATCTGGGGGGTGACGCGCGGTCGCAACTGGCTGCTGCGGATTGTTTTGCATTGGACGACGATCACCCTGGGGCCGTTGCTGGTGATCGCCGCTCTGGGTCTGACCGGGGGTCCGTATCTTCAGGCGACGCAGGAGTTGATGCGCAATATGCCTGTTGTCGGTCCGATGTTTTTTCCGGTGCTCACCCTGCTGCTGCTTTGGTTGGCTTTCGCCCTGCTGTATCAGTTGGTGCCCAACACCAAGGTCAACTTCAGCGCCGCCTTGGTGGGCGGTGTCGTTGCCGGTTCTCTTTGGCAACTTATCAATGTGTCTGGGTTTCTGTTCATCTCGCGGGTCGTGACCAATTTCAAAATCTACGGCAGTCTCGGCCTGGTCCCGGTGTTCATGGTGGGGGTCTATTTGTCATGGCTGGTCCTGTTGCTCGGCGCGCAACTGGCCTATGCATTCCAGAACCGCACGCTTTATTTGCAGGAGAAAATAGCGGAAAACGTCAACCAGCGCGGCCGCGAATTCGTCGCTTTGCGCCTCCTGACCTGCATCGGTCAGCGTTTCCAAGGCGGACTGCCACCGCCGACATTGCGGGAAATGTCGCGCGAATTGGCCGTCCCCAGCCGGTTGGTGCAGCAGGTTTTGCAAACGTTGGTGGCCGCGCGCCTGGTGACCGAAATCCAGGGCGCCGAGGCGGCCTTCACCCCGGCCCGGCCGCTCGACAGCATCAATGCCCATCATGTCCTGCAGGCGATGCGGGCCACCAACGGCCAGGAGTTGGTCACCCGGGAGGAGCCCTTGAGGGAGGAGGTCTATGGAGAGTTTGCCAGGATTCAGGAGGCGGAGAAACTGGCCGCCGCTTCCATTACCATGCTTGCCCTCATTCAGCGGGCCCAGGCGCGGTTGGAGCTGGCCGCTCCCGACAGCCACAGGGGGGCGCTCGACTTTTCATTGCCCGGGGCTTCGCCACTGGAACCCTCAAGCGGAGTTGCGGCAACAGAGCCGATGCTCACTCTGGAGGCAGCCGAGCCGGCCGTGCAGCAGGTCGCCGCTGCGGATGGGATCCCGGTTGCGGGGCAGACATCGGGTAGGGATGCCGCCATTGCAACGCCCGATGATGCGGCGAGGGGATTTCCACTATGAGTTGAGTGTTGCGAATCAAACCCGGTCCTCCGGGCTGGAAAACTTCTTTGCATCTCAAGACCTGAGGGTTTTGTCTGGCGGGTTTGGCGCGGAAAACGGTTCCTTTTTTGTCCGGAGTTCTCTAGAATTTCAATATTAATCCCATGAACGTTTCAACTGTCATTCACAGCGCCATATCATGAAGCCAACCGCCGCCCGCCCGCTCTCCCATCGATTCTTGGACCGCCGCTTTTTTATCAAGCAAGTCATTGCGGCTGGGGCCTCGGCAACCCTTGTGCCGCGGCGCCTCTTGGGTGCGGCAGGCAAGGTCGCGCCGGGTGAACGGGTCAACCTCGCCTGCATTGGCGTGGGCAACCGAGCCGCCGAAGTCATCAAGGCGCTTGATGCCACCGGCTTGGCCAACATCGTTGCATTCTGTGACGTCGACATGGGCGCGCCCCACACCGTCAAGACACTCGAGAAATATCCCAACGTCCCCCGCTTCCAGAACGCCGAGCGGATGTTCGACAAGCTGGGCAGGCAGATTGACGCCGTCAGCGTGGCGGTGCCCGACTTCTCCCATTTTCCAAACGCCATGCTGGCGATGAAACTGGGCAAGCATGTCTATGTCGAGAAGCCGATGGCCCACACCTTTCAGGAAGTGGAATTGATGATGGCCGCCGAAAAGAAATACAAAGTAGCCACCCAAATGGGAAATCAGGGGCATTCCGAGGCGAACTATTTCCAGTTCAAGGCATGGGTTGATGCCGGAATCATCAGGAACGTCACCCGGATCACCGCCTTCATGAACGGAAAACGCCGCTGGCATGGAATGAAGGTTTCCGGATTTCTGGCCGGACAGCCCGTCCCCCAAACCCTCGACTGGGACCGCTGGATGGCCACGGCGCCGCGGCACGACTATAACCACGGATATATCAACGGGGAGTGGCGCTCATGGTTCGAGTTCGGCAACGGCGCGCTCGGCGATTGGGGGGCGCACATTTTCGACACGGCCCACGAATTTCTTGAGCTCGGTCTTCCCACCGAGGTCAATGCGGTCAGGCTCGACGGACACAGTCCGTTCCTTTTTCCTCAGGCATCCACTCTCTCATTCAAGTTTCCGGCCCGGGGCGCCAAGCCCCCGCTCGAACTGACCTGGTATGATGGGCAGGACAACCTTCCGCCACTCCCGAATGACTTCGGCGAGGGTGTGGTCGATCCCAATGTCCCGCCGCCTTCCAATGGCGCCGTTGATGCAAAGAAACGCCCGACGGGGAAAGTCATCTATGGCGAAGGGCTCACCTTCAAGGGCGGCAGCCACGGGTCCACCCTCAAAATCATTCCCGAGTCCAAGGCAAGGGATATGGAGTCGAAGCTGCCGCCGGTGCCCGAGAGCCCATCGAATCATTTCAAGAACTTCCTGCTTGCCGCCAAGGGGCAGGAGAAATGCCGCTCGTCCTTCGGCGTGGCCGGCCCGCTCTGCCAAACCATGGCGTTGGGCGTTCTGGCCCAGCGCTTGAATGCCAAGCTCGCCTTCGACCCCGCTACCAAGCAAATCATCAACAGCAAACTGGGCAACAACCTCCTCGTCGGCCCGCCGCCACGCAATGGTTGGGAACAGTTTTATAAGGTTTGACCCCGCTCCTGGGCGGGCAATTGGTCGCAACTGACCCTGTGGCAGGGCCGGGTTGATCCACAGAACGACCGATCCAACCGCCGGATGCGAGTTTGTTTCTCCGCGTAAAAGAAGGCCAACAACCTCCGGCCTGGTCCTTGTGTGAGAGGCTCGTCTTGGTGTGCCTCTTTACGCCGTGAACACCGGCATCATGCCTGACCTAGTTTTTTGGACTTATCGGTTGCTGCCCGGACCGCATTCATCACTGTGCCGCGCAAACCGCCCAATTCGAGCGCATGCACTCCTTCGATTGTCGTGCCGCCAGGACTGGTGACCTGATCTTTTAGTGCGCCAGGGTGCATGCCGCTTTCCAAGACCATCTTCGCCGCACCCAAAACGGTCTGTGCCGCCAGCCGGGTGGCGATGTCGCGTGGCAGGCCCGAGGCGACGCCGCCGTCGCTCAGCGCCTCGATGAACTGGTAAACGTAGGCTGGTCCGCTGCCGCTCAGCCCGGTCACCGCATCGAGCAGGCCTTCCTTCACATGCAAAGCCAGGCCCACGGCGGAAAGGAGTTTTTCGGCAAGCCCGGCATCTGCCGTCGAAGCGCACTTGCCGGTTGCGAAGGCCGAGGCGGACTGGCCCACCAGTGCCGGTGTGTTGGGCATCACCCGCACCACCCGGGCGCCGCCGGGCAGGGCCGCCTCCATCCTGGTCAGCGTGACGCCCGCGGCGATGGAGACGAGCAGGTGATCGGGAGTGAACTGGCCGTGGATTTCGGCCAGAACGCCGGCCACCTGATCCGGTTTTACAGCAAGAATGATGACGTTGGAGAGCTTCATTACCTCGGCGTTGGAGGCGGCGGTCCGCCCGCCTGTCTCGGCTGCGAAGGCTGCCGCCGCCGCGCCGATGACATCATTGGCGATGATCTGTTCATTGGTAATGAGGCCGGCTTGGAGAAAACCTTTTGCCAGAGCTGTGGCCATTTTGCCGGCACCGAGAAACCCGACGGTCAACTTGGGAGTCATGTTTTTTTTTACCAGTTTTGAGATTGGGGCGAAAGTTTAGTTTTTGACCAGCGTCCCGTCGCGGCGCAATCTGAACCGCACCCCGCGCCATTCCACTGTGTTTCCTGTGAACGCCCCCAGCCAAATCCCCACCTGAATGAGGTCTTTCACCGGGGCCATCCAGATAAAAGGCGCATGGGACAAGGACCGGGTAAGCCTGGCTTGCAGGTCCAAGGCGGTGAGCAGTCGCGCCGCCAGCGAAATCCCGCAAAAGCCCAGCGACCACCGTGTCGGCGCAAGGACCAGCCAGAGCAGCGGCCAGCAGGTCGGGTTGCTCAGGATGCTGAAGAAATAGGGCGCGGGCTGGCAAACCCGAATCGTCCGCGCCCAGCGGAGCTGATGGGTCCAGACCGCTTTCCACGTCTGCGGCGGATCCCAGCATTCCACTACGACCGGGGAGAGAACAATTTCATGACCTTGCCGGGCGATGCGGTGACCGAGTTGGTAATCGTCGGCCAGGCAGTTCATCAACGCCTCGAACCCGCCGATTTTTTCCAGATGCGGGCGCCGGGTCAGCATCACCGCCCCGAGGGCGAAATCGAGCGGTTTGAGTGTCTTGGACTGGAGCACCTGGCTCCAGAAATCCGCATTGATGGCGAGGGCTTCCCAGCGCATTGCCAGCGTGGTCGGGTTGGCAAGCTGGTAGAAGCAGTTCACCAACCCGGGTTCCCTTCCAGCCGTCAGTCCGCCACTGGATTTGGGAGCGAACGGCTGTACGGCAGCGGCTAGGAAATCATCGGGCACACACACATCCGCATCGCTCACGACCAGTATCTCGTGCCGTGCCCGGGGTTGGAGTTGGGCCAGTTTGGACACCTTGGCATTGGCACCGGCCAAAGGCCCGCAAACGATGAGTTGCGCATCGGTGTGGGGAAACTCGCCGATCAGTTTGTGAATGAGCTTGCACGCGGAATCCTCCAGGGAAGCGACGCCGAATAAGATCTGAACGGGCCCCTGGTAGCGCTGGGCAAACCAACTTCGCAGGCAGGCCTCCGTGTGGGCATCCGACCCCTTAATCGGTTTGAGCAGCGTGACAGGCGGGGCAAAATGCGAGGTGTCCCCGCGGCTGTGCAGGTGGAAACGCCGCGCGGCCATCCACTGCCAGAACAGCAGGATGAGACTCAGCGCGGACAAAAAAACCAGGATGCCGTTGAAAATCACAACCTGTTCCTAGTCGGAACCGGGCTGCAACGGCAAGCGGATTCGCCGCTAGACCTTGCCGATCCACTGACGTTCTTTCCACACGGCCTTGAGCGAGGTGAGATTGCGCCGGTCGAAGATGTTTTTTGCCGCAGCCGCCACCCTGCCTTTTTTCAGATTTTGATAGGCATCGCTGGCGCTGATGGCCACGAACTGCAGCACGCTCGGATCGCGATAGCAGTCGATCATGCAGCGGGTGCAGCCGTCCCGGATGAGTTTGGAGTCATCCCATTCGTACACGTTGCACATGGGCGACTCCCAGAAGTGGCAGCGGTAAAGGTTCAAATGCCAGTCGAGATAGAAATACTTGTGTCCGCCCAGGCATCCGAATTTTTCCGGCTGACCGCGGAGATGGCGCTGCATTTCATCAAGGGATTCGGTGGGGTTGACCACGGGATAGCCGCTGTTGAGCTTCATTTTCTTGATGTTTTCAAACAGGCTGACGAGCTCCTCGTTGCTGTAGTTGACCAGCCCGCTGTCGCTGAAGCTCAGATAGCTGCTGGCCAGAGAGGTGAGCGGATAGCTGAATGTGCAGCTTTTGAAGCCCAGGGATTCCAGAAAAGCGGGCAGCTTTTCATAATCGTCGATCAGCCGGCTGGCGGTGATGCTGGCGGTGGTTTGGATGCCAAGGTCGCGAAAGACAGCGTTGGCGTGTTTGATCTTGCGGCAGACATCCGGCAGCCCCCGGTTCTTCTCATGCTTGGCAATGTCATGCGCATCAATCGACATGATCACGCTGCTCAAGCCGTCGGCGGCCAACCCGCGCATGTTTTCCCCGGTCCAGAGTGCGCCGTTGGTGCAGATCATCGGACGGATGCCGCGCGAGGCGGCGTAGCGGGTCATGGCGCGCAGGTCGCGGTGGACCAGGGGTTCGCCGCCGACAAAGAGCAGGTAGCCGACGTGGTTTTTGAGCGCAATATCCACGACGTCCTGCGCCTCCCTCAGGGTGACGCTGCGCCGGGCCTTGGGATCGAACTGGGACCGGGCAAAGCCGCAGAAGCCGCAATCGGCGTTGCAGATGTTGGTGATTGCAAACTGCAGGTAGCCCGGTCCGCCGTGATCAAGCACCTCGCCCAAAAGTTTGAACGCGCTCTTTTTTGGTTTGATGACGGGAAGTGAGAAGTCAGTGGGGGCCGGAGCACGCCCTGCTGGCGGCGGCACGGCGGACAATGTGTTGGTTTCCATACCTCGAGCCAAGTTTGCGGCGAACCGGCAGGGGGAAGCAAACTTTTCTTTTGCCGGTGTTGATCCTTGATCTGGTGCTCGCCGCAGCGCAGCGCTTGGCGATCTATTCTTCCTCTGCAATTTCCTTGGCGGGTTGGCTTAAAATAACTAGGGTCGCTTTTTTAAGGGCGCAAATCAGCCCGTGCGTCCGGCGGGTTCGTGAGA
>Ga0209829_10001353_pt1 | contig 20043 bp, 15 predicted proteins | sample C_140205_EF_Meta_FD_187311 | JGI IMG/M metagenome (GOLD analysis project Ga0209829, IMG submission 187311) | Freshwater microbial communities from Lake Croche, Canada to study carbon cycling - C_140205_EF_MetaG (SPAdes) (version 2) | ecosystem: Environmental > Aquatic > Freshwater > Lake...
ACTGTTTTCAATGCAGAATCCGTGAGGGGCTGGCCGGGCCCCAAGAGCCGGCGTTGCTGACTAGCGCAGGCAGGATGCCGGAGCGCAGTCAGCATCGAGAGAGCGGAGGCCTGGATGGCCGGAGCGAACGTCCGGCGATGGGGTCCGGTCAGCCCCGAACCGCGGCCAACTCGTGAGGGGCAAGTGTCAACTCTAGGATGCTCCCCGTTGGAGCCATGCTATCCATGCTGCCCCTGGAAACGTGCTGCCACAATTCCATAACCCCCTCGCCGCAAGGACAACGGCCTTACTCCCCGCCGTCGCGGAGTGCCTGTGCCTTGCGCACCAGATCTAGAAACTCCGCCCGGTAGCCACCCTGATCCGGCCCCAGTGCAGTCGCGGCGATCGCGGCCACCATCGGGAGCGTGGCCTCGCCCTTCTGGTCGCTGCCACGCAGGATCATTCCAAAGCCAGCCACTGCCGCCGCGAATCGAAGATCGACGGAGGCCTCCGCGAAGCTGCCGCCGCGGTCAGTCAGCGCACTCTCCTCGAGCACACTGGTGTCGCCATCGGGTCGCTTGGATCGCAGCTTCACCGTCAACAACTCACGGCTCGACTTGCCCTCGACCGGCTGGGCTGCGGCGGCAGGCTGCGGCTGATACTTGAGCGGCTCGGCACCGGTTGCCGTGCCGCCATCGGCACCGCCCGCCAGTGTGATCTCGTAGATTGCCGTCACGCTGTGTCCGGCCCCGATCTCACCGGCATCCTTCTTGTCGTTGCGAAATTCTTCGGCGGCCATGAGCCGGTTCTCGTAGCCGAGCAGACGGTAGGCGACCACCTGTGTCGGGTTGAATTCCACCTGGATCTTCACATCCTTGGCGATCGTGATCGTGCTCCCCGTGAGCTGCTCCACGAGCACCTTCCGCGCCTCGCGTGCCCCGTCGATGTAGGCGTAGACACCGTTGCCATTGTCGGCGATTTTTTCCATCTTCTCGTCCTGAAGGTTGCCCTCGCCGAAGCCGAGGACCGTCAGGAACGTGCCGCCCGCCGCCTTCTGCCGAATCAGTTCGACGAGCGCTTCGTTTCCGGTCACACCCACGTTCAGGTCGCCATCGGTGGCGAGGATCACACGATTGACTCCACCCGCAATGAATCGCTCCGCCGCCTGCTCGTAGGCCATGTTGATGCCGGCGCTGCCGTGCGTGGAGCCGCCCGACGAGAGCCCGGAGATCGCCGCGAGGATTGTCTGTTTCTGGTCGCCGCTGGTGGCGGGCAGCTTGAGGCCGGCGTCGCCGGCGTAGGTGACAATCGCCACGGAGTCGTTTTCCGTGAGTTCCTCGACCAGCATCGAAAGGGCCTGCTTCACCAGCGGGAGCTTGTTCGCAGCGGCCATCGATCCCGACACGTCAATGAGAAACACGAGGTTGCCCGCCGGCCGCTCGCGGCGGTCGATGTCGCGTCCTTGCAGGCCGATTCGCACGAGCCTGCGGCCGGCATGCCACGGGCACGCCGCCACCTCCAGAGTCACCGAAAACGGCTTGTCGGCTGCGGGCTGCGGGTAGTCGTAGCGGAAATAGTTGACGAGCTCCTCGATCCGCACGGCGTCCCGAGGTGGAAGCCGGCCGGAAGTCAAGAACCTGCGGACGTTGGCGTACGACGCCGTATCGACGTCGATCGAAAACGTGGAGAGCGGGTCGTCGGCCGGCAGGCGCGGCCGGTTCTCCGTGAGCTGGGCATACCGCTCGCTGTCGCCCTGTCGCTCAAGCTGCTTGGCGCGCTCGAAACCCTCCGACCCAAACTCCCTGGCATCGCGATCCATCGCGGAGGCAGCGAGGGGAGCCGGCACGGAGCTCCCGTTCCGATTGGCGGAATCGCTTCTGTCCGGCTTGGCCGACGCTATCCCTTTGACCAACATGCCGTTCGCCGCCTTGCCATCCACCTCCGACTCGTGAAGTCCCTTCCGCTCCCTCACGTGCCCAGGGGTTGCTGGCGCGGCTGCCATGGAACTGGATTCCGACCGCTTGTCAGTCTCGGTGACGGCGGCTTGCTGCTCCAGCCTGCGATGCTGCTCGCTCGCTTGCTTCCCGGCCAACTGCGGTGCCGACTGCGGTTTTGGAGGAGCCTCCATCTTCTCGTCGCGGAGGACTGACTCGGCGTCTCCTGGCCGGCCCACTGGAAGCCGCTGGGCGATCTCGCGCCCCACCGGTGCCCGGCCGCCCCAAGGCTGCGTGGGCTGCATGCGAACCGCCGTCACCATCACGAGTATTGCTGCTGCCAGCGAGCCGGCCACCGCGATCCACCAGGCGACTGAGCGCCGCGCAGCCTGCGGCATGGCGACCACTGTCGATGGCGGCGCGGCCGTCTCCGAATCCCCGCGATTGACAGCGATAGCGGCAACCACTGCCCGTCGCAGATCCGTGGACCGTGGCATGCCGTCGGCGAGGCGGTCTGCCCGCAGGACCTCGGCAACCCGTCGGACCTCGGCGACCGTCTCGCGATCCTTATGCCTCGCCGGATCGGCGATCTGCCGCTCGACATCGGCCTGCTCGGCTCCTTCTAACTGCCCGAGGGCATGCGCGGTGAGCATGGCTGCGGAAGGCTCGTCGCGAAGCGGATCGGCTGACTCTGCTGATTGCTTGGGTATCATGGTCTGTCTCGGTGGAAGTTTTCAGGAAGCTGAAATCGTCTGTGCCGACTGCAGGCCAGTCGGCGTCAGGAGGTCTCGCACCAGCGGGTGCGTGCGCAGGGCGGTGAGTCCGCGGTGGGCCAGCACGCGAATGTGCCCTTCCTGTCGGCCTGTGATCTCCGCAATTTCTCTGTAGCAAAGCCCCTCGCACCACAGATCGATCGTCTCGCGTTGCGGCGCCGGCAGGTCGGCCAGCAGTGTGCGGAGCCGCTCGGCCAGGTCGGCCTGTTCACAAGAAATCGCGGGATCGGCCTCACGGCTGCCAGGGGTGCGGGCACCGTCGGAGGGCGCATCGGCGTCGGCGGCGAGGAGCGATCGCTCGCGGCCCCACTGGCGGAGGTGATCGAGGGCTCGGTTGCGGCAGACGCGAAACAGCCACGGCGCCACGCGGCCCTTGAGCCTGTCGCTCGATTCTTCGCAGAGCTTCACGAACGCATGCTGCACCGAGTCAGCCGCCAGATCGACGTCGCCCAGCAGGCGCCTGGCATACCGCAGCAACGGCAGTTCGTAGAGTTCAACGGCCTCAAGGACCCAGCCGTGGGAATCGCCGCTGGCTGACATGCTTCCGTTCCTTGTGGACCGTGGGGCCGCCGATCGACCTTACAGGATGACCGGTCGATCCATCTGCAAGAAAGAACGACGGGAGCAGCGATTCGTTACAGCGGGCCGGAAAAACGAAAAAACCCGGCCGGGAAGGGGATCCCGGCCGGGCTCTGTGTGACTCGAATCAAACGCTGAACAACCTGCACTGAGCCTAAAAACCGACGTAGGAGACCATGATGTCACCGTGCTTCTGGAACCGGACGATCACGGAGCAGCCGCATGCGTAGTCATACCGCACCTGACCGCAGCCCAGCAGCGTGCACCGCGAGGTCTCGCAGGGGCAGCCCTGGCAGCAGGCCGGCAGGCAGACCGGCACGGCTACCGTGCAGCAGGTCTCGGGGCTCATGGGGGTGAGGACCGTCTCGAAAGTCGCCTGTTCGCAGCAGCCCTTTGCACACTTGTGCTTGTGGGCATGCTTGTGCCTGTATTTGATGCAGGGGTTTGAGGGGCAGCAGCTCTCGGCGCCGCAGTCCGGCTCAAGGCCGCACGATGGCTCGATGGCACAACCGGGTTCGAATTGGCTGCAGCCGACGTTCGCCGGTGCCGCACAATCGGGATCGAGGTGGCGACGATGGCCGAAGCCGGCATCGACGGATGCACCGATGGAAAACAACAGGGCGGCCGAAAGACCGCCGAGAAACAGCGAACGACTCATGAGGTGAGCCTCCAAATGAAAAGACGTGGCAGCGACTGGGGGGACCGCGGAATGTTGTTCCGCAGTGAAGACGGGATGCAGCCCGAAAGCTTCTCCCAACTCTGACACACTCGCCGAGATTGTCAAAACTTTCTGTATCGTGGCCTTTTCGCAACGTTTTCGGCTGGACGGATCTCCAGCGGGCGGCGACAGCGACTCCATCCCATCCCGACGCAATACGCTCCCAGCAGGCTGCTGAATACACTGTGAACTGGACCGCACGATGCGGTCCTGGGTGCGTAGCACCCTGAAAAAAACCGGAGGTTTTTAAGTGCGAAAAGTGCATGGACGACTTTTCCCACGTACAACAAGCGACACTATGAAATGGACCGCACGATGCGGTCCTGGGTGCGTAGCACCCTGAAAAAAACCGGAGGTTTTTAAGTGTGAAAAGTGCATGGACGACTTTTCCCACGCACACACGGAGAACCCGCTCATGGCATCCGTCCCCGAAGTGCTCGTCGAATTCGTGAAGGCCTGTCTGGAACGCGGCATGACGCGAGCCGACATCGCTCAGGCTGCCGAATCGGGCGGCTGGTCGCCGCGCGAGGCCAGGAACGCCCTCGACGCATTCGCCGACGTGGCGCTGCCCGTGCCCGTGCCAAAGAAGCGGGTGTCGGGTTCGCCTCGCGATGCCTTCCTCCATCTGCTCGGCATGGCCATGCTCTACACGGCCGCCTTCGCCACCGGCGTGATCTTGTTTCAATTCATCGAACGCTGGCTGCCCGCAGCCACAGACGATGCCGCTGCCTTCTCCGCGGGCTCGCTGCGGGCAGCCGCCGCGGCACTGCTCGTCTCGCTGCCCATCCTCGGGCTGGTGCATCGCACGATCGGCCGCGATGCGAGCCGTGATCCCGCCGTGCGGCTGACCCCGATCTATCGCACGCTTGCCTATCTCACGCTGCTGATCACGGCACTGATCATGGCCGGCGATCTGATCTCCGCGATCGTCTGTTTTCTCTCGGGCGATCTGACGGCCCGCTTCATCCTCAAGGCCGCGACCATCCTCATGCTCGCGGGCGGCATCTATCTCTGGTTTTCAAGCGACGTGCGTCGCGAGGAGATGATCGGCTCGGCTACCGGGCTGGCGACGATCCCGCCGGCGCCCCGATGGCGCGACTGGCTCCAGCGCATCGGAGCCGCCCTCGCCGTCGTCTCGCTCGTGGCCGCCCTCTACGCCGTCGGCAGTCCATTCCGACAGCGGCTCCTGCAGCTCGATGCCAGCCGCGTCAGCGACCTGCGTTCGATCCAGCAGAAAGTTGAGACGTATTACGAGCGACAGGGAATCCTGCCTGCCACACTCGAGGCGCTCGCCGAAAACCCGACGACCTTCCTGGACCGCACGACCGATCCGGTGACCGGGACGGCGTATCGCTACGAGCGTACGGCCGACGACACCTACACGCTCACCGCCACCTTCGACCTACCTTCGCCACCCGACCGCGAGCAGCCCCGCTGGAATCGCGACGAGTTCTTCAGTCACTCTTCCGGCGAGCAGTTGTTCCGGCTGTCGGTGCCCCACAAAGAAAACCGCGGGAATCCGGAGATCCGGGCTCCGAAAGAACGGCCCTGACACACGCTCACGCCATCATCTGGCGAAACCGGCCGAAGAGATATGACGAGTCGTGCGGGCCGGCCGCTGCCTCTGGGTGATACTGCACGCTCGCTGCCTGGGCCGTCGCATGCCGCATCCCCTCGATGGTGCCGTCGTTTAAGTTGCGATGGGTCACCACCAGTTCCGGCGGCAGCGTCGCCTCATCGACGGCGAAGCCGTGGTTCTGTGACGTGATCTCTACCTTGCCGGTCTCCAGATCCATCACCGGCTGGTTGGCACCGCGATGGCCGAAGCCGAGCTTGAAGGTCTTCGCGCCGCAGGCCAACGCGAGCAACTGGTGGCCGAGGCAGATGCCAAACAGCGGCACCTTGCCGACCAGATCGCGAACGGTCGCCACGCAGTAATCGAGCACCTCTGGATCGCCGGGGCCGTTGGAGAGAAACACGCCGTCGGGCTTGTGGGCAAGGACTTCGGCAGCCGTCACCCGGCCGGGGAGCACGGTCACACGGCAGCCTGCGGTCGCCAGATGTCGGGCGATGTTCCACTTCATCCCGTAGTCGAGCGCGACCACGTGCTTGATGCCGCCGGTCCGCTCCGGCGGGGCGGCATACACGCCCCCTTCGAGCGGCTGGGGCAGCGGCATGGCCCACTCGTCAAGCGATTCCGTCCACTCACTCGATCGCTCCGGCATCACCTCGCGAACGAGATCCCGGCCCACGAGCGGCGGCGCCGTCCGGGCCATCTCCACGAGCCTCGTCGCATCGAGCACCTCGCTCGAGAGCACGCCTGTCATCGCGCCGCGAATCCGCAGCCGCCGAACGAGCGCCCGCGTGTCGATGCCGGCGAGCCCGACAACGCCGGCCTTCGCGAGATAGTTGCCGATGGTGTCGGTGGCGGTGAAGTTGCTGGCGATCCGGCTGGCCTCCCGCACGATGAATCCCGCCATCTGCAGGCCGCTGCTCTCGACGTCGGATGGGTTGACGCCGTAGTTGCCGATCTGCGGCGCGGTCATCGTGAGAATCTGGCCGCGGTAGCTGGGGTCGGTGAGGATCTCCTGATACCCGGTCATCGAGGTATTGAAGCAGACCTCGCCGGAGACGGTGCCCGCAGCGCCGAATGACTCGCCGAAATAGACCGTGCCGTCTTCGAGTGCGAGTGCTGCGCGTGCCACGTCCGAAATCTCCTCGTCAGAACGGTGTGCTGCCGTCAGTCGCCACGATCATAGCAGATGACCGGCGAGGTTTAGCCAGCCCCGGCCATCCTGTGTGGCGCGGCGCATACCCTGCAGGCGTGGGGGGCGAGTTTCCTGTGGCCGCACGTTTTTCCCTGTGGCCGCAAGTTTCCCTGTGGCCGCACGTCTCCCTGTGGCCGCACGTCTCCCTGTGGCCGCACGTCTCCCTGTGGCCGCAAGTTTTCAACTTGCGTCCTCGACAAGATGAAATCTTGTCGCCACAAAGAGACAAGATGAAATCTTGTCGCCACAAGCACCAAGATGAAATCTTGTCGCCACGGAAAAATGACACGATGCCACGCCGACAGGATGGCCAGCCCCGCCCCTACGGCGTGGGCGTGGCCGTCACCAGCACGTCGGTGGGATCTTCGACGAGCACGAGCCCGCGGAATCGCACCTCCTGCGGCACCTTGTTGGAGTGCAACTGCAGACCGATCGGCCCGCTTTCGCAGAGTTCCGGCTTGGGATCCGTCCAGTCAAGCACCTCTTTGCCGTTCACGGCAAACCGGATCCGGCTGCCGATCGCGAGGATCTCCATCTGGTTCCAATCGTGTTGCTTGCCGGCGGCCTTCCCCCTGCCTTCTTGGTCTCCGCTGATGCCATTTCGACGGTAGAGGTCGTAGAGGCCGTAGCCCGATGGAAACATCACCAGATGCCCCTGGTAGCTCGACGCCTCGCCGTCCTTGTCGAACTTCTTGCCCCACACAGCCACGCCGGAGTGCATCTCGCTCTCTGCCAGCTTGCCCTCGAGCAGCAGGCGGAAGTTGCGGTAGGGCTTCTTCGTGAGCAGATAGGTGCTCACTTTCGGTGCGTTCGCCTCGGTGTTGCGACCGACGATCTCACCGCCGGCCACCGACCAATAGGGATCGATGTGCCCCTCCCACCCCTCCATGTCGCGGCCGTTAAAGAGTTTTACAGCCTTCGATTGTTCCGCCTGCGGCAGGTTCACCGACGACGCCCAGTCCTTCGCAGCCGCAGCCTCCCCCGGCGTTACTGCCAGTTCTGCGGTGGGCTTGCCGTCGTCCTGCAGCTTGCCGGCGGCCCAGAGTGTGCCTCGTGTCATCAGGTCGAGAAATGCCGGCATCTCGACGGTGGGCGTGTAGTGGCCGATCGTAGTGCCAAAGACCCGTGCCTTGCCGTACTGGTTGGTCCAGATCACGGTCTGCATGCTCTTGCGTTCCTGGCTCATGGCCTCGGCCAGCGGCGTGGCGGTGTCCCACACCTTGTCGCAGTAGTAGAGCTCTTCGTTCGGCATCTCCCACTGCTTGGAAAGTCCTTTCAGGATCGGGTGGTCGGCGACAAGGTTGACCGTGTAGGGGTAGTGCTTGCCGTGGCCGGGCGATGTGATGCCGACAAACTTGAACCAGTCGTCGTTGCCGGCGCGGTAGCAATGCATGGCGCAGTGCATCAGCACGGCGGGCGTGCCCTTCTCGTGCTCGGCGACGATGCCCTTGAGAAACTCCGGGTCCTTGACGCCTGCAAAGCACTCGTTGTGGAAAACCACGTCGTAGCCCTTCGACCAGTCGGGCTTGGAATAGATCGAGATCTTGTGGTCGGTGCTCGATCCGCCCTCATGCACGATGGTGCAGTTGATCCGGGCCCGCGCGGCCAGCCCCTGCGTGATCACCTTCTTCTGGCCTTCATAGTCGTGGCAGCAGCCGCCGGTGATGTAGAGCACTTCCAGCGGCTTGGATGCCTCGGCGGCCTGGACCGCGGCCGGGCCACTCGCGAGCAGGCACACGACACCGACGATCCAGCGACAACGGTGGGCGAAACGGATCACGATGGGGTTTCCTTATAAGACCGGGAAAGGGTCAGCCTGATCCGAGTATGCTCAAGGTCGACGGGGCGGGTGTCAAGCGGATCGATGCCGCTGGCCCGACGACCGTTGTCTCCGGCAGCAACCCCCGCACAGGCCACGAACTGACCAAATGCCCCTCGCTCTTCGCCGGGCGTGATCGCGAACCTCGTCGCGTGAGTTCTGGGCCGCCGCCTATTTCACGTCCAGCCGTAGCAGAAAGTCATCGAGACCTTTTCGGGCCTGCTGCTCCTGCGCCTGCCGCTGGACGATCTCCTCTCGGAGGGTCTCCACCCGGGTTTCCTGCTGCGAAAACTTCTGCACGTACCGCGTGTAGAGGTCGCTCGTCCGCTCCAGGCGGCCCATGTTCTCGCGGATCCGGGCCTGCTCCTGCCCGATGGCGTTGATCTCCTGATCGCGGTCTGCCTTCTCCCGCACGATCCGCTCGATCTCCTGCTTGCGTCGAACCACCTCCGCGAGCGACTCCTTCACAGCCGGGCTCGTCGCCCGGGCCCGCGAGTAGAAAAGGATGGCGCTGTCGTCGAGGTTGGCGATCTCCTGCGTCTGGTCGATCGGCATCTCCTCGTCGATCTCCAGCGTCGCGGGCTTGCCGGGCTCCGCCACGACGGCAAAGCGATACCGGTCGCGGGCCGTCTCGTCGGCCTTCACCGGCTTCACCAGCTTCCAACCCGACTCGATCGGGTGCTCGATAAGCAGCTTCACGGGCTTGTCTCCGGAGTTTTTCACCTCCAGCTTCCGCGCCCGAGCGAGCCGTCGCGAGGCCACGAGCGTGCCCTTCACGAGCCGGATGTTGACGATCTCCTCCGGCCTGGGTTCGGCCCGCGGCACCACCTCCACGTCGAGAGCGACGGCATAGCTCAGCAGGCGTTCACTCCCGGGCGCCATGTCTTCGATCCTCGCATCGCCGCAATAGCCGCCGGCATCGTAGACGGTGATCGGCCCCTGCATGAGGTGGAGCGCGGTGGAATTCTTCAACCGCACTCCGGAGAGCGGGTGCTTTGCCAGCACGCGTTCGTCATAGATCGCCACCCGTTCGACCACGACCGGCTCTGCCACGATCGGCAGCAGCGCCGACCGCTGCCTTTCGAGCGAGACGGGCTTGGCGATCTCGTAACGGAAGAGTTCGCCGAGCTGGGCGCCCTGGGCAAGGCTCTGCATGGAGGCCCCGTCGGCAAACATCAGCCGTTCACGAACCTGCTTCAAGGCATCGGTCTCGACACCCAAAGCCCCCTGTGCTTCGCTCCGCGGGGGCGATGCCGGCGCCGCCTTGCGGGCCCCGGCCTCACGTTTCGCCAGTTCACGGCGATTCTCTCCCACGGCGTTGCCGTCGGCCGCACCGGCAAACTGTCGCTTCTCGTCCGCCATTTCCTGCCCGTAGACCTGCGGCACCAGCCCGGCATGGAGATCCTGCCGGACTTCCGGCCGCGGCACGTAGAGCGGTCGATAGAGATCCATCACGAAGGAGATCGGCCTCCCGCTCACCAGTGACATCCGCACGTCCTTCCAGTCGTGGTCGGTCGTGTTCTCCACAATCGCCCAGCCCTGCAGGGCGGCCTTCGCACCCGCCCCGGCTGCACCGTCGTCGAGCACCAGCCGGTAGCTCGTCTTCCAGAGCGGTGACTCCTGAACGTAGCCCACGCGCACCGGCCGGGCCCCCTTCCCCGAGAAGTCGATCGCCACCGACTTCTTCTCGTTGTCGTGCCCGAGGGCCAGCACCGCGAGTGCCTTCTCGAGTTCGCTCTGCAGGCGGGGATCCAACAGCTTGATCCGTGTGATCGAGTCGAGCGGCAGCGTGCGCAGGCCGTCACCGGTGAGGATGGTGACGAACTGCCGCGTGACCGTCGCATCGCTGCCGACGGGAACCACCCGCGACTCCACGCCCACGATCGTGCCCGTGGCGGGGGCCGCCGCATCCACCTCGATCTTCTCGCCCCGCAGCCGGCCCACCAACTGGCCGATCGAGGGATTATCGGTGAGATTCACCGCAAAGGTTTCCAGCGTCTTCGTAACCGGGTCGCGCGATGCGTAGCTCACCGTCGCTGCCGAGCCTCCGAGATCCTCGACCACCATGCTCTTGAGCAGGTCGTTGACCTGTTCCGCCTTGAAAGTCATCTCGACCCTGGAGTTGTCAGTCACCTCGCCGGCGTGCTGAAAGTAGCCCACCCCCGACGTAAACAGCACAACTTTCTCCAGCGGCAGCGTCGGCTCGGCGGAGCGAGCGACAGTCCCACCCACCACGGCCAGCCACACGGCCACGGCACAAACGACGCTGCGATTCATGAAATGTTCTCTGGAAGGAAAACGCGATCTGCATGCACACAAGGACAACGCTCCGCGGGCCGGAACGTTACAAGCCGTGGCCCCGAAAGTTATAGACAGGGTGGCACCGCCGCCGGTCAAAGGCAAACCGCACCGAATGGCAGCGTGTTCTCGGCTGGATCGACCGTGAACCGCCTCACCCGACCAGCTTCGCAATCCGCCTGCCCGGGGCCGTCATCGCCAGTGCCGCCAGAGCGCCGGCCGTCACCCATCGCCGGCCCTGCGCCGCCCGGCCCGTCCGGCCCGCCTCGCAGGCCACTACGTCGAGCGTGATGCGGTGGTGGGTGACGGAGTGCGTGAATCTGCCGAGACGGCTGGTCGCGCCGCACGCAAGGCCGCCGAGGAAGGCCGACCGCTGGATCGCCCGCGGCGCTGCCCGCGCCGCGACCGCCACCCGCGGAAAATCCCAGAGCCCCTCCCACCATTCCCCAGGCTCCCGTTGCACCACAAGCACCCGGTTGCCACGCCGCACCACGACCGCCGTCTCGCGGATCGCCTTGACCGCCCGACGCTGGGCCTTCACCGGGATCTCGGCTACGCGGCCGGTTCGTTGCGCCGTGCAGCATTCGGCGAGCGGACACGCCTGGCACAGTGGCCGGTCGGGCGTGCAGACCATCGCGCCCAAATCCATCAGCGCCTGGTTGAACCGGCCCGGATGCTGCTGCGGCACGAGCGTGGCGGCGACCTGCCAGATCGGCTCATCGCCGCCGGGGCCATCGAGCCGCTCCGCATAGCCCGATAGCCGGGCGATCACACGCCGCGAGTTGGCCTCCACGATGGGCTCCGGCAGTCCCATCGCGATCGATGCGATCGCGCCGGCGGTGTAGCGGCCGATCCCCGGCAGGCAGCGCAGCTCCGCGACCGTTCGCGGAAACTCGCCCCCGTGGTCTGCGACGATCGCTTTCGCCGCCGCGTGCAGTTGCCTCGCACGACGGTAATATCCGAGCCCCTCCCAAAGCCGCAGCACGTCGTGCTCGGTGGCGGCGGCCAGCGCATCGACCGCAGGAAAGCGGTCGATGAACCGGACGAAAAAATCTTTGACCCGCTCCACCTGTGTCTGCTGGAGCATGACCTCGCTCACCCAAATACGGTAGGGATCCTGCGACCGCCGCCACGGCAGATCCCGCCGCGCGCGGCCATACCAGGCGAGCAGGGCCGGCGCCACCGTCGCGGCCCCCGGCATGCCGTGAACCGCAGCACGCCCACGCCGTGGCTTTCCCTTCCCGGCCACCTGCACGCTTCCCTCTTGCAATCGTGATTTCTGTGGGTTCCAACCAATGTGAATCCCGGCCCGGCCACTGCCAGCGTGGCTCAGTGTAGCCATCCCGCCCGGGCCCGCATCGCTCGGTTTTCCACCCATGACAACCCCCGATTCCGACACGCCTTCGCAGCCCGAACCGCCAAGCCCAAAAACCGGCGGCAAGGTCAAGGAGAAATTGCGGGTGGATCGCCGCGAGTCACCGGCAGGCGCGGCATGGGAACTCGTCCATCCACGGTGCGCCCGACGGCGGCAGGCCGACATTGAGGAGGTGGAGGCGATGGTGGAGGCGGGCGAGACTGAGGTTGCGCGAGACGAACTGGTCTGGCTGCTCTCCGAATGCCCCGACTTCCTCGATGCCCACGTTCATCTCGGCCTCATCGCCCTGGAGGAAGAGGATCCAAAACTGGCCCGAGGACATTTTGGCCGGGCCTACGAGATTTGCCTGCGGACGCTCGAGTCGGCCGGCAATCCACAGCCGCTGCCCTACGAACTCGTCGGCAACCGGCCGTTCTACGAGGCTGTGAAAGGGCTCGTGCACTGCCTGCTCGACATGGGCCGCCCCAAGATGGCCCAGGATGTCTGCCGGCGAATCGCCCCACTCGACCCCAGCGATCCGCTCGGTATCCAGCGGCTCTCGGAGCATCGCGAATGACGCCTCCGCAGCTCTCGAACACGCCCCGCTTCATCGTGCTGGAGGGTATCGACGGCGCGGGCAAATCGTCGCAGGTGGAGCCGCTCGTTGCCTGGCTGCGGAGCCGGGGCTGCACTGTCGTCACATGCCGCGATCCCGGTTCGACGCCGACAGGCGATGCGATCCGCGAGATTCTCCTCGACCGCCACGATCTTCAGCTCACGGCAGTCTCCGAAATGCTGCTCTACATGGCCGCACGGGCGCAGCTCGTGGCTGAGGTCATCCGGCCGGCGCTGGCCCGCGGGGAGTGGGTCGTCTCCGACCGCTACCTGCTCGCCAACGTCGTCTACCAGGGGCACGCCGGCGGACTCGCTCCCGAAGTGATCCGGCAGGTGGGTGCCGTCGCCACGGCCGGACTCGAACCGGATCTCGTGCTGCTGTTGGACGTCGACCTGGAAACAGCGGCCTCCCGGCTGGCACGACCGCTCGACAAGCTGGAAAATCGTGGCGATCCATTCCGCGGCCGCCTGCGGGCAGGGTATCTTGCCGAGGCGGCGCAGCAGCCGGATCGGATTGCCGTCATCGATGCCACCCGCGACACCGCGACAGTGCAGACAGCCCTGCGGTCGGCCATCGAGGCCTCCTGTGCAGGCCTGCCGTCGGCACCGCGCACCTAGTTCCCGTATCCGAGAGACACCGCCATGGCGTGGCAGGCAACGAAGGGTCGACCCGAGATCGTCGGGCAGGATGCGGTGGTGGAGCAGTTCATCAGGGCTGCCGCCCATGGACGGATTGGCGGATCGTACCTGTTCATCGGGCCGCCTGGCGTGGGCAAGGGAACGGTTGCCGTTGCGCTGGCCAAGTCGCTCCTCTGCGAGCGGCCCCGCCCCGGGCTGGTCGCCTGTGGCAGCTGTGCTTCGTGCGTGCAGGCAGACGGGGGCAGTCATCCAGACATCGACGTGGTGTCGAAGCCGCCCGACCGTGCGACGATTCCTCTCGAGGCATTCATCGGCGATCCCGAGCATCGCATGCGCGAGGGTCTCTGCTGGCGGCTGCTCCTGCGGCCGGCGATGGGAGGCCGCAGAGTGGCCATCATCCTGGACGCCGATCACCTTTCCGACGAGGCGGCCAACTGCTTGCTCAAGACCTTGGAAGAGCCGCCCGATCGCGCGATGATCATCCTGGTGGGCACCTCGCTAGAACGCCAGCTGCCGACGATCCGCTCCCGGTGCCAGATCGTACGGTTCGGACCGCTCGATACGGAGACAGTGCTGCGCATCATTTCCGCCGAGGCCGCAACGGCGGCGATCCAGATCGATCCCGCCACGCTCCGCAGCGGTGCGGCTGCCGCCGGCGGCAGCCTGGCCCGAGCGAGGCTGCTACTCGACCCCGAACTCACGGCATTTCGCGGGAGGCTCGTGTCGCTCCTGTCCAAGCGGCCGCTGCACGGCGTGGAGCTCTCGCGTGAAACCGGCGCACTGGTGGAGGCCGCCGGCAAGGAGGCTCCGCCACGGCGGGCTAGGCTCCGGATTGTGCTCGAAGCAGCCGTGGAATTTTTCAGGGCGGCGCTGCGGCGCGCGGTCACAGGCGAACCGCCCGCCGATCCCACCCTGGCCCGCGCCGTCGAAGCCTGGGGAGCCGACGCCGACGAGGCATCGGCGGCGGTCCGTAGCACGCTGTCCACGCTTGAAGCGATCGACCGTAACGCAAACCTGACAATCCTCGTCGATGCCTGGACGGCCGTGCTCGAACAGCCCTCACTTGCCCAGAGCCCCTGAAGCCCGATGCAGGGCGATGTGAGGCTGCTCGGCATTGTTGATGCCTTGGGCGGAAGCTCCGCTGAGCAATCGGGAACCGTCGCCACAATCTCCCAGCTTCTCCTATCTGCCCGTGGACAAAGTCCTCCATGCACTTTGTCCACTTGAAAACCTCCTGTTTTTTGCGGGTGCTACGCACCCGGGACCGCATCGTGCGGTCCAACACGTGGTTTATCCACAGCCTGCTAGCACACACTATCGCAAGCAGCGGTGGGTTGGCCTTCAGGCTTTGTATGCGGGGTTGATACGCTTTCTCGACCGTGGCTCCGCTGTATTTCGCGGCCGCCCCAAGCCCGGCGAGGAGCATTCCCATGGATTGCGTGATGGATCGCGTGATGGACCGCGTGAAATTTTCCTCCCGCCAGCAGACAGTCGGCCGGCAACTGGCCCTCGGGATGGCCGTGGTCGTGGCGACCGTGTGCGGCGCGGCGATCGTGCCGGCTCAGACCGTTGCGCCGCCCGGCGTGCAGCCTGCGGCGGGGCCGCCCGCCGCCGTGCCCCCCGCCGTCGGCGACGTCGATCTGGCCGGCAGCCGCGTGTATGTCTTTGTTGGCAAGACCGGCCTTGGCCATAACCACGCCGTGGCCGGGCTCCTGCAGGCTGGCCGGGTGGTGATCGGTGCGGCCGAGCAGGCGGGGATGCTCGTCTTCGACATGCAGTCGTTCCGCGCCGACACCGCCGAGGCCCGCAAGGCGCTCGGGCTGCAAGGTCAGACCGACTCTTGGACGCAGCAGCAGGTGACGACCAACATGACAGGGGCCGATGTGCTTGACGTCGCCCATCACCCCACGGCCACCTTTCAGATTCGCTCGGCCCTGGCGGCACCGCGGCAGGCGGCGGGCCGTCCGCCCGTCTACGAACTGGTGGGTGTCTTCACGCTCCGCGGCCTGGCACGGGAGGTGGTGATCCCGGTCGAAGTTGAGCAACGCGGCGGCTGGCTGCGGCTGCGCGGGATGTTTTCCATCAAGCAGACCGATTTCGGCATGAAGCCCTACACAAAACTCGGCGGAGCGGTGGGCGTGGCGGATGAACTGCGGATCAACGGCGATGTGCTCGTGCGAGCGGCCGGGCCGACGCATGGAAACGGTGCCGGCGCCAGCGCGGCTGGCGGCGTGGGCCGATGATCGAAACCACCACGGTCGCGAAGCAGGCGATCCGAAGCCACTACGATCTGGCAACTCCCTTCTACCGGTTGCTGTGGGGGCCGCACATCCACCACGGGCTCTGGTCGGCGGAGGATGCCGCGAGGCTGGTGCCGAAGGCAACGCCGCGGGCCGCGCAGGAACACCTCACCGACACGCTCGCTGGCCTGTCGCAGGTTGGCAGCGGCCAGCGTGTGCTCGACGTCGGCTGCGGCATGGGCGGCTCGTCGATCCGGCTGGCACGAAAATATGGCTGCCACGTGACGGGCATCACGCTCAGCGGCGTGCAGCGGCGGTGGGCCGCGGTCGCGGCCACCCTGCAGGGGGTCGGCAACGCCGTCGAATTTCGCCGCATCGATGCCGAAGTCGCCGACTTCGCCGCCAGCTCGTTCGACGTCGTCTGGAGCATCGAATGCACGGAGCATCTCTTCGACAAGGCGGCGTTTTTTCAACGTGTTGGCCGCTGGGTGAAGCCGGGTGGTCGTGTCGCCATCTGTGCGTGGCTGGCGGCCCGCGACGCCGATCTGCCGGCTAAGCGACCGCAGGTGGAGGCGGTGCTCGAGGCCTTCCTCTGCCCCTCACTGGGCAGCTTCGACGACTACCGCGGCTGGATGACCGCCGCCGGGCTCGTGGTCGAAGTGGAGGAGGATTGGACCGCCCGGGTATGCCGCACCTGGGAGATCTGCGACCGCCGCGTCAAACGGCTCGGGTTGCCGTGGCTGGCCCGGTTTGTCGATCCCGCACAGGGATTGTTTCTAGAACGCTTTGGCACGCTGCTTGGGGCCTATACGTCGGGGGCGATGCAGTATGGCTGTTTCGTGGCCCGGCGGCCACCGGCCTGACCGCCTGCCCTTCAGGAGGAGCAACGCACGGATGCGACGCGGATGCGGAATTTTCTTTGGAGTCGCCACGCACGCGCTGTTTGCGTTTACCGTCTGGCACTTGGTGTGGTTCCTGAAAGGGCCGACTCCGCTGGTCGACGCGGGCCTAGGTGCACACGCGGACGGTGGCGGTGCGCTCGCGGTCGCCGGCCGGAGCCTGTGCATCGATGCCCTGCTGGCCGTCGTCTTCGCCGTGCCGCATAGCGTGCTCCTGCTGCCGGCCGTGCGGAAGCGGCTGGTCGCGGCCGGGATCGCGGGGCCGTTCTATGGATGTTTTTTCTGCGTGGCCACCTGCCTCACGCTGCTGGTCACGATCCTCGCATGGCAGCCGATAACGCTGGTCGTCTGGCGGTGGCCCGAGCCCGCGGGCACGCTCGTCGCCTGGGCCTTCGTGGCCTCGTGGGCGGCACTGTTCTACAGCCTGTCCATTACCGGACTGGGCTGGCAGACCGGTTGGACGCCCTGGTGGCGGTGGGTTCGCGGGCAACGCCCACCCCCGCGGCCCTTCGTGGTGCGGGGCGCCTATCGTTTCCTGCGGCATCCGGTCTATCTGAGCTTCCTGGGCCTGGTGTGGTTTGTGCCGGTTGTGACGCTTGATCGGGCTGTTTTGATCGCGGTTTGGACCGTGTACATCTTCGCCGGAAGCGTGCTTAAAGACCGTCGGCTGCTCTTTTTCATCGGGGAGGAGTATCGTAGTTACCAGTCGGAGGTGCCCGGTTATCCGGGCGTGCCGATGGGTCCTCTGGCGCGAATTCCGCTGTCTCCCGTGTCACCCCCCTCCGTGTCGCTGCCAGCCATGATCCCAACGACATCTTGACCCCCGGACTCCAGCGTTGCCCATGATGCATGTGTCCGCAGCCGCCGCCCGCCCGCAGCCGCCCCGTTCTGTCTGGCCGCTGATCGTGAGCATCTGCACGCTGGTGTTCATGGCGGCCACCTCGCCGTTCATCGCCCAATCAACGCTGGCCGTGCTCTCTGTCGAGGCGACCACGCCCATCGACTGGGTGCCGAGCGAGTTTGCCCCACGGCGGGCGTACGAGGATTTTGTCCGGGAATTCGAGAGCGGCGACGTGGTGGTGGTCTCGTGGCCTGGATGCGAACTCGGGGCTCCGGCACTCGAACGGATGGTGGAGGCCACCGGCGGCGCCCAGTCGCCGCGTGACAGGCAGGGCCGGCTCTGGTTCGAAGCGGTGGCCACCGGATCCACCGTGCTCGACAGGCTGATGGCGCCGCCTCTGTCGCTGCCCCGCGAGACGGCCATCGAGCGGCTCCAGGGCGTGCTGGTCGGACCCGACGGGAAGACGACCTGCGTGGTGATCGGCTTCACCGCCGACGGGCTGGCCGATCGCAAGCGGGCCGTGAAATGGATCCGCGACACCATCCGTCAGACCGCCACGATCGACGACGCCGCGGTGCACATGGCTGGCCCCGTGGTCGACAACGTGGCGGTGGATGTCGCCAGCAACGATTCTCTCGACACCTTCGCCGCGCCGGCCATGGTGCTCATCCTCCTGCTCACCTGGTGGTCGCTCAAATCGATCCGCTACGCATGTCTCGTGTTTGCGGTCGCGATCTGGTGCGTGGGGCTCTCGTTTTTCACGCTCCACGCCTGGGGCGACCGGATGAATCCCGTGCTGATCGTGATGCCCGTGCTGGTGCTGGTGCTGGGCGTGTCGGGGGGCATCCACCTGCTCAACTACCTCATTGAGGCGCTCGCCGACTGCCGTCGCGACCCTGCCGGCCGCGGCGTGGCCGCGCGGGCCATCCGCTTGGGCTGGATGCCCTGCCTGCTGTCGGCTGGCACGACCTCAATCGGCCTGATGTCGCTGGTCGTGAGCGAATTGGAGCCGATCCGCACGTTTGGATTCCATGCCTCGATCGCCGTCATGGCCACGCTGATGTTTATGTTTCTGGTGCTGCCTGGAATCTTTGAAAAGTGGCCGATCGAGAAGCGTGTCAGTGCGGCCGGTGTGGCTGGCCAAGTGGGCCAAGCCGGCCCAGTGGGATTTGGGCAGATGTTCGCGGCTTGGGTCATCCGGTATGCAACGCCGATCGTGCTGGTTTTTTTCGCCGCCATGGCGGTCGCCGGCATTGGCGTTCCTGGTATCCGCACGTCGGTGCGGATCGACACGCTCTTCAAGCCCGACAGCAAGGTGATCAACGACTACAGGTGGATCGAGGAACACATCGGTCCGCTCGTTCCGATCGAGGTTGTGCTGAAATTCTCAGCCGAGTCGCCAACGCGGCCGGCCGAGCGGCTGGCCCTGCTCGAACGCGTCGGAGAGCGGCTTGAGCAGACGTCGGGCGCCGGTGCCGTGATGTCGGCGGCCATGTTCCTGCCCGACATGCCGGAGGGTTCGGGCGTGCTCGCCTCGGCGCGAAAGCGAGTGGCAGCCCGCAGGCTGGAAGAGAGCCTGATCGCGATCGACGACATGAAATACATCCGAGCCCACGAAGGCGGCCAGCTCTGGCGGGCAACAGCGCGGATTTCGGCGCTGCGCAACGTCGACTACGGCCAATTGCTCGATCTGGTGCGGAGCGACATCGACCCGCTCGTCGTTGCAGCGGGGGGCGAGGCCCGTGGTATCAATGCCGCCTGCACCGGCGTCATGCCGCTGGTGCACGCCATCCAGAACACGCTCCTTTCCGATCTGTTCGTCAGCTTTCTGTCGGCCTGCGCACTGATCTCGGTGGTGATGATGCTCGTGGAGCGCGGTATCATCGCGGGGCTCATCGCCATGATCAGCAACGTTTTTCCGATGATCCTGCTGTTTGGCATGCTCGGCTGGACGCAGACGCCGCTCGACATCGGCAGCGTGATGACCGCGTCGATCGCGCTGGGCATGGCGATTGACGGCACGCTGCACTTCCTCACCTTCTTCCGCCGTGCCGTCGACTCCGGCCTCGACGCCCCGGCGGCGGTGCATGCGGCTTTTGATCACTGTGCGGCGGCGATGACGCAGAGCACCCTCGTGTGCGGCCTTGGAATCCTGGTTTTTTCCGCCAGCTCATTCGCGCCCACGAGCCGCTTTGCGTGGATGCTCGGCCTACTCATGGCCGCGGCGCTCGCGGGCGACCTCGTGCTTCTGCCGGCGATGCTGGTCGGGCCGCTGGGCCGCTTCTTCACACGAGCCCGCGCCTGAGAGCCCACACTGCCGCCTGTGTGCTTTTCCCAGTGGCGACAAGATTTTCTCGTGTCTCATTGTGGCGACAAGATTTCATCTTGTCGGAATCAGCAAGTTGAAAACTTGCTGCCACAAGAGGCTGGGGCCGGCTCTTTCTTTCGGTTTCCACTCTCCCTTCCCTGTGGCGACAAGATTTCATCTTGTCGGAATCAGCAAGTTGAAAACTTGCTGCCACAAGAGGCTAGGGCCGGTTCTCTTTCTCCCTATTTCCTCTCTCCCTTCCCAGTGGCGATAAGATTT
>Ga0209829_10001357_pt1 | contig 20030 bp, 13 predicted proteins | sample C_140205_EF_Meta_FD_187311 | JGI IMG/M metagenome (GOLD analysis project Ga0209829, IMG submission 187311) | Freshwater microbial communities from Lake Croche, Canada to study carbon cycling - C_140205_EF_MetaG (SPAdes) (version 2) | ecosystem: Environmental > Aquatic > Freshwater > Lake...
GCTTCTGACTCTTGCTTTGTTTCCCAGATTGGGAATTTTAACCATGCGGGGTGAAGAAACCCGCAGGGCCCTTGTTGCTTTTGAAATGCAATACTTTGATGACTACATCACCCCTAGAGAACAAGGCGAACTTTTTCAAAGCAACCCTCCTTTAAGTTCTTGGCTGATGTTGGGAAGCACACTCGTGTTTGGTAATAATGATCCCTTTGCGGTGCGCTTTCCCTCTGCGGTTGCGATACTTCTTACTAGCCTTTTGATCTATGTCTATGCTCGGAATTTCTTTTCTTGCGTTGGAGCTTTTGCCAGTGCGCTGGCATTTGCAACCAATGGAGAAATCATGATCATGAGCCAGAAGGCGGAACCCGAAGCTGTTTATATTTTCTTTTTAAGTGCATCTTTAATGCTTTGGCATTGGGGCTATGAAGGCAAATGGCCTGCAGTTGCTACTTGGATTAGTGCTGGTATGATGGTGGGGTTTGCCTCGCTTTGCAAAGGGGGCCTGCAACCCTTGGCATACTTTTGTGCCAGCGTTTTTTTCTATCTCTTGTATTCAAGAAACATGCGCTACCTTTTCACCCTTCCCATGCTGGTCGGGTTGTCTTGCACTATTGCTGTGGTCGCTGCTTGGATGTTGCCTTACATTTCTCTGCATGGCATTGCAGAGGCTAAAGCCTTGTGGCTCAATGATACTGCATCACGATTTCATTCTTGGAACATGGTTCACTTTTTCAAACATTTGGGAACCTACCCTTTTGAGATTTTAGGTTCGCTTCTTCCATGGTCACTTCTTTTGTTTGCCTACCTACTGCCCTCTTTTCGTAGCAGGCTTCAACCTTATAAACCTGCACTGATGTTTGCACTCTTTGCCTGCGGTTTTGCATTTCTTACCGTCTGGATTCCTCCGGGCGGGCAGACTCGCTATTTTGCAACCCTGTATCCAATGCTTGCTATTTTGATGGGTGCCGTCGCAGAGGTCGCTATTGTTTCAATAGATGCAAAAGGCAAGGCGCCCTGGCTTAGGTTTACATTCTTAGCAGCTGCAACTTTTATTCTGATTGGGATCGCTATTGCTTTGCTTCCCTTCAAGATTCCAAGATTTACTTTTGAGCGTTGGACATTGCCTTTGCCTCAAACAATTTTCTATTCGATATCTCTTTTCCTATTGGGTATTTCGATCATGAAGAACCTGCAAAAGGTGCAGGGAAATCTTTGTGCCATGGGTTTGGCTCTTGTGATTTTCAATCTTGGGTATTTCATGGATGTTAAAGTTCAGCGAAGTGAAAAAACGGTAGAAGAGATGGCGCGCATTAAAAGCCAGCTCCCGCCAGATGTTAATTTGGTGAGCCTTGGAATTACCAACCATAAGTTTACATACTACTACGGGAAGTTTGTTAAGGCACTTCCCGTTGAGTCCAGCGGTGAGGGTGTTACTTATTTTTGTTTTGATCCTTGCTTGATTGATGTGGGTAAAATCACTTTCCCTTGGAAGCAGGTCGATACTTTTTCGATCACGCGCGATTTTATGGACCAGAAGCGGTATGTGGTGTTGGCAAAAAAGCAGTAATCATATCCCAGTTCACTCAACCCTAATTTCATAATTTGTTGGCGAATGCCTGCCCTTCCCATTAGTTTAATAGTAGGCAGCTTCTTAAAATAAGGACTTATGATTATGAACCGTCAAATTACTTTAGCTCTTCTGTTACCCTTCTTTTTAATGCTTGCCTCGCCGTTGAATGCTGCAGAGAAAAAAAATGTACTCTTCATCATTAGTGATGATCTTAATAATTCTTTAGGGTGCTATGGTCATCCCTTGGCGAAAACTCCCAACCTCGATGCGTTGGCAAAGCGCGGTGTAAAATTCGATAGGGCTTATTGTCAATTTCCATTGTGCAGCCCAAGTAGGACTTCGTTCCTTACAGGGCGAAGGCCTGATATCAATGGTGTGAAAACCAATCCGGGGCCTGCAAATCAGGGTAAGTTTGGTGGGTCGCCACACTTCCGTGAAACCATTCCTAATACTGTCACCATGCCCGAGTTGTTTAAAAATAATGGGTACTCGGTTGCCCGGGTGGGAAAGCTTTACCATTACAATGTGCCCAATGGCATTGGCACCAGCGGCCTTGATGATCCCCAATCTTGGGAAAAAGTTGTCAACCCAAAAGGCCGTGATATAGATGATGAGCCTCAGATTTTTACCCTTACCAAAGGCCAGTACGGAGCCACCCTAAGTTGGCTTGCTGCAGAGGGAAAAGATGAAGAACAAACCGATGGCATAGGCGCAACCGAAGCCATCAAACTTATGAACGAGATGAAGGAAAAACCATTCTTCCTTGCTGTGGGCCTTTATCGTCCACATACGCCCTATGTTGCGCCCAAGAAATACTTCGAACTTTATCCACTCGATAAAATCACCCTTCCTGTGGTGGATCCCAACCATAAGAAGGGTGTTCCTGCTGCAGCTTTTCTTAGCTTCAAAAAAGATGAAGAACAGCTTACGGATGACTTGCGCAAAAAAGCCACGCAGGCCTATCTTGCGAGTATTAGTTTTATGGATGCCCAGGTGGGAAGAATTATCAATGAACTCGACCGCCTTAAACTTGGTGATGATACCCTCATCATTTTTACTTCCGATCATGGCTATCACATGGGTGAACATGGTTTATGGCAAAAGCGAAGTATTTTCGAAGAGTCTGCCCGTGTTCCCTTGATCATGGTTGCGCCTAAGTCTAAAACCACAAACGTTAGTTCCCCACGCACAGTGGAAATGCTTGATATTTATCCTACCGTGGCTGATCTTTGTGGGCTGAAGTCTCCCAATTATCTCGATGGTAAAAGCCTTACTCCTTTGCTTGAAGATCCTAAAGCGCAGTGGAACCGCCCTGCAATCACTCAAACAGTGTTGGGCAAAAACATTAACGGGTACACCATTCGAAGCGAACGCTATCGCTACACCGAATGGAATAAGGGTAAAGATGGTGTTCAACTTTACGATCATGATGCAGACCCGAAAGAGTTGAAGAACTTAGCAAATGACCCCGCGCACCAAGGTACGGTTTCAGAGCTTTCCAAGCTTATGAGCCAGCGCTTGGGTAAATAAGCGGCATAATTTTTCATATTCTAGCATTAGGTTTTATTTGTAATCAGACTTTGGAAATATTGAAATGAATCAGGTAGGTTTGGTAGGTTGGCGTGGCATGGTGGGCTCGGTGCTGATGCAGCGCATGGTCGAAGAAAAAGATTTCGATCTGATTGAGCCTGTCTATTTTTCAACCTCTTCTGCAGGTGGCAAAGCCCCTGTATTTGCAGGAAAAGAAGCTCCCAATCTTAAAAATGCATCCGATATCGAATCCCTTGCCAAGCTTGATATCATTTTATCCTGCCAAGGTGGCGACTATACCAAAGAGGTTTTTCCCAAGCTTCGTGCCATGGGTTGGCAAGGCCATTGGATCGATGCTGCGTCTACCTTACGCATGAATGACGATGCCATTATTATTCTTGATCCGGTTAACCGACCTGTAATTGATGCTGCACTTTCCAAGGGTATCAAAAACTGGATCGGTGGCAACTGCACGGTATCGTTGATGCTAATGGGGTTGGCGGGGCTTTTCAAAGCTAACCTTATCGAGTGGGTTAGTGCAATGACTTATCAGGCTGCTTCTGGTGCAGGCGCACAGAATATGCGAGAGCTGCTGTTGCAAATGGGGGTGTTACATGATGCTGTCAAGCATGAGCTTGCAGACCCTGCAACTGCAATCCTTGAAATTGATCGCAAGGTTGCAAACATTCTTCGTTCCCAAGAAATCCCCACGAAGAATTTCCGAGGTGTTCCCCTTGCTGGCAGTTTGATTCCTTGGATTGATGTCTCACATGAAAACGGACAATCCAAAGAAGAGTGGAAGGGTGGCGCAGAGTGTAACAAGATTTTAGGCTTGCCTGCTTTTCGCACACCAGGTTCCATTCCCATCGATGGTATTTGCGTTCGCATTAGTTCTATGCGCTGCCATTCGCAAGGGTTGACTATCAAGCTGAAAAAGAATATTCCTCTGGAAGAAATCAATGCAATTATCGCTTCGGGAAATTCTTGGGTGAAAGTGGTTCCCAACGAAAGGGAAGCTTCTGAAAAAGAATTAACCCCTGCAGCGGTTACAGGAACCTTGAGCGTCCCTATAGGCCGATTGCACAAACTTGCCATGGGGCCAGAATATTTGGGTGCCTTCACTTGTGGCGATCAGTTGTTATGGGGCGCTGCAGAGCCGTTGCGCAGAATGCTTCGTATCATCCTTGAAAAATAAGCTCATCATTGCAGAAGATTCAGGCTGCCAATTGAATATGTGTAAAACAGGCAGATGATCAATTCTCCCAAAGTCACTGCGAGGATGAATCTTAAAAAATTCATGCGAACGGTGCCCGCTAGGTAGCAGACAAGATCTGTGGGTGCGAGTGGGAAGAACGACCACAAGACGACGAATAAAAACCCCCAAGGGCTGTTGATTTTAGTGGTGATCGAAATCATTTTTTCAGGGGCAATCTTTTCAAAATAACTGTCAAATCCAAGAAATTCAGAAAGAAAGTAGATGAGTGTTGCGGAAAATAATATCCCACCAAGGCTGATGAGCAGCACGATTATTTTACTCTCCGGAAATAGCAATACTCCTGCGATTACAAAAGGAGTACTGGGCATCAGGGTAAAGCCGCGCAGAAAACTTATTATAAAATAGGCCAGCAATAAGTGGCCTTCAAACCGCCTGACAAAGTCGGTGATGTGCTTTGGGGTGAATTCTTCGGTGTGCGAAACATAGTAACCAAGACAGCCTATCAAGAAGAGCAACCAAACCAACAGAAAGATTTTTTTCGCAAGATTCATTGTCACAATTACCCTGTGCAGAGTTTTGATAGCTTTATTTAACTATGGGAGGTGGGTAATTGAAACTCAAAACTTAAAAGGTATTGTACCCTGCTTGATCGCGTAGGGAAAAATATAGGCAGGCCTTATAAGGTTTCGGTGGGGGAAAAGATTAAAGCTATTCAATAAAAAGAGCCCGGGATTTTAAATTCCCGGACTCTTTTAAATCTGAACTATCGTCTTTTTACTTCTTAGTGGCTTTGGCAGCAGGAGCAGCCTTAGCAGGAGCGGCTTTGGCAGCGGGAGCAGCCTTAGCAGGGGCGGCTTTGGCAGCGGGAGCAGCCTTAGCAGGGGCGGCTTTGGCAGCAGGAGCAGCCTTAGCAGGAGCGGTTCCTGGTGTCTTCTTGGAAACTTTGGGGCCCTTTTTCTTGACTTCCATTATCGCTGGAGGAATCCCAAGTTTTGTATCATACGCTTTCAGTAATTTGGCTTTGCGTAACTTGGTGCGTTTTTTCCAAGCGGTTGTTCTGGGTCTTGAGGCTGGCATGATTCATCTCCTTTTGTTTACTTACGATGCTTTCAAACATCGACTTATCTTTGCTTACAGTAGCTTTTTATAGCAATTTGAGACTTTTCGGGTAAGACAGCTTTTGCTCTGATCCCAGTTTTCATCGTATTTCATTGTTATTTTAGCTTTTATGCTGCTTTTTATGGCCCAACCTTTTCTCTTTTTTTACCTCTTGTTCAATATTTTTTACCCTCCCTTAACTTCTTTTGTGTAATTTATGACATGGTGATGCCCTGTCCGTGACTTCTACACTCTTGCCCAACTACTGAGAATTATCATGAAATTATCAACCTTTGCGTTTGCTTGTTGCTCGCTCTTTTTAATGGGCGCTCCCCTTCATGCTGCCAAGGCACCCAACATTATTCTTTTCCTTGCAGATGATCTTGGGTGGGGAGATCTTGCCTGCTTTGGTAATAAACTTTGCAAAACCCCAAACCTTGATGCCTTTGCAAAGCAAGGCGCAAAATTTACCCAGTGCTATAGTGCAGGCGCTGTTTGCTCCCCTTCCCGTTCTGCTTTATTGACTGGCCGCACTCCTTATCGCAATGGAGTCTTCACTTGGATTCCCGAAGATCGCGAAATCCATCTCCGTAAAAGTGAACTTGCACTCCCCCTGCTCCTTAAACAAGTTGGATACACCACATGCCATGTGGGCAAATGGCACCTCAATGGGCATTTCAACAAACCTACTCAGCCACAACCTAACGATCATGGTTATGATCATTGGTTAGCCACTCAAAATAATGCAGGCCCTAGTCATGCCTTCCCTGTAAACTTTGTTCGAAATGGGCAGCCCGTTACTATGACGGATGATCACTCTGCACCTTTTATTGTAAAAGAGGCAATTGATTGGCTGGGTAACAAGCGGGATAAAGACAAGCCTTTTTTCTTGGCGGTTTGGAGCCATGAACCTCATTACCCGATCGCTGCTGCAGATCGGTATAAAAAAATGTACGAGGGAATTGAAGATAAGGTGCAGCTTGAATACCTTGCTGATGTAACCCAGATGGATGATGCATTTGGAAAATTGATGAAATCATTGGATGACATGAAGATTGCGGAAAACACTCTGGTATTTTTCACTTCCGATAACGGCCCTGAAGGCGATGGAATCAAATCCCCGGGCAGAGGCACCACCGGCGGGTTGCGTGGTAGAAAGCGCGCGGTTTACGAAGGTGGCATACGGGTCCCAGGAATTGTTCGTTGGCCTGGCCATGTGAATGCAAACATTTCCTGTGATGTTCCAGTTATTGGCTCCGATTTTTTTGCCATGGCTTGTAATGTCAGTGGGGCAAAGCTTCCTCAAGATCGCACCATTGATGGCGGTAATCTGCTTGAGGCAATAACAAAGTATGAAGTGAAAAGGGCGAAGCCTTTGTATTGGCACTGTGATATAGCGCCTGGGGTGATGAAAATTGCAATGAGGCAGGGAGATTGGAAAATCATCGCTAACGAAGAGATGACCAAATTTGAACTTTATAATCTCAAAGAAGATCCTAGTGAAAAAGAAATGGTCAATGAAAAGCAGCAGGTAAAACTTTTAGAGATGACGATGGAAATTAAAAAGCTGACCAAGGAAATCGAAGCTGAAGGCCCCGACTGGTGGAAAAACTATAAACAAGGTGCGGAAAAGAAGGCTAACAAGAAAAAGGATTCATGATGCCAAGATCTTGCTTTCTCTTTTTGTTCATTTTCCTTTGTTGCAATCCACTTAGTGCACAACAAATTAAATCACCGGAAGGTTTTATGCTGAAACTCAGCGAAGAACAAGCCACAAAATTCGCAGGCTTGGCACTTAAAAACATTCATCGGGAATACCCCAATAAACCGGGCAATGTTCTTGAAGGCCCCAAGGATATTCTCAGCCCAAAACAACTTTATCCCGCATTCCATGGCTGTTATGACTGGCACAGTTCGGTTCATGGCCATTGGATGCTGGTGAAGATATTGAAGGAGTTTCCTCAATTAAAAGAAGCAGAGGAAATACGAAAAGCTTTGGCAAAGAATATCACCAAAGAAAACTTGTTAGCAGAAGCTGCGTTCTTTTTAAAACCTGAAAGCAAATCCTTCGAAAGACCTTATGGTTGGTCATGGTTTTTAAAACTTACTTTAGAGCTTCGCTCTTGGGAAGACCCGCTGGGAAAAGAACTGGCACAGCATCTGAAACCGCTAGAGGAAATCATAGTCGGGCGCTACATTCAATATTTCCCTAAGCAAACTTACCCTATTCGCAGTGGCGTGCATTCGAACACGGCATTTGGATTGACGTACGCTCTTGATTATTCGAGGCAGATGGAAAACAAGGAACTCGAGCAATTGATTATAAAGCGGGCTCGGGATTATTATCTTAAAGATGAAATGATTCCTGCAAAGTGGGAACCCGATGGCGCAGATTTCTTTTCTCCAAGCCTTATGGAAGCTGATTTAATGCGGAGAATTCTGTCTCAAAAAGAGTTCTCAATCTGGCTTGATAAGTTTTATCCCAACTTGTTGCAAAATGAACCTACCAGCCTTTTTAGTCCTGCTGTTGTTTCTGATCGTACCGACCCGCAGATTGTTCATCTTGATGGTTTAAACCTTAGTAGGGCATGGTGCATGAAAAATATTGGGTTCGCGCTTTTAGAGGGTGATCCCAGAAGAATGATTTTTTTGCAAAGCGCAAGTAAGCATGCAGCGGTTTCCCTTGGGCATGTTAGTAGTGGAGATTACGCAGGCGAACACTGGCTCGCATCGTTTGCGACCAATCTATTATGCAAGTAGCAATAAGATTCAAGAATTATTTCTTACTTTAAGCGACTAAGTGTTATTTTACATTACAGATGGAAGCTTTATGATTTAGATAATGAAATAGGAACTCATGAAAATACCGTTGTTAAGTATGTACCGTCTTAGAACCGCACTGTTAATTAGTTTTATTGGTCTGACTTTGTTTTCTGGCCTGACAATCACTTTGTTAAGTCTTAGGCTTTCTTATACGGCCCGGGTTAATTACACCCAAGAGGTTGGGCATTTGCTTACGCAAGCAGTCACTCTTAAGGTGGAAAATTTTCTTCAAGCTGCTGAAGATGTCATCGAGGCAACAGATCGTTTTTCTTTTAGAATGGAAAATGGTAAGGTAGATTATCCGTTGATTTTGAATACGCTGACCCACAGTTTAATTGTAAATCATAATCTCGGTACTGCAATTTATACCGAAGAAAAAACAGGGTATTCACTAAGACTTTCGCTGGATGAAAAACCTGGATTTAAATATGATACAATTGGGCCTTCGCGATTTAGTCAAAGTTCGCTTTACTCAGAAAAAGATGTCATTGTTCAAGAAATAATCCCCAATCCTTCAGGCACCTTTACTTTAAAAACTTATTCTTATCCTGATTTTCCAAATAAACCTTTATCGGTTGAAGAAAACGGTGGATACGACTACCGAAAAAGGCCCTTTTATGTTCAAGGAAAGGCACAACCTGTTATAAAAAAAGGAGAATGGACTAATTGTTATACCTTTTTGAAAAACTTTAAGGAAATAAAAACTGGATTACTATATTCGACGGGCCTAGGGGATGACAAAGGTGAATTTTTTGCGGTTTTAGCAATGGGTATCAGTACCGAATGGATTAGTGCGTATCTTAATGAAGCGATGCACGAAATACATAAAAAGGGTATCAGTTCTTTTATTTTTGAAAAGCTTCCAGACAAATCAAAAAATGTTTTAGCCCACTCTCTTATGGCTGATGTTTTTCCTAAGGATCAAGATGGGAATACCATTTATTATGCCCTGCCAAAAGATATGAAGGATCCTGCGATTGAAAAAATGATCTTGTCGGTGCCCGATTCTATGTTGAGTGGTTTAGAATTACATGGTGATTTTGAAAAGTTGTTTCACTTTGATGTTGATGGCTCTGATTATGTCGGGATTATTAAAACGGTTTTACCAGGAACTTCCCCTGATTGGTATGTGTGCCTTTATGTTCCTGAGAAAGTTTTGTTTTCAAATGCTTACTGGCATTTCTATTTGGCCATTGGCATATTGGCCTTGGTGATGGTTATCAGCGTTATTCTTTCGCTCGTACTGGCACGGTCAGCATCTAAACCCATAGAAAGTTTGGTTCTACTCTCCCAGAAAATTGGAAAGCTTGATTTTACCCATAAAGTTCGTGCTGAATCAAAAATTATAGAGATTAAGAATTTGGCTCATTCCATGAATCTAATGCAAATTGGGCTTCAAGCTTTTACGCAGTATCTGCCCAAGGACATGTTGAAAAGTTTATTTGATGCTGGCACCGGAGCTATACCAGGCGGGAAAGAAAAAGATGTTTCCATCATGTTTGCGGATATTGCAAACTTTACCCATTACTCTGAAAGCCTTTCCCCTAACGATTTGGTTCTTCAACTAAACGAATACCTCGGTTGTTTTTCGTCGGTGATTATTAGAAACGAAGGCACAGTTGATAAATACATTGGTGATGCAGTGATGGCGTATTGGAATGCCCCGCGCGATTGTGATGACTATGCATTCAAAGCTTGTAAAGCTGCAATTCAGGGCCTGCAAAAACTTTCTTTTTTACAGCAGAAATGGTCTAGACTGAATAAGCCAATATTCAATGCCAGAGTGGGAATTAATACAGGTAATGTAGTGCTTGGGAACATTGGTACTCAAGAACATTTAAACTATACCGTAATTGGTGATAACGTAAATCTTGCAAGTCGGCTTGAAGGATTGAACAAGGTTTATAATACAACGATCATGATTTCAGATGTCACTTTAAAAGCTTGTGGAAGCCGATTGATTACCCGCCCGATTGATCTAGTAGGGGTGAAGGGAAAAGATAAGAAAATCATGGTACATGAACTTCTGGGTATAGCAGGAGAAACATCAGAAAATACGACTAAGTTTTGCGGTGAATTTAAAAAAGCGTTTGTCGCTTATGTTAAAAAAGACTGGTCTGTTGGGTTGAGTTTATTTCAAAAATTAGTCAGTGAAAATCCTGATGATAAGTTAAGTCAAATTTATATTGATCGTTGCAGGGAGTATCAGCAGAATCCCCCTGATGCATCATGGGATGGTGGTTACCAATTCCATGAGAAATAATCTTTGATATTTTAATCTAGGTAGTGGGTGGAATATTACACATCGGTTGATGCCATTACCTTTTTTGAATGAATGGGAATACTCTATTAAAAAGTCCCCTTTTGATTTCACTAATAACAATATGATTCAAGAATTAGGCCTTACTGCAATAACCATTTGTTATCGTGTAGCACATAGTTGGAAGTTTTTGATTTTAATACTGAAATAGGATTTCATGAAAATACCGTTGTTGAATGTGTTGCGTCTTAGAACCGCATTGTTGATTTGTTTTATTGGTTTGACGTTGTTTTCTGGCCTGTCAATCATTTTGGTTGGATTTACGATTTCTCAAAGGGGTCGAATTGACTTTGCTGAAATTGGGGGACATTTTTTAACCCAATCAATTTCCGCCAAAGTTGAAAATATTCTTCAAGATGTTGAAGATATTGTTGAAATGACAGAGCGGTTTTCATTCAAAATAGAAAATGGTAAGGTAGATTATCGGTTGCTTATAAATAATTTGGCAAGCAACCTGATGATAAATCATAATCTTGGTAATGTAATCTATACAGAAGAAAAAACAGGATATACTTTAAAGATTGCAGTGCGAGAAAAATTTGAAATTAAGTACGATGTACGACTTCCTTCGCGTTTTAATGAAAATTCGATTTATGTAGAAAAAGATATCATTGTTGAGGAGATAACCCCCAACTCTTCAGGTACCTTTACTTTAAAAACTTATTCTTATCCTGATTTTCCGCATAAACCTTTATCGGTGGATGAAAACGGTGGGTACGACTACAGAAAAAGACCATGGTATATCCTAGGGAAAAAGCAAAAATTTTTAGAAAAGGGTGAATGGACCAATTGTTATTCGTTTGTAAAAAACACCAAGGACGTTCGAGTTGGATTGACCTATGCTTCAGCTTTAGGTGACGGTAAAGATGAATTGTTTGGTGTTTTGGGAATGGATATTGGCACTGAATGGGTTAGTGGATATCTTTCTGAATCCATGCAGGAAATACATAAGAAAGGTATCTATGCATTTATTTTTGAAAAAATTCCCGATGGATCCAGTATGATTTTAGCTCATTCTCTTATGGCTGATGTTTTTCCTAAAAACAAAGATGGGAATACTCTTTATTATTCCTCACCAAAAGAAATGAAGGATCCTGCAATTGAAAAAATGATTTTATCCTTGGATGAAATGCCATTAAATAGTTTAGCAAAAATATATGATTTTGAAAAATTGATTTACTTTGATGTTGGTGGTTCTGGTTATGTCGGGATTATTAAAACAGTATTACCTGGAACTTCCCCTGATTGGTATGTATGCTTTTACGTTCCTAAGAGTGTGTTATTTAAAAATGCAAATGCATATTTTTATTTGGCATTCGGCATACTTATAATCGTGATTATTATAAGTGTAATTTTTTCATTTTTAATTGCTAGCTTGGCTTCTAAACCTTTAGAAAGTTTGGTTCTTCTCGCCCAGAAAATGGGAAAACTTGATTTCACTCATAAAGTTCCTGATGATTCAAAAATCATAGAGATTAAGAATTTGGCTCATTCCATGAATCTAATGCAAATTGGGCTTCAAGCTTTTATACAGTATTTGCCGAAAGATATGCTGCAAAGTTTGTTTGATGCTGGCGCTAGTGCTTCACCAGGCGGCAAAGAAAAAGATGTTTCTATTATGTTTGCGGATATCGTGAACTTCACTCATTACTCTGAAAAACTTTCCCCTAATGATTTGGTTCTTCAGCTAAACGAATTCTTCGGCTGTTTTTCTTCGGTGATAATTAAAAATGAAGGTACGGTTGATAAGTATATTGGTGATGCAGTGATGGCCTATTGGAATGCACCTCGCAATTGTGATGACTATGCATTCAAAGCGTGCAGTTCAGTAATCCAATGCCTTTACAATCTTTCTTTCTTGCAAAAAGAGTGGGGCCGGCTGAATAAACCTATTTTCAAAGTCAGAGTGGGCATAAATACAGGAAATGTTGTAATCGGGAATATTGGAACTAATGAGCACCTTAGTTACACTGTAATGGGCGATAACGTAAATCTTGCAAGTCGGCTTGAAGGATTGAACAAGGTTTATGATACAACGATCATGATTTCGGATGTCACTTTAAAAGCTTGTGGTGATAGATTGGTTACCCGCCCGATTGATCTGGTAGGCGTGAAGGGAAAAGATACGAAAATCTTAGTTCATGAACTTCTGGGTTTGACCAATGAGACATCTAGCAAGACAGTAAATTTTTGCTCCGATTTTAAAACTGCTTTTGCTGCTTATGTTAAAAAAGATTGGTCGGTTGGGTTGAGCCTATTCCAAAAATTAGCCAGTGAAAATCCTGATGATAGGTTAAGTCAAATTTATATGGATCGTTGCAGGGAGTATCAGCAGAATCCCCCTGATGCATCATGGGATGGGGGTTACCAATTCCATGAGAAATAAAACCTTGGCTTTACGCATGCAAGGCATTTTTAGACATATTTAGTTTTGAGTTTTCGTTAAAAACCTCTGTTCTCCCAGGTTTCAAAAAGCACTTTGTTGGAAATAAATAAAAGTATGCAATTCTTAAGTATTGATTGCTAGAGTTTTACTCTGATTGCAATTGAAGTTGTTTTAATTTATTATTCGCTTTAGAAGGTAAGACATTGCGTTTGCTTAAATTTTAATTAAGAGTTTTATTGAATGAAGGCTGATCAATTTTACACATTCTGGCGGGAAGCAATTTCAATCAAGGGTTCGGTAACGCCTATTGTCATATTCAATGTTTTTGTTTTCGGATTAATAGCTGCGTTCATATGTGTAGTTGATCATTACATTGAAGAGGTTTTTCAAGTGAACCTTGGGTTGGAGGTTGGTCCGCATGAAATAGCGGGTGCTGCCCTTGGCTTGCTGCTGATTTTGCGCACCAATGCTGGCTACGATCGCTGGTGGGAGGGAAGAACTTTATGGGGAGGAATTGTAAATCAAAGTCGAAATCTGGCTTTAGAATCGCTGGCTTATGGCCCTAAAGACAAAGTGTGGTGCACAGAGATGATAACCTGGGTGAAGGCTTTTCCTTATGCAGCAAAATCATCATTGCGATCGGAAAAAGAATTAGGAAAGTTTGAACAGTTATTGGGAAAAAGTGAAGCCGAAAAGTTGATTGCATCAAGTCATATGCCTTTTTATGTTTTATTAAAAATAGCGGGATTGCTTCGTTTAGCATTAGATAAAGGAGTTCTCAATTCATTTGCATTTGCTCAGATGGAAAGAGAAAGATCGTTGTTGATGGATCACATTGGAGCGTGTGAACGAATCTTGAAGACGCCGTTGCCTTTTGTGTATTCTGTTAAAATTCGCAGATTTGTTGCAATATTTCTTATTACTTTACCCTTTGCATTACTTCACCAGATGGAAACAGACTGGCTTGTACCGCTGGTAATCATGTTGGTGAGTTATCCTTTAGTTTCCTTGGACCAAATCGGGATAGAATTGCAAAACCCTTTTTATAAATCTAGTTTGAATCATCTTCCTCTAGATGAAATCTCAGAAGGCATTGAAAAAACACTTCAAGAAATGCTCGTTTCTTCTGAAACAGAATAAGAGAAATAAATAGCCCTCAGACGATTGCTAAAATCTTCATGGAAATGATTCATAGCTGCTACCAAGATTTTGATCATGGGTTGCTGTTTGATTATTTTTTTAAATAAACAACAGCTATGATAATTAGAGAAATTGCAATTATAGTACTTGCACCTACCACATAGTAAACCCAAGATGGGGTGCCGGATTTTGGTCGATTAAGCCTAGACCTGGTTTTGGGAGGTTCTGGGGAAGCGGGGATTACTTTTGCTGTGTCGAGCGGTTGGGTCTTAGAGTTAGGCGTCGAGTTCGGCTTTGTCAGTTGGACTGCTAAATCTCTAAATTCTGGGAAAAGCTTCATCTCTTCAAATGGGCCTTCTACACTTTTAGCCAATTTGTATTTTAATGGGTCTTCTAATATCCCATCTTTAAAGCTTCTTCGGATAGCCTTGGCAGTTCCCTTTACCACATGCTGTTTGCTTTGGTCATCGTTATAAGCCATAAACCAAATTGGGTCTGAAGGTTGTTTAACACCTGTTTTTTCTAATGCTGCATTATTAACCGATGATTTTTGGGTGCTCTTCCCAACTAGATCTTCGACAAATTCCCTACAGGTTGAAGGGCGGATATCAGGATCACTATCCATGGCTCTACGAATTGCCCAGTCGGTGCGTTCGGAAATGCGGGGGTTCAGTTCTCGGGGGGCGGGCAGATCGTTTTGCACCTTTTTCATCCAAGTTTCCAGCGGATTGACCGATTTATAAGGCAGCTCCCCTGTCAACATGGTGTAAAGGGTGGCACCTAAGCTGTAAATATCGCATCGGGTATCTGCATTCTTGGCATCGCGGAATTGTTCCGGTGCCATGAAGTTTGGTGTTCCAAGCCCCCTTCCCGACCGAGTCAAATTTAGATCACCCACCAATATTTCTTTTACCAAACCTAAATCGGTCAACTTGGCTATCCCGTTTTTCCCTACAAGAATGTTGTCTGGCTTTACATCCCGATGGATTAGCTTATCTTTATGAACCTGATTTAGCGCCTTGGCGACTTGGGCAATGATTTTAATCCCTTCCAATTCTTCTAATTTTCCTTGCCTGTTGATTACAACCCCTAACGATTCTCCATTTACAAATTCCAGTACGAGAAAAGGCAGGTCATTATCGGTGCCAAATTCGAGTGCTCGCACCAGATTGGGGTGATTAAATTTGCTTGCAACCCGGTATTCTTGTTCGAACCTCTTTAATAACACAGGGTTATGAACATAATTGGGGGACATCACTTTGATCGCAACCACTGATTTATCCTTGGTGCTGCGTGCCATGTAGATCGAACCCATGCCACCTTCTGCTATTTTCTTAAGCAGATCGTATTGGCCGATCTTTCCCAAGGGTTGGATATATCCTTGAGGTTTGGTTGCATCAGGGGTTTCGGGTGGTTCTTTCATAGGATCAACTTATCTTAGATTAAATGGCCACCGTATTAAGAACAAAATCTTCACGAATTTTTTAAATAGAGGTTCGGCTTAAGGAAAGCTTGCATTCGCTAAATCCATATCGATCGGTTTAATAGATACATCTTCGCTCAAATATCATGCACATTTTATTGGCCTAACGCCTTGTTATGGGGAAAGATATAATTAAGAGATAGGTTCTCTAGTGCAATCCATCCTATGGAACAAGAGACAGGTTATTCGATGTCCCTACTTGGAAAAATCTTTGCGCTGTTAAACACTCTGCTGGCCTTTGGCTTGGGAGTTATCTTAGTTCAAGATTTGGGCGTTCGCAAGAACTGGACTTATCTGGTATTCAGGCAAGATATTGTTCTTAATGGCTTGCCCTATGATGATGATGAAACCACCAAAACAAATATAAACATTAAATCAAACCTCGATGGCCTTGAGAGTGGTGCGTTAAATGCAATTTTTAAGGATGCGGGTGGCCCGTTAAAAATTGGCGACAGGGTTGTTTTAACTCAGGTTGATGAAGTTAAACGCATGCATAAGAAGTTTGATGATAAAGAAAAAGAAATCGAAGGTAGTGATAAGAAGGCCCGGTTTCTTGCCAAGTTGCTGATGGAACATTCCATTACTTATGTAGACAGGCGCAAGTACGATGATTTAATCAACAAAGCCGACCCAAAGACTCTTGCGGATGAATACACTTCGCTTCGTGAAAGTGTGGATAATTTATTCTTATCATCAGAACCTCGCGAAAAAAACAGACTCCCACAACAAGCTAATATTATTAGCAAATTTGAATCCCGAACCGCAATCGCTGCGTTGTTACTATCCCTGTATCAAGTTGTAGATGAGGGCTCTGAAGAATCGATGCGCAGATTGGTAGCGGTGGTTGGCCCGGATTACGCTTCCAAGGCATTGGATGGGCATGCGGTAGTGCTGACTCGCACCTTCGATCATCTGGAGGCTCACCTTACCAGGGAAGAGGCTATATTCGTTACGGAGCATCGTGAACTGCTTATCGAAATGGGCCGTAGGGCCAAGCGTGCCAAGCAAATTGAAGGGTTCAAGCTGGAGTATGATGAGCGTATAAAAACTCAGAAGGAACTATTAGTCAAAGAAAAATTGTTGCTCGCAAAGATGGAAAAAGATTTGGAAGACCAACGGGATCAAACCAATACAGTTGTGAATAATTTTCATGTGATCAGTGAGCGGTTGTTTTTGGTGCATAAAAAATTGCAGGGCTATAGGGTGGGTAATGAGGTGAAGGAAAAGAATCTTCGTGCGGTAGAAGCGAACCACTAGACCCGGATTAAGTTAAAAGGAAGCCATGGCTCTTAATATCGGCAAAAAAATGGTCTACCTGCTTGCGTTAAGCAGCTTCACCCTTGCAACTTGGGGCATTTCTCTTTTTTCCAATCCGCTTCTTACTCCGGTAATCGGGGCAGATGGGAAACCCAAGGATGGCTCTTGGCAGGAAATTGATCAGCGTAAGGCAAAGATAGAGGCATGGTTCAAAGATGCTAAAGATGGTTCCCCCAGTCCGATTGGGATTGCTGTAAATCGTTATCAGTCGGGCCGTGAAAAAATGCAAAAGCTTGAGTCTCAAGTTGCAGTGGCCGAGAAGTATTATTTTGATCAATTAGAGTTTCTAAAAAACAAAGCATCCGAGAAAGAGCCCGCCAAGAACATTACTTTGAAAAACGGGCAACCTGTTCGCTCAACTGCCAAGTTCGTTCCATTGCAATTTGAAGAATTAAAAGACCGGGATGGAAATTCTTTTGAGAACCTGAACGCACTAGGTAAAAAGATTGAGGCTCTTGATAATGACATTAGGGCCATGCAAAAAGTGCTGGATGATACATCAAAGGAAAATAAAAAACTTGTCGATCTTCAGGCTGATCATCTGCAAAAAGATGCGGATGGTAAAACGGTACTAGGGCCCGATGGCAAACCCATCATCCTTGTCAAAGGTTTGCAAACTAAGATTGAAGATGAAAAGTTAAAGCGCCAAAGATTCTTAGAAGAGTTTGATGCAGTTGAACAAGCTTATGTTAATTTAACGCTCGAACATTTCGATTTGACCAAAAGACGCTCCGAACTTGATATCCGCTTTAACGAATTACGCAATTCGGGCTTGGTTACCCTCCCCTAACCTACCATTCTTCCCCTTCTTACCCCGTTTTTATAAATGCTTGAAACTTTTTCTGGCCCATTGGTTTGGCTGGCGATTGTTGCCGTTGACAAGCATTCCAATACAAGGCATAGTCCCGCCCGGATGTAAATATTACTATTGTCAAGATATATTGCTTGGTTTCTGTTAAGATTAAAGCAATGGTTTTTGACTGCTGTAAAGTCCTAACATTGAAGTGAGGGTCAGGCCATGACACCTGTAGGTAAAATTCTGGTATTCGTGAATCTAATATTCAGCTTGTTCGTAGGTGCAATGGGTCTGATGGTCTTCACCGCAGACACCAACAAGAATGCTGAAATCGTAAAAGTACAGCGCGAACGGGAAGTGCTGAAAGCCAGCAACACCACATATCAGGAAGAAAATAAAACGCTTCAGGAAAGTGGCTCTTCTTCCGTGAAGGAAAAAGAAGTTGAAATTGCGAAGCTGAAAACGGAAGTGGAAGATTTTAAAAGGGTAAAGGATGATTTAGATAAGAAATATAATGAAGCTTCTAAAAAGCTGAATGAAAAAGATATCGTGCTGCAGACTGCGGTTGCAGAATCAAGTCGCAGGCAAGAACAAAATGCACAGATGAGTGAGATTCTGAAAGCGGAAGTGAAACGCAATTCAGAAATTTCCACGCTGTTGGAACAGACTAGGGCGAAGGAAATTTCCGAAAGAATCGCTGCACAAACTTTCAAATCAACCAATGAAAGATTAGAAGTTCAGCTGCGCGAGATGGCAAAAGATATGGAACGGGCCAAAGCGGGTGGAACCTCGGCTTTGGCACAAGTCAACAAAGCAAGTAAGAATCCTCCACCAGATAATATCGAAGGTATGGTCAAGGTTGCTGATTCCAGTGGCTTGATCAAGATTTCTATCGGCTCTGATGCTGGCCTTACCAAAGGCCATACGCTTGAAGTCTTCAGACTTTCTGCAGTGGCTACTCAATCCAAGTATCTGGGCACCGTTCGTATTCTCGAAGTTACACCTAATGAAGCTGTTGCCCAACCGGTTAAACCGTTGTCAGATAAGCCGATCGCAGGTGACCGTGTTGCAAGTCGCATTCTAGGTAGCTAATTTTAAAAGCCAAATCAAGAAGTTTATCAAGGAGGGTATCCAATCATGGCAGCCAAGGCAAAGGCCTCTTCATCGGGCACACGCAGTGATGCATACACTGGCATTTTGATTTTATCATTGCTTGCGCAATTAATAGGTGGTGGTTTTCTTTTTTGGGATTACATGAGGTTGACCAGCCCCAATGGCCCACCCGATTCAGTTGATAAAGTGATTGCAAGGCCAGGTAAACTTACAAAAGATGGCGCTCCTGCTCCTGCTCCTGCACCCGAAAACTAAGTAACTCTCTTTACTGAATTTGTTTTTCATCAGCGGGTAGTTTCAATTGATATTGCAATCGTACTCTTAAAGCGCAATGCTATCGAAAGCACTCTCCTTTCGTCTTTGCTTTATTGTTTTTGGTGAACCAATATGAACTACCGATCCTTGTTTCTTATTGGGTTAATTATCTCTTTATTCAGTAGCCAACCACTTAAAGCTCAGGGTCCTCCATTGAAATATCCAAGCACTAAAAAAATTGAACAGGTCGATAATTATCATGGAACTAAAGTTGCGGATCCTTATCGCTGGTTAGAAAATGATGTTCGAAATTCTACCGAAGTGAAAGATTGGGTTGAGGCGGAAAATCTTGTAACCAATGCTTATCTGGGTGAAATCCCCGAGCGCGTAAAAATTCGCAAGCGCCTTGCAGAGCTGTGGGATTACGAAAAATTCTCTACGCCGGTGGTTCGTGAAGGCAGGTATTTCTTCACACGCAATGATGGCTTGCAAAACCAAGCGGTTCTTTTGGTCCAAGATGGTCTTCAAGGAAAACCTCGTATTCTTCTTGATCCTAACACCATGGCGAAAGATGGCACCGTTGCTCTTTCCTCTTGGATTCCCAGCGATGATGGGAAGCTTCTCGCATACGGCATCGCTGAAGCAGGTTCTGACTGGCATGTTTGGCGCATTTTAAATGTTGATACTGGGGCACAGCTTACAGACGAGCTTCGATGGGTTAAATTTGCAAGCCCCGCATGGACTCCCGATGCCAAGGGTATTTATTACAGTAGGTTTGATGAGCCTGCGGCGGGCACTAAGTTCCAAGGGCTTAATCTCAATCAAAAGGTTTATTTCCACAAAGTTGGAACAGCCCAATCAGAAGATAAATTAATTTACAAACGCCCTGATCATCCTGAATGGGGTTTCCAAACCGAAGTTACGGAAGATGGCAAATACCTGCTCATCACCACGTGGAAGGGCACCGATCATAATTATCGGGTTAC
>Ga0209829_10001358_pt1 | contig 20022 bp, 27 predicted proteins | sample C_140205_EF_Meta_FD_187311 | JGI IMG/M metagenome (GOLD analysis project Ga0209829, IMG submission 187311) | Freshwater microbial communities from Lake Croche, Canada to study carbon cycling - C_140205_EF_MetaG (SPAdes) (version 2) | ecosystem: Environmental > Aquatic > Freshwater > Lake...
GTTGTTAAAGACGGATGTTACCGAGAATAAAAAAGCTTTAGATATCGAAGGTACAAGATATGAAGAAATTGATAAAGTATTAGGTAGCTATATTCGTCAGCGTGATAATACACTAGAGGAAAGAAAGCAAAAGCACGAAAAATATACACAGCGTAAGATTAATAACGCTAATGAAATTATTGAAGTAACAGAAGCAGTCGATTCTTTTAAAGAAAAGAGTATTGACAACATTAATACAGCTATTGATAAGCTCGACGAGGCTAATACAAAAGTTGATGAAAAGATACAAACTTGTAGACATACAAGAAGTGAGAGTCAGACTTTAATTACGCAAATACAGAAGCAAATAAATGCTGTAGGTACTGATAAAGATAAATGTCCTACATGCCTACGCACGATTGAAGAAACAGATAAAAATCATATTAAGAAAGAAAAGCAAAAACTTAATAACGAGATTGATGCACATAAACAAATTATTGAAGAGCAAACAAATATCGAATCAACACTAGTATCAAAGCGTACGGATATTAACAATAAAATTAGTACACTTAAAAACAGTATTCATGCTTATAAATTAGAAATTAAAGATCAACAAAATCGACAGGCACGATTAATACAATTAAATGAATGGCAAACAATGCTCGATCAGGATTTAAGAGACCTTGAACAAGCTTCGACTCAATTCGATACATTGATTGAAGAAAAGAAGCAAGAGTTAGATAAGCTTGTAACAAGTCTTGATAATATCAAAGAAACAACAAATATATTAGATGTCGTTAAATTTGTTGTTTCAGAAGAAGGTGTAAAATCTTACATTGTAAAGAAAATACTTCAGCTCTTCAATAGTAAGCTTTCATACTATCTCCAAAAAATGGATGCAAATTGTATATGTACATTTAATGAGTACTTTGAAGAAGAAATTGTCGATACAAAAGGTAATGAGCGTTCCTACTTTAATTTTAGCGGTGCCGAGCGTAAGAACATGGATCTTGCATGTTTATTTACTTTTATGGATATGCGTAGACTTCAAGGGGATGTATGCTTTAATTTTAGCATTTACGATGAATTATTTGATTCAAGTCTCGATGCTAAAGGTATTGAACTTGTAACAAACGTTTTAAAGGAACGCGTTGACAAATATGATGAAAGTATTATGGTAATTAGTCATCGTAAAGAGAGTGTTAAAGCTGCTACAGGTGATATTATTTTTCTAGAAAAGTCAAACGGTATAACTAAACGTGTTGATTATAGTGAATACGCGTCATAAAATATATTCACATGATCTCTAGTCCTTTTGTATCACCGTTTGTATCGCCGTTTGTAGAACCGTACAGTCTTATTCCTCAACAACCGGTTCAACAGGATATTCCTCAACCACCTGAGATGAGTCTAAAGCGTGTAATGAATTATTACGCCGATTATTCTGGCTGTGGTTTTTGGAGAATGATTTGGCCAGAACATATTCTCAACGCACATCAAAAAATGGTTGTACATGGTAGTACAATGATGTGTTTTGATCCTAATTATTTTAGAGGAGCTGAGGTTGTTCGTATTCAACGTCAAGCTACAGTACATCAACTTGAATTTGTTAAGTTCTTGAGAGGATTGAGTAAAGATCTAGGTTTTAGAATTATTTACGAGATTGATGACCTTGTCTTTAGCGAAGATATTCCAGAGTATAATAAATTTAAACCTGCCTTTACGGACCCTGCTATTCGTAGAACTGCCCAAGAAATTATGGAGCTTTGTGATGAAGTTACAGTAACCTGTGATTTTATGAAAGATTACTATATGGGTAAAACAGCAAATAAGAATGTTACTGTTATTCCTAACTACCCACCTAAGTTTTGGATGGGTAATCATTATAACGAAAAGAAGATTTCTGATAATTTTGAAAAATATCGTAGAAAGCCTCGTGTACTCTATGCAGGTTCAGGTGCACACTTTGATGTTGATAATCGTGTCGGTCAAAACGACGACTTTGCACACGTAAATCGAGTTATTCGAGCTACGAAGGACAAGTATCAATGGGTATTTCTTGGAGCCTATCCTTTACCGCTTCACGACCTTATTCAGGACGGTACATTTGAATTTCACCCTTGGGAGACGCTATATAGGTACCCAGAGCGTATTGCAAATCTTAACGTACAGATGATGGTTGCCCCTCTACAGGATAATACTTTCAATAAGGCAAAATCTGATCTTAAATTTGTCGAGGCCTGTTGCTATGGTTTACCGATTGCATGTCAGAATCTTGTCACATATCAAAATGCACCATTCAAGTTTGATACTGGCGAAGAAATGATTGATATTGTCGATGACGTTCTTTCAAGAAAAGGCCGATACATGAATATCTCATCTTCAATGAGACGTCTTGCAAATGATCGCTGGTTAGAGAACGATGAAAATATCGATAAATATGTCGAACTTCATACTCTTCCCTTTGGTCACCCAAATAGAAAGCTGTTAAATGTTATTAATGGTATTAAGGCTTGATTGTAGTATCAAGCGATAATATACTTATTGAGTGTACAGGAACGTATCATACTCACCGCGCGAACAAACAATCAATCTTTATACTTGGGATGAAAACGGTAAAAGAATAACCGTTCCTTCAACTTACGAGCCGTATATCTATCTGGAGACAAATAATGCTCCAGATGCGATGAGTATCTTTAACACAAAGTTAAAGAAGAAGAAGTTTCAGAATCAGTACGAACGCTCTAGATATTTAAAGGATAATAAGGTAACGAGAGTTTTTGAGAACTTTAATATCTATCAACAGTTCCTTATTGATGCATATTGGCAAGAAAATGAAAAGCCTGACTTTACCAAGAATCAGCTAAAGGTACACTTTATCGATATCGAGACTTACTCGCCTGATGCATTTCCTAATCCTCAAGATCCAAACGATACAATTAATATCATTACTATATATGATACCCTAACGAAGAAGTTTTATTCCTGGGGGCTCAAGCCCTATACAGCTAAATCACCAGACGTTATATACGTAGCTTGTAAGACAGAAGAAGAGCTACTACGACGATTTGTAGATTTTTTTAGTAAAGATTACCCTGATATATTATCAGGCTGGAACTCAGAGTTTTTTGATGTACCGTACGTTATTAACCGTGTTAAAAAAATTCTAGGTGAGGAAGCAATGCAAAAACTTTCACCAGACAGGTCTTTACGTTCCCGAACGTTTATGGGTAAGTACGGAAGAGAGCAGGTCAAGTGGCATATTGAAGGTCTTTCATGTGTAGATTATCTAGATATCTATAGAAGGTTCTGTCAGACACTTCGTGAGTCATATAAACTCGACGCGATCGGTGAAATAGAATTACAGGAACGAAAGGTTGATTATGGGGATCAGAATCTTACCGAACTTGCCGACAACAACTGGGAGACGTTTGTAGATTATAACATTCAGGACGTTAATCTTCTTGTAAGACTAGAGCAAAAATTACAGTATATACAATTATTAAGAATGATTGCTTATGCTGGTCTAACCACTTTTGAAGGTGCTCTTGGCTCTCTATCGGTTATTACTGGTCTTTGCTCAATACGTGCACGCCTTAAGGATAAACGTATACCTACATTTGTAAAGGATGTACAAGAAGGAACTAAGAACGCAGGTGCCTATGTTGCAGATCCGCAACAAGGATTTCAAGAGCATATAGTTTCTTTAGATGCAAATAGTCTATACCCGAACACGATGATTACACTCAACCTATCACCAGAGACGAAGGTGGGTAAGATTATTGAAAAGAATGAAAACAATATTGTTATTAAGCATGTAAACGGTCAAACTTTTAAACTTACACATGAAAAATTTGCTGCATTTGTAAAACAAGAAGAGATAGCAATCTCACGTGCTAAGATTCTTTTTACACAAAAAGAGAAAGGTATCATTCCTGATACTATTGATTATTATTACAATAAGCGAGTTGAGGTTAAGAAGCAGCATACAAAAATGAAGAAAAAGGCTCTTACCTTAACTGAGGGAACCGCCGAATATGCAAACAATCAAATTGAAATAGATCGACTTAATATTCGTCAACATACAATTAAAATTTTGATGAATACAGTATACGGCTATTTCGGTAATAAGCATAGTCCTCTCGGTGATGATGAGCTTGCTGAATCAATTACACTGACAGGACAAGCTGTTATTAAAGAGTCTAACCGTATTCTTACAGAATATATAAAAGCTAATACAGGTCTAACAGATGAAGATCTTAAACATGATTCACCGGTCATTTATAATGACACAGATTCAAGTTACATATCAATTAAGCATTTAGTAAAAGCTAATAATATATCCGTTTTTGATGATAAGGGTAACGTGCACCCGGATTATTATAAAGCTGTTGAAGATATTGAATCACATCTAAACAAGGAAATTATTACCTGGGGCAAGAGCGCTCTAGGCTCAAAAGATTGTAGACTAGTATTCAAGCGTGAAGCTATTGCAGACGTAGGGCTCTTTCTAGCAAAGAAACGTTACGTACTACACACTCTTGACGTAGAAGGTATTCCAGGTAAAAAATTTAAGTATACAGGAGTTGAAGTTGTACGTACAACAATGCCTGCTCCTATTAAGCCTTACGTTAAGAAAATTATTGAAACAATGCTCCTTACTAAGGATTATAACGCAACAAACAAAGTGTTTAATGAGACATATGAGATCTTTAAGAAATTACCACTTGAGGATATTGCATTCGTAATGGGTGTAAAGGGATATGAAAAGTACGCAAATCGTAGTAATGGATTTGAGACAATTAAAGGAATGCCCAAGCATGTTAAATCAGCGTATTTTCATAATATTCTTTTAGATAGATTTGGTATTGAAAGAAAATACGAAAAAATTACATCCGGTGATAAAGTTCGTTTCTTTGAAGTAAAGAAACCAAACAGCTTTGGATTATCAGTAATCGGGTACAAGTATTATTATCCGAAAGAGTTTGAGTCTATCTTTGAAATTGACTATGAGAAGATGTTTGAAAAAATTATCTATTCTGTAATTGAACGCTTTTATGAAGCTGTGAACTGGACCGTTAAGAAGCCAGGTAATGGCGCACAAATCGATCTTTTTGATTTACTTGGTATGAACTAGTTGATTTTAAATAAAAACATTATAATATATTAAAGATATGAGCGAAACAAAACTTATTACATTCATTGATCACATCGGCCGCACCATTATTGGTGAGAACGCTGGCGATACAGATAACGGGGCTTCTTTCCTTGTAAAGAATCCTGCCATCATTCACGTTCAGCCGACACAAACCGGTCAGCTTAACGTTCAGACCATTCCTCTTTATTTTCGTGAGTTTATCGGAGATAAGTCAAAGGAGAATGGTACGACTTGGAAGTATCACTATGCAAACGTCGTTGTTGGTGTTGACGTTGACAATGATCCACGTCTTACTGATCAGTATACCAAGCTTTGGTCTGCACCAGTTGCAGCTCCAACAGCAGAGCCTTCCGTCGTCAAACTTTTTGACGAGTAAAAAAACTTTTGATGTAAGCACTCGTAATCTGCATCAAAGAAACCAGATTAAATACCCGACTTCGGTCGGGTATTTTTTTTGCTTGAATTTATTGATGTATGCTTTATAATAAGCGGTATGGATAAAGACTTACTTAAAACCCTTTCTATTATTGATGAGCATAATTCAGATGCTTGCTTTCTTTCTGAAAATGCACTTTCAAATTTTACTGAGTGTTACGATACTGGTTGCTACGCTCTTAATGCTATTCTAACCGGTGATCTAAGAAATGGTGGAATACCTCAGGGTCGTATTATTGGTTTTAGCGGTGAATCAGGTACAGGTAAAACTCTTATTACCGGTAAGATTCTTGCTAATGCTCAAAAGAAGGGTGTAGTACCTGTTATTTTTGATTCAGAAATTGCTGTAGATAAGAACTCTGTTCGTGGTGTAGGTCTTGACCCTGCAAACGTAAAATATGTACCAATTGATACTATTGAGAAGTGCCGTAACCAAGTTGGTGCTTTGCTTGATAAGGTTATTGCCAATAATCAGCATGGTAAGATTATTATTTGTATTGACAGTTTGGGTAATCTCGCCTCTCAGAAAGAGCTTGATGATGCACTTAAGGATAAGTCAGCTACTGATATGGGTATGCGTGCTAAGGCTCTTAAATCTATGCTTCGTACCTTGACCTATAAGGCTGCTAAAGCACAAGTCTCTATTATCTTTGTTAATCATACATATTCTGATCCTGCTGCTATGTATCCATCTTTGATTAAGTCACAAGCCGGTGGATCTGGTCCTGTTTATATGGCGAGTATTCTTGTACAACTTGCAAAGAGAAACGAGAAGGAAGGCGAGGGTGAGTTTGGTGGTGTTGAGGATAATAAACTTTCTGAAGCTAACAAGTATAGCGGCGTTACACTACGTGCACTTACTGCTAAGAATCGTTTTATTCCTCAATTCCTTGAGATTGAGATGTATCTATCATTTAAGTCAGGACTAAACAAATACAGTGGCTTGCTTGCCATGGCATCAGCAAGAGGTATTGTAGAGCAGAATGGGTCTACTTATACTGTAGGTGTTGATGGTGGTAAGTATAAGAAGGGTGATAAGCTTGGATATGCTAAAAACTTTACTAAGGACGCCGCGTTTTATGAAGAGTTTATTATCCCGGAGCTCGATAAGGCTCTGAAGACTGATTACCGATATCATCAAGCTAGTGATGATGATATCATTGAGGTCGATGATACAGTAGAAGCATAAAATGAGTAAGGTTATTTTAAGTTTTAGCGGCGGTGCCGACTCAACTGTACTGCTGCATTTAGCTTCTAAGCAATTTAAACATGTGCACGCAGTATCGTTTGATTACGGTCAGAGACATAAAAAAGAACTTTGTTATGCTGAACAGCAATTATCATTATTAGATAATATAACGCAATATGATATTTTATCTCTACCGTTTATCAATCAGTATAAAACATCTGCGCTAACAAATAGCGATATTAATGTACCTAAGACAACACAAATTATAGGTGACCCGCAATCTGTAGCGTATATACCTAACCGTAATATGACGTTTTTATCAATTTTAATTGGTATAGCTGAGGACAGGGATATCAGCACTGTCTGGTATGGCGCTGCACAGGCAGATAGTGTGGCAGGATTTTACGATGGTTCGCCGGAGTTTCTCACAGCGATTAATAACGTAACTTCTCTTAATAGGAGAAACAAGGTTGTAGTTGAAGCACCATTAATTAATAAGTCAAAGAAAGAGATTATTCTGATGGGTATATCTCTTGGAGTTGATTTTAGCCATACATGGACATGCTATGAGGGTGTTGAAGAAGCTTGCGGTGAATGCACAGCCTGTAGCTTGAGGTTGCAGGGATTTATTCAGGCTGGTATTAAGGATCCGGTAAAGTATTCTAAAGATATACCTTGGGATAAATTAATCGTTTGAATGGCGGAAAGGTGATCCCTTATAACCGAAACTGTCTGAGCCACGGCTAGCATAATGACTGACAGTACTTTGCTCGTCGCTATCAAGGTCATCATCGCTAATACCGGAGGTTATTTCACCTGATCCTTCACCTTCTTTTTGTTGCTTTGCTTCACTAGGCTCTACAGCTGTGTACATTCTTGAGCCTGGTTCAGTCTCTTTTAGATAACCAAAATTAATAAGTGTATTAACATCTGACTTACTCTGTCTTGTTACACGCTCAATATCTTCTTTTGACTCTTCACCCTTAGCTTGTGCAATAGATAATGCCTCCTGACGAGCAAAATCTTCTAGCTCCTTACGAGTAGCGGGTGCATTTGCTGCATAATTGTAAATCTTTTCTTGTTCAATATCTAGACCTTCAACACTAGCTGTCTTAGCCGCTTTTGCCCCATGTGCAGCTGGAGCAGCTTTAAGCTCTTGCCCTGATTGATCATTTGTATCAGTAATAGAATCAACAATTGCGTCTTCAACGTCTGTTTCATCAATATCGTCGCCGCTCTCTGCTTTATCACTTAAAAATTTTACTGCAGGTATTACTGCGTTTTTAATAATACGAGCTGTATAACTTGCACGAGCTTTAGGGTATCCTAAATGAACAAGCTCACTGTGAATAGCATTTTGTAGACTTGCTAATTGTTCTTTTTCAGATCCATCTGCATCAAATCTACCACCTGGAAATAAAGCATCGTAGACAGGCTTAACAATCATTTCTACGACCTCATCAGCAGGTTTACCGGTTTTCTTAATGAGATCTGCAAAGAGATATGTATCGCCGACACGGTTTACAATTCCTTTTTTTGCTGCAGAGACAAATGGCTCATAATCAGCACCTATAGGTGTTTCAGCTAGAATATTGTTGTTATATGCTTCAAAAATTAAATGGGAATCCTTATTCATGTCTTGAATTATTTATTCTTGCAGGTATAATATATTCATAATGTGCGGAATATTTGCTGCTCTTGATTTTAATAAATTTATGAAACTTTATGATAGAAATAAAGAACGAGGCAATTTTGCTTACGGTGCTTTATTTTTAAGTCATACATATGATGCTGCTATGAAAGCTGAAGGTATAGTTGAGCTATCAAAAAATATGCTAATTCAGAATTGTGATTTACATCTAAAACCATCTGATTTTTATTACTTTCTAGGTCATACACAAGCTCCTACAAGCTCAAAGCGCGTATATGACGAATCCACATCTCACCCTTTCCACTGCGGACCTTGGATTGTAGCGCATAACGGTGTATTAACGAATGATAAGAAGTTAAAATTAAAAATTAAGAACACAACTCACTATAATGAAGTTGATACATCTGTAATACCTGCTCTTTTAGAGCAACTTTCTGAAGAAATAGATAATGAAGTAGGATTAATATGTGAGGTCTTATCAAAACTCGAGGGTACATTTGGACTTTGGATTTATAATAAGAATACACATAATGTATATTTTGCAAGGAGTGGTAGTACTCTTTATGCTAATATGCTCGATAATACCGTGTCATCATTACAAGACGATGAGTTTGAGCCCCTCGAGGAGGGTGTTTTATATCTTGCTACACCCGAAGGGTTGACTTCTGTTGGAGGGTTTACAAAGAATTCACCATTTTTCATCCTATGACATTCGCAATTGCATCTTGCACACAGCTAGCTGACTCTAAACAAACACTTCTCTATAAAAGCTTAGCTAAGCTTGAAAAGGAGAACAATCTCATTTTACTTGACAAAACTTTCATCTTCACGGAAAATAAGCGAGGTCTTAGTAAAGCATATAACGATTTCCTCTATAACCATCCAGAATATGATTTTGTTTTATTTGTACACGATGACATGTGGATTGATGATGCAGGTTTTATTTCAAAACTTGAAAATGGACATAAGACGTATGATATAATTGGTGTAGCTGGTGGACTTAGTCCTACTCTTAAAGCACCAGCACTCTGGCATATAATGTGCGGTGGATTTCAGGGCGGTAATCTAAGAGGTTTTGCCGGTCACTATCTACCCGACAGTAGCACAAATATAACTAACTTTGGACCATCTCCAGCGCGAGTTGTATTAATTGACGGTGCCTTTATGTCAGTAAATGTACGAGCAGTAACAAAGGTAAATTGGAAATTTAATAATAACTACACCTTTCATCACTACGATCTTTCAAGCTGTCTCGATGCTAATAAATTAAAGCTCAAAATCGGCGTTGTCCCAATTCTTACATATCATAATTCTCCTGGATTGAGAGATATCAATGATAAGACATTTACAGAAAATCAAGCAAAGTTCTTAGCAGAGTATGCTAGCTATTAATAGCATTAGGTAGTATTATAGATAGGAATGGCAACAATTGACCACGATTATTTTGAAAAGGTAATAGTATGTAAGGCATTGACGAATGAGATTTATCTTGCTTCGATTGTCGATTATTTGAAGCCAGTCTTCTTTAAAGATAAAGATATACGATCTATTTTTGAAATTATAAAAGATTACTTCAATCGCCGTAACGCTTGTCCTACAAATACAGAGATTAAATCGTTCTTAACTACAAAGGAATTAAAAGATTCTTATATCAAGACTATTGAGAAAATAAAAGATCTCGATCTGAATATAAACGAAGACGAGCTCTACAAGAATACAGAAACATTCTTAAAAGAAAAAGCTGTATATCATACAATGCTCGAAGTTGTTGAAAAGCCAGACATGGATACAACTAAGATTTTAGAGAAGTTTGAAGCTTCATGTAATATATCTTTAACTACAGAGACAGGATTAGATTTACTTCAGGACGTAGATAAGCTTATTAATAATCTTAGTTCACAAATTAATTATATACCTACGGGATGGACATGGTTAGATGAAAAAATTGGCGGTGGCTTTTTGCAAGAGGGACGTGCACTTTATATTTTTACTGGTGAGACTAATATTGGTAAGAGTATTTTCCTTGGTAATGTAGCAATCAATATTGCTGAACAAGGGAAGAATGTTTTACTCATTTCACTGGAAATGCCTGAAGTAATTTACGCGCAGAGAATTAGCTCTAACCTTACAAAAATTCCGCTAAGTAAATTGAGAACTGAATTACCAACTCTTAAGCACTCTCTTGAGGAGTATGCAGGTAATAATCCAGGTGCTAAAATTCTTATTAAGGAATTTCCTCCTTCTACTATTACAGTAGGTTATCTACAATCATATATTAAAAAGCTACGTGATAAAGGCTTAAAGTTTGATGCCATTGTTCTTGATTATGTTAACCTTCTTACATATCCAGGTGATAGTAACAGCTACGAAAAAGTAAAGAAAATTACTGAGCAACTCCGAGCGCTAACATATATCTTTAATTGTCCAATTATTTCAGCTACTCAGGTAAATAGAAGCGGATTTGGTGTTTCAGATCCAGGAATGGAAACAATTTCTGAGAGCTCTGGTCTTGCAATGACAGCAGATGTTATTATGAGTATTTGGCAGGAATCAACCGATAGAGAACTTGGAGTTATTAAGATGGGTATGATGAAAAATCGCTTCGGGCAAAATTTTGGTCAATGTGTTCTGCGTATAGATTACTCAACATTAACGCTGACTGAGGACGAACACTTAAACGATACAGAAGCTAGTACTAGTACTATTAACGCATTAGCAGCGCTTTCTAATTAAAACATTGATTTAATTAACTATATTGATAATTAGTTAGATCAATGAAGCAACGAGATGATCATGTATCTCTTATAACATACGAGCAAGAACATTTATTTCTTGCTTTTTGTTCGTATGTAACACTTATGCATGCTAAAAAATTAAATTTAGCAAATGTATTTCTTTTAGTATTACAAAACAAAGCGCTACGTGATTTATTTAAATTGTATTGCGATGCAAACAGTGACTATGCTGTTGTACAGGCTTTTCTTTCTTTTGATCCAAGCTTACATAAAAGCAAATATGTAATGAAATACTTGAATAATAGCAAAAATAAGATTACAATCTAGTAATGGAGATTACTCTCTCAGATTACGAAAGATTGATATATAATACTCATCTTAGAATTTCACGAAGCAAGAAAGGACTACCTTTTAAATATAGAAAAGATTTTGATAATCTTGATAACATCTATATTAATAGTCTTAAAAAAATTGCTATCTTTTTATCTAAGTTTCCTCATATTAAGCTCGAAGACTTCATCAAAGCGCCATATGAAATATACCTTGACGAGCAACACTTCGAATTAGACTATTACACGACACTTAAGGCTACAAAAGCATATACACTCTATCAGAAGAGGATAGAATCAATGGACCCTGATACAGAGGAACAGCTTAAAAATATTATTGAGTCGCTAAAGTTTATTTCTTTATTTTGTAAAGAACAAAATATAGATACGGAGAATTATATAAATCACATAAGCGGAACCAGCCCTTCATACATCTTGCATCTTAAAGAGCATAGAATAAATGTATATACATTATTCGGTTTTTCTAACTTTGAACGAAGTATAAGAGCTTTCGATCAGGATCTTCTTAAATTTGTTCTTGGAGAAGAATTTCTAAATAATTTTCCTAATTTTCGATTAAAGTTTTTTAGCTCTAAAACAGCAAAAAAATTGGTCGAACTCGGAATACAAAAAATAAAAACAAAAACTACTTGATTAAAATAAACCCACAACATATACTAAACAAAATTAACTATGAGTACCTCATTCACATCATCCATGTTCGATAGCATTAAGTCCGCCCTCACCAAGAATACTGAGGGCAGTAATACAAAGTTTAAGGATTACCTTAAGACTGAAGTCGGAAATACCTATACTGTCCGTATTCTTCCAAACGTTAAAGATCCTAATAAGACCTTTCTTCATTACTATTCGTATGCTTGGAATAGCTTTGCCGACGGTAAGCTTATTAACGTAATTAGTCCGACCACCTGGGGTCAGCGCGATCCTATCGCTGAGGAAGGTTATCGTATTCGCCGTAATGGAACGGAAGAAGAGAAGGATAAGGCTCGTGCTCTTAATCGCAAAGAGAGCTGGTTGGTTAACGTCTATGTCGAGAATGACCCTGCTCGTCCGGAGAATAATGGTACTATTAAAGTGCTTCGTTTTGGCCGTCAGCTCAATAAGATCATTATGGACGCCATTGAGGGCGATGACGCTGCTGATTTCGGTGCACGTATTTTTGATCTTTCTCCTAACGGCTGTAGCTTCCGTATTAAGGTAGAAAAGCAGGGTGATTACCCGACTTATGTCTCGTCAAAATTTGCTCTTCCTAAAGCAACTGTAGGTCTTGATGCAGATTCATACGATGAGATTTATAATAATATCTTTGATCTCGACTCCTACCTTACTGTTAAGAGTTATGACGAGCTTAAAGAGATTCTTGACACTCATTATCATTGTGTATCTGATGTATCAGAATCAAATAGTGAGCCTGTAGCGGCATCAGCTCCGAAAATTACAACTACGCCTAAGCCAGTTTCGGCTCCAGCTCCTGTTGTTGAGAAGAAGGCAGTACCAGCAAGTCTTGACGATGATTCGATTGCTGATCTTCTTAAAGGACTTGAAGACTAATGGACACGTTTAACGACGCAGCTCTATCGCCTGACGATTTAAAAATGCTGACCCTGCAATTTATGGGTCAGCATTTGACAGGCGAACTTAAAACACTCGAACAAAATATTGTATCGAGAAATAATACGCTTCAGGGTATGGTGCTTAACCCTGAAGCTGTGCTTAATACCATACCTACTAACACACAGCCTATATCACCACAGCCTTCACCGCAATTATCTACAGCGTATTTACAATCACCTCCCTCACCTCAAGGAGCTGTTAATCTACCGTATATAGTACAGTCTGAACCTGTCAGTATACCTCCTGCTAATCAGAATCAGCTAGAATTTAGTTTTGAAACAAGCCCTCTATCAGAGCGTATTTTTGATGCACTCGAGCGTATTGAAAAGAAACTTATTTTTATTGAAGAAAAGCTTTATACAATCGACGATTCTAAAAAAAAGGATTAATATCTCGCTTGTTAAAGAGAATTAAGAGGCTATTATAAGCGTATGATTTTAACAATACCTGACAGAGAGGATTTTCTTAATAGCTTTCTTACACCATTAAGTAGAGTAGCGGATAGTGCTGTATTGAAGCTCGAAAAAGAAAGTATCTCCGCTATTATCACAACGAGTGATAATACACTCGTTGTATACGCAACTTATACGAATATATTAACAGGTATTGAGAAAAATCTTAATATACCCGATTTAAAAAAACTTTGTAGAGTTCTTTCTTGTATTGAAGAAAAGGGGTGTGCTCTTGATATTAATAGTAATTATGTTGGTTATGAATCCTCTTCTGTTAGATTTAAATACTTTCTTTACGAAGATAACATTATCAAGACACCTAAGCAAATTAATCTTGATAAACTTAAAGAATTACCATTCGATGGTAATTTTACTATTCCTTTTAGTTCTGTAATATCCCTTATTAAGGGTAGTTCAATTGCTACTGAGACAAATAAAATTTATATTAATTTTAAGGATACCGATGTATTTGGTGAACTAACTGATAAAACGAGAGCTAATACAGATTCATACGGATTGAAGATATCATCAGATTATAACGGTGAGCCTATTAATACATATATGCCGTTGAATTTTGAGTTATTTAGAATAATTTCTTGTATGAAATACAAAGAGCTCGCTGCAAGTATCGCTTCTAAGCGAGGCCTTCTTCTACTGGACACTGGCAATGAAACTACAAAAATGAAGTTTATTGTTTCAGCTTTACAAAATTAATTTATGAGTAACAATAAACTTAAAACACCTAGCTATTTTATTAAACGACTACGAGACAACGGATTTGTTGTTGTCCGGCTTTTTTCCGTTTATGCAAAACATGATCCTCGTAGATGGACAGTGATTGTAAACCCCAGTGATGCTTCTGTGTTAATTACATGCTATGTTAATAAGACAGAACTTGGCGAAGTTTTATTTGAATTAAATGACGGTGGTGCACGTATACCAAAGAATTTTAATCTACAAACAGATAGTATCGAAGTAATTATTGATTATCTCATTATGAAGGGCATTACTAATAATGTGGATTATCACGGTCGTTCAAGATATTTGTCAAAGGGATTAAATATTAGTGATGAGCGACAAGCAACCCAACAACAAGGAGAAGAGGGTGAAGAAAACTGATGCAAAACCATCTACTGAGGATAAAGAGATATTGCGTAAGGCTATGTTATCCTCCTTGCAAGATAATCTTCAGAGTCATGAAAACGGTATTAAAAGAGACCTTAGGACACTCTCTACTCAAGTTGAAGAGTACCTTACGTCCTTTATTATTCTCGGGTACACGTTTGATGGAGAACCAATTCATTGCATATCAGCACATAATCAACAAGAAGCTGATTCGCTAGTAACGCTAATTAATAAGTTCTTTCATAGTCATATTGAAAATGACAATTCAGAGCAAAATTAAATCTCTTTTTAAGAGACCACAACACCCAAAACAGCCCTTTCTATACGCTGTTACCGCTGGTAGATTTCTTGGAGAACTGCTTGTCTTCATAGAAGACAATAAAGGCAAATATTCATTTCTTGCGCTACCAGAAATGAAAATAAGAGAAATTCCGAAGGATAAATTTGATACAGGTCTTAAAGATAAGATTATTGATATTGTCGAAAAATTACCCGCTTACGTCCATAAAACTTGTGTGCAACAGTATAATAAGAACAAATTAAATGCTCTAGCATTAAAAGATACAGAAGACTAAATACTTCTATGGACATCATACAGCCAAAGATCATACAATCACCAATTAGCGGTGAACCTGTAAGACCAAGATTAAAGACATATATTCGCGACAATCAGGAAGTTGTTGAAGCAGAATATATTTGTCCTGCTTCTGGAAAATTTATTCGCAAAGGTGTAGTTTCAGTGAAAGATTTAAACAAGCCAGGTGCCTGATAATTCTCTTGTTTTTTCTCGTTTATAACTATATACTGAAGGTGTGATACTGCCTCAGGAATATATAGTTCAAAAATTTTATCAGTACGCAGGTTATCCAAAATTTAAAAAGATAACAAATACGTATGAAGCAGGTTGCCCGATTTGTAGAGAAGGTACATCATGGCTAAAAAAGAGTAGATGTTATTATATTGTTGATAAAAACGCAATTTGCTGCCATAATTGTGGTTGGTATGGCAGACCATTAAAATGGATTCAAGAAGTTTCAAACTTAACTTATGATGAAATTTTAAAAGAAATAAAGAATTATGATGTTATACCAACAGATATAACCCGTGAAGAAGATATTGTTGAGACACATAAAAATATACCAAAGCTTCCATTAGATTGTATTAATTTGTTTGATCCTAATCAAATCGAATACCATAAAGGAAATAATATAGTACAAAAAGCTCTCGAGATAATTAAGAATAGAAAGCTTGATACAGCTGTAAATCGACCAAACTCTCTTTGGTTATCATTAACCGACAAAGTACATAAAAATCGATTAATTATTCCCTTTTATAGTGAAAAAGGTGAAATTGTATTTTATCAGTCAAGAACAATTATTAACCAGCCTAATATTAAATTACCCAAATATCTTAGCAAGATTAACGGTGAAAAGTCTTTATTTAACCTTGATAAGATTGACACTAATTGTGATCATATCTTTATATTTGAAGGACCGATTGATGCATTTTTTGTACAAAATAGTACAGCTGTAGCCGGTATACAAGAAAATAGCAATAATACCTTTTCATCACTTCAACAATCTCAGATTAATAATTTTAAATTGTCTAAGACAATATGGGTTCTAGACAGCCAGTGGCAAGATTCAGCTAGTAAAACAAAGACTCAACGCTTGATTGACGCAGGTGAGACGGTTTTTATATGGCCGGAAAAAATAGGTAAACTATATAAGGATTTTAATGACGCGTGTATTGCAGCAGATATTAACGAAATATCGCACAAATTTATAATCTCTAACTCCCATTGCGGGTTGAAAGCAAAACTACTGCTTTCAGAAGTAAGATCTTAGTCGTTAGCAGAAGCTAGGTAACCTTTAAGAGACTGACTCAGTCCACCGAGATCAGCAGCAAGACGTGCAATTTTCTTCTTTTCACTTCTTGCAATATTTTCAAACATTGTATCGCAAGGAGCTGAGTGAAGTTGAATTTGCATTGAATCACTCTTTGTATCATTTAAGAAAATAATAAAATCATCAATTTTTGATATCCAATTGCTTAGCGTGTTAATCTGTTCAATCTTTACATGATCTACGCGCTGCTGTCTTTCAGCAGCTTTAACATCGAAATCCGAAGGATTAGCTGTATCGAGACTTTGTGCCATTGCTTCTTGGTCATTTGCAGGAGTTGCAGGAGCCGGCTCAGGAGTTGGAGCTGTATCAGCTTCTAAAATATAATCAAATCTCGACTTAAAATAACTCATAATAGTATTTATAGCAGAGATTAAATAATTTTACATGAAAAAGAAGGTTCTATTTGAAGACACAGTTTCTTACTATAATAAGTGGGTTTCTGGTCAAGCTGCACGTGAATTTGGTGCAATTAAAATGAAGTTTAAAGACCTTGCTGGTAACGACAAAGGCAGTGAGACACAGAATCCAAACGATGCAAAGGCAAATAATGTACTGCCTTTTCCGTTACCTAATACCGCAGCAGTTTTAGGTGATTTGCTAACAAACAACACGAACGCCGTAGCTTTATTCAAAGACGCGCTCAAGCATCCTTTAATACAAGAAGACAAAAGAGCGAAAAAAGAAATAGAATTAATTGTTAATTGTCTAAATAAATCCTTAGCAGAGCTAAAACAGATATTTGTTGTTCTAACTAAGAATGCCAAGGAATCCGCTTGATTTTGCAATGCAATAGCATTATTATAATATAATGCTTAGAAGACTTTTAACACAACTAACCGTTTTAATAACGGTAGCAATTTTTTTAGGATTGTTTTTAACTCGCTTTGGCATTAGCCTATTCATAAGCATACCTCTTGGTATAATACTTCAATTTGGTGTGTATTATGCATATATTACAGCTCTAAGCGCATTTGTAGAATTAAAAAATAAACAGCTTGAAAATGAAAGAATAAAGGAATTTAGCCTTCAAGGCTTAGAGGTAACGTGTCCTTGTGCATTAAAGAAAAAAGAGTTTATCCCTGTTGTTTTGAATACAGATAACAAATATACGTGTAATTTCTGTCAAAAGAATGTCAGTGTGTACATAGTACCAGAGACAGCCCTTATGACAGAGCCGCTCGCTCTTGCACCGGTACCATCAGTAATACCAATGCCAGAATAATAACATGGAAATTCCTGAAAGTATAAGCAAATTAACAGTTGAAGGTGCTGGTGATCGATTTGCCATTACACAACAAGCACCACAATTATCCATTGATGATATTGTAATTTTACTGAAACAACAGTTAAGTTTACAAAATTACAAGGCATTTGAAGAAGGTCTTGCTTACCATAAAAAAGACCCAAAATCTGAAAAAAACTTTATTAAAAATCTTTTCTTTTTATACAATGATGTAATGGTAAAAAGTATACAGACATCAAGTATAAGCGATGACGTAAAGAATGATGTCGTTACGGCCTTTATTTCAATTGTTAACAATACCATGCAGAGTATAGACGCGATCTACACTTTGACAGGTACTTTAAATAACAATAAGAATATTATTGACGTTCAAAAAATTCTATACATAATACTCGGATATGTCATCGACACTATTAAACGAAACAACAACACAAGTAACTGATCACAAGCAATTTAACATGTCATACGATGAGTATGCCCGATGGATGTGTCTTCTTGAAGGCATTGAGATTGTAGGTAAACGTGTCGAGCAACTCAAGAAACGTTCAATTGGTGACAATGTTGACTGGATTAAGCCTCTTGCTTTTCAGAAATATATTAACGAGCGTTTTCTTTCAATGAAGTCAGATCTCGATGAAATTGAGCAGACTAAAGCAATTACAGCTCCTAAACTTCCATGCACTACATCATCGGTACCAACATTAGCGTAAGGCCTGATCCAAAGCGCGGATTTATTGCGCGTGAGAATCAATTTACAGTTAATATTCCCTATAAACTCACTAGTATTGTAAAACAAAACGAACAATTAGTTTATACGTTTATCGGTGTAAATCAGTCTCAAGTTGCTTTAACTTTTGATTCAGCGCGATCTGCAGATTCGTTTATTGCTAAGATTCGTAATGAGGTTATACCTGATTATACAAAGGAAATTGGTAAATTAGACGTCTAAGCATAACCACCGTACACACTATCATAGTCTGTTAGAGTATAATCAAAAACAGACTTTGATGCTGTATCAACATTATAATTGTAAGGTTTTTGAGCGCCTGAAACACCAGGTGCGAGTGTATCATCATACACTTGTTGGTTAACTGCTTCGCCGGATAGACCAGGTTCAAATGACCATTCAAAGCGCTTAGCTTTTATTAACCAAACGTAATGCCCGGCGAGAGGATTAATCTGCGCAATGTCTTGATCGAGACGTTCAGTTATCTCATAAAAATTACCATTTCTACCGTTTGGACGATCACTTCCATATTCTGAAAGTTGAAAAACATCACCTGATTTTGGTTCGCGATTATTACCGAATATAGTATAAAAACCGCTTATATGTACGAATGCTGTAACTTCATCTTCTGATAAAAGTCCGTACTTACTAAGCATGAGAGCATTTTCGTTAAGATTGATTGCAATAGTGAGAGGCATGGGCGGTGCATAGGTTTGTGTAGGTTGCTCACCGTAAAGCATATCAGCTGATAGAACACTAAATGTGTTCATATAATATAATGTCTGCTGGCCGAATAAATTAATTTGTTCACGCCAGTAATTTGAATATAAAATACGCTCACTTTGATTATTATTCTTATCAGTAAAGCGTACACAAGAATTATCGACAAAGTTTATACTACCCGGAAATATTTGAGGAGTAGGATTACCTGTATAGAAATCTTTTTCGTTGATACTCATTATTTGGTTAATGTATAGAAGCCTGGTTCATGGTGAGGTGCTAGATATACCCCTGTATTACCAAGTGTCCCTTTGAGTTCTTTAAGATTAAACTGCGTACCTAATTGACGTGCTTTTGCAAGAGTTATTGTCTTGGTACCTTTATTCATTGTCTTAAGAGTTTCGAATTCTTGAACAGTATTATTATCATGCTTACAATATTCCGGTACAGTTTTACCGCCCGTTGCAGAATGTGAATTAACATCTGGTATAATATCTGCCATGTGACGATGTTGTCTAGCTTCACCTGTTTTTTTATTAAAATGAGGATTGAATACCTCTGTAACGTAATCTTTAAAGCTCTTCACAGATATATTTATACAAAAAAAAGGGCCTTATTGCTAAGGCCCTTAATTTATAATCTATTTTTGATTTAACCTTATTAAGCTTTACGGAAGTCGCGAATCTTAATACTAGAGGCATTACTACCCTTATAAGCACCCTTTGCAGCACCTAAAA
>Ga0209829_10001359_pt1 | contig 20013 bp, 20 predicted proteins | sample C_140205_EF_Meta_FD_187311 | JGI IMG/M metagenome (GOLD analysis project Ga0209829, IMG submission 187311) | Freshwater microbial communities from Lake Croche, Canada to study carbon cycling - C_140205_EF_MetaG (SPAdes) (version 2) | ecosystem: Environmental > Aquatic > Freshwater > Lake...
CAGACGAGGGTCTTCGCCGACTCGCCCTCTTCGACGCGATCGTCAACAACGGCGATCGAAAGGGTGGGCACATCCTCCCCCTCCCTGACGGGCGCATCCTTGGCGTGGACCACGGCGTCACCTTCGCCACTGAGCCGAAGTTGCGCACGGTCCTCTGGGCGTGGCGCAGCACACCGTTCACCGACGGCGAACGCCTCGCGATCTCGCGCGGACGCGAAGGGCTCGCTGCAGCTGGCGGACTTCGCGCAGCGCTTGCTCCGCTCCTACAGAGCGACGAGATCGACGCGCTGGTGGCGCGCCTCAACGACCTCGCTGCGACTGGCTGCTTCCCCGAGCCAAGCCCCGACTGGCCACCACTCCCGTGGCCGCTCGTTTAGAGGCGTTCAGGTTACGGGAGTAGCGACTCGTCGACGATATCGCTCGCCTTCAGTCCGTCGAGTACCTGCTGCCCCGGAACCGACCGCATGAAGCTGATCGATGTCTCCCAGCCTTCAACGCTGATCGCTCCGTAGCCCGCGCTCTGTTGGAGTGGGCCTGCCCACACTTCGACGGTCGCCTTCATGACGGCGAGTGAATTAGCTCGGGCCGCTGTAGTCGCGGCAACCTCCGAGACCACCTTCGCTGCGGCGTCGACACCGAGGTCGGGATTTGCCGCGATCTGTCGCATCGCCTCGAGGGTCGCTGCAATGAATGCACGAATCGCGTCGCGCTTGCTCGCGATCGTGTCCGGTGAAGAGATCAGTCCAGGACCCGCGAATGGTGCGGCAGCCGAGGCGTAGAAGACCTCAACGTCAATGCCCGCCGCTCTTGCCTGCACGAGGTCATTGTTGGCGTACCCAGTGGTGGCGTCGGCGGCACCGGTAATCAGCGCCTGCGTCTGTCCATAATCTGGATACAGGTCGAGCGATACGTCGCCAATGGCAAGCGACGCTTCGCCAAGGATGCCGAGGAGGGTCAGGTAGCCCGATCCATATTGTCCGGGTGTGCCAACGCGCTTCCCCTTCAGATCGGCTGGGCTCATGATCCCCGCGTCGGTTCGCGCGATCACGACATTCGGCAGAACTCCGTAGATCGTGGTGATGTAGCGCACCGGAATCCCCTGCGAAACGGCGGGGATCATGCTGGTGCCATCGGCGAGGGCGAGATCGAGCGCACCGCTCCCAACAAGGCTAATGAGGTCGGGATCAATCTGATTCTGAATCGTGACATCAAGGCCAGCGGCGGCATAGGCTCCGCTCTGCTCTGCCAGGTAGAAGGGGGCGAACTGCACTCCGGGGATGTAGCCGAGGCCAACGGTGAGCTTCACCGGTGCGGCTGAGGCCGATGGTGATGCACTCGCCGTGCAGCCAGAGGCCAGTAGCGCAATCGAGCCAAGGAGTACAACCAAAATTCGCTTCATGCATCCCCCCTACAGTTTAGGACCGCGTCAGGCGGTCTTCCATGATGTTATCCGCTCAACAAAAAGTACGAGCCCATACGCGCTCACGCCAACGATGGCGATCTGCAACAGATCGGCAAAGAGAAGTGGCGTGTCGAAGAGTGAACCGCGCGCAAGGTTGAGGAGCACGCCGAGGCCAGCGCTGCCACCAAGCCACTCGCCAACGATTGCCCCGACCACGGCAAGGGTTGCGGCGACGCGTGCCCCAGCGAGGATGCCGCCACGTGCCGCGGGGAGGCGCGCATAGCGGAGGCTCTGCCAGCGCGTTGCGCCGAGTGAGCGCATGAGTTCCAGGGTTCCGGCATCGACATCGCGCACGGCAACCAGCGTTGAGATTGCGACGGGGAAGAGGGTGATCAGCGCGCAGACGGCAACCTTTGCCGCGAGCCCTGGCCCAAGCCACAACACGAGCACCGGACCGAGCGCCAGGATGGGCGTGGACTGCGCCGCAACGAGGTACGGGCTGACCACACGACGAGCGGCGCCCGAGAGGCCAAGCGTGACTCCGATCAAGAGGCCGAGCGCCCCGCCGAGCAGGCCGCCAACCGTGACCTCGGTCACCGTAGGCACAAGGTGGCGAAGCATGGTGCCGTCGGCCCAGGCCTCGGCGAATCGCACGGCAATCGTCGATGGTGCAGGGAGCACGAATTGCGGCACCGACGCAGCGCGAACGCCGAGCTCCCACGCTGCAAGGAGGAGTGCGGCTACGGCGACGGGGGTGAGTTGAGTCAGCCTACGCATGCGACACCGCATCAAGGGCCTCGTGGAGGCGCGTCTGTCGCGCAGCACCATCAGGCGAGAGGAGTGCGGCGCGGCGCCCAGCCGACGGCAGGCCACGCAAGCCTGGAACCTCGAGATGAATGGCACCGTCGGCGCCAAGCATCAGTACCCGGTCGGCAACGAGGAGCGCCTCCGAGATGTCATGGGTGACGAGCAGCGTCGCCGCACCTGCCACCAACTCCGGAAGCTCGTCGTCGAGCCGTGCCCGCGTGATGGCATCGAGCGCGGCGAACGGTTCATCGAGAAGCAGGAGCGCAGGCTTTCGTACCAACGCACGAGCGAGGGCAGCGCGACCGCGCTCGCCACCCGAGATCTCAGTCGGGTTCCGCTCCAGCAGCTGTCCAGCACCAACGCTATTGAGCGCCGCCTCCGCAGTCGTCCGAGCGCGTGGCAGCGATTCGCCCGCCAACTCGAGCGGGAGGGTCACATTGCGCAGCACCGTACGCCACGGCAGGAGTCGTGACTCTTGGAAGAGAATGCCAACCTCTGGACGGCCAGCGGCGGCCGCGCTCCCAGCGAGTGCAACGTGGCCAGCCGTCGGCGTAAGGAGTCCAGCGACGAGTCGCAACAGCGTCGACTTCCCGGAGCCGTTTGGGCCAAGGAGTGCGACCGACTCGCCCGCGCCAATCTCCAGCGAAATGCTGCGCAGCACCTGACGCTTGCCATACGAGTGGGAGAGCCCGTCAACGAGAAGTATCGGCATCAGTGCATCATCGCGCGCCGGGCCCGCGCGCACCAGTCAGGCTGTAGCGGCGGCGCGGTGTGCGGCGGCGCGCCGCACGGGTCGAACGTAGAAGAAGAGGCCAAAGAGCAGATACGCCCCCTGCGCCAGTAGCGTCGTGAGTTCAGGGGTGGCGCTGTATCCGAAGATGGCGCGCAGGAACTGACCGATACCCTCTGTGTGCGGCAGCACCGCAGAGATGTCATAGAGCGGTGTGATCAACCCTGGCAGCAGGCCAGCCTCAATGAATTCGTGTATGCCGTACGAGAGAAGTCCAGATGCAATTACTACGAGAGCGGCGCCTGTCACGTTGAAGAAGGCGCTGAGGTTGAGTCGCAACCCGACGCGGAAGATCAGCACGCCGATACCCGCAGCAATCAGTAGGCCGAGTACGGCACCAAAGACCACGGAGAGTCCTTCACCCGCCGCAGCGGTCGTCTGGCCGAGCAGGAAGAGCCCCGACTCAATCCCTTCACGGATCACCGCGGTGAAGGCAAGCAGTGCAAGGCCCAGAACGGAGGTTGATGCAACGGCACGATCGACACCCTTGCGCAGATCTGCGCCAAGTGAGACGGCCTGCTTGCGCATCCAGAAGAGCATGTAGGTGAGGATCACCACAGCAAGGAGCGAGGTGGTGCCGGCGATGATCTGTTCGGCAGTTCCCTCCAGGCTCCCAAGGGCGACAAATGCCACGACGCCGATGACGGCAGAGGCAACGATTGCGGTGATAACGCCGAGCCATACGCTGGCAAGCCGATCGGCGCGACCGATCTTTACGAGATAGCTCGCAATGATGCCAACGATGAGTGCGGCTTCGACTCCCTCACGAAGTCCGGTGAGTAGCCCCCCGAAGCCCCAGGCGAAGATGCTCTCCACTCAATTCCCCCTCTCGCAGATGTTGCGATCGCTTGAGGGAAATGGTGCCATCCCGTAGTGAAAAGTGTCAACCGCACCTGTCTAATGCGACAAGCAGCCTTGTCTTTCGTCGCGGTTTAGCGGTCGAGAACGAAGACGGGGAGGCGATCAGGATCGATGCCCAGCTCCTTGATCGCGGTGGCCGCCTCGGCCGGCGTGCGCTCGCCACCACGCGCCAGGGCCACCATGGCTGCAGCGGTGATGTGTTTCGCGTCGACAGAGAAGAAGTCGCGGAGCGCCTCGCGCGTATCGCTCAAGCCGAACCCGTCGGTACCGAGCACAAGATACGGCACATCAATCCACGGGGCGAGGAGGTCCGGCAGCGCCGTCACCCAGTCGCTGGCGGCAACGATTGGCGCGCCGCCACTGCCGAGCTGATCCTGCAGCCACGAGGTGCGAGGCGCGCTCTCAGGGTGACGACGATTCCAGCGCTCCACCACGAGGGCTTCGCGACGCAGCTCTGAATACGAGGTGGCCGACCAGATTTCGGCCCGCACACCGAACCGTTCGCGCAGCAGATCGCGTGCGGCGAGCACCTCGCCCATGATCGCGCCCGAGCCGAAGAGTCGAACGATTGGCCCGCTGCTATTTGCATCCGCTTCGGCGAATCGATAGAGGCCCCGATGGATCCCCTCATCGACATGCGCCCCCTCCGGACGCGCCGGCTGCGCCTGGTTCTCGTTGTAGATCGTGAGGTAGTAGAGGATGTCCTCACGGCCACCGTGCATGCGATCCATGCCGCGTCGAATCAGTGCCGCCATCTCATAGGCGAACGACGGGTCGTACGCCGCCACATGCGGATGCAGATGCGCGATCAACTGCGAGTGGCCATCGTCGTGCTGCAGCCCCTCGCCGGCGAGTGTCGTACGGCCAGCAGTGGCGCCAATCAAGAAGCCGCGGCCGCGCGCATCGCCGACCTGCCAGATCTGATCGCCGACGCGTTGGAAGCCGAACATTGAGTAGAAGACGTAGAACGGAATCGTCGGCACGCCGTGCGTTGCATAGGCGGTGGAGGCCGCCTGGAACGAGGCCATGGAGCCCGCCTCGGTGATCCCCTCTTCGAGGAACTGGCCACTCTGTGATTCGCGATAGCTCAACAGCAACTCGGAGTCGACCGGCTCATAGCGCTGACCGAACGGCGCATAGATGCCGCTCTGCTTAAAGAGTGGGTCCATGCCGAAGGTACGCGCCTCGTCCGGAACGATCGGCACGATCTGCTGGCCAACGTTCGGATCGCGCAACATGTTTCGCAGCAGCTTGGCGAACGCCATGGTGGTACTAACCGGCACGCTGCTACCCGCAGCGAACTCGGCGTCGACCGCCGCCTCTGGCGCACTCCAGTTCACCGGGTGAACCACACGAGACGGGAGCGGGCCGCCAAGTGCGGCGCGCCGCTCGTTGATGTACTTCACCTCTGGGCTGTTCGGGCCAGGGTGGTAGTACGGGGCCTCAGGAATCTTCTCGTCTGGGATCGGTAGGCCGAGTCGATCACGGAAGGCAAAGAGCTCCGCTTCGGAGAGCTTCTTCGCCTGGTGGGTGACATTCGTTGCCTCAACAGATGGCCCGAGTGAGTAGCCCTTCACCGTCTTTGCCAGGATCACGGTGGGGGCACCCTTGTGCGCCACGGCTGAGGCGTAGGCGGCGTGGATCTTGCGGTAGTCATGACCGCCACGACGGAGGTGCGCGAGATCGTCATCCGAAAGGTGCTTCACCAGCGCGCCAAGCTCTGGCTCGGGGCCAAAGAAGTGCTCGCGAATGTATGCGCCTCCGGCAACGATGTACTTCTGGAATTCGCCGTCAACGGTTGAGTCCATCTTGCGTACGAGGTGCCCGCCCGCATCGTTGGCGAGGAGTTCGTCCCACTCGCGACTCCAGATCACCTTGATCACGTTCCAGCCGGCGCCGCGGAAGAGCCCCTCAAGCTCCTGGATGATCTTGCCGTTGCCGCGCACTGGTCCATCGAGTCGCTGCAGGTTGCAGTTCACCACCCAGGTCAGGTTGTCGAGCCCTTCGCGCGCAGCAAGTGTCAGCGCGCCAGCGGACTCCGGCTCATCCATCTCACCATCACCCAAGAACGCCCAGACGCGACTCCCCGAGGTGTCGGTGAGGCTGCGGTTGTGGAGGTAGCGGTTGTAGCGGGCTTGATAGATGGATCCAATGCCGCCGAGGCCCATCGAAACGGTTGGGAACTCCCAGAAGTCCGGCAAGAGGCGCGCATGCGGATACGACGGCAGGCCGCCGTGTCCAGCTGTCTCTTGTCGATAGCGATCGAGTTGCGGTGCGTTGATGCGCCCTTCGAGATAGGCGCGCGCATAGATACCTGGGGCGTTATGTCCCTGATAGAAGATCTGGTCACCGGCGCCACCCTGCTTTCCGCGGAAGAAGTGGTTGAAGCCGACCTCATAGAGGCTGGCGGCGCTGGCGTAGGTGGCGAGGTGTCCCCCGATGCCGGGGTGCGTCTTGTTCGCGCGCAGCACCATTGCGGCGGCGTTCCAGCGAACGATGTGGCGAATGCGCGTCTCCATCGCCTCGTCACCTGGGAAGGTGGGCTCATCACTCGTCTTGATGGTGTTGATGTACGGCGTGGTCGCCAGGGTGGGGAGTTCCACACCAAGGTCGCGCGCCCGCGCCAAGAGGCGCATCAGTAGGAGCTTGGCGCGCTCAGGGCCGTGGGCGGCGATCGAGCGCTCAATCTCGCCGATAAGGCGCGCCGTCTCCGTTGGGTCGGCGTCGGGGATCTGCTCGAGGAAGTCGAAGGTCTGCACGATTCCCCAAGGGTAGCGCCCCGTGCGAGGATGCGGGTATGGCAAAGCCACAGCGCGCCCTCCTGATCGTGGACCTCCAGGTTGACTTCGGCGACCCTGCAGGGCGGCACTTCGTGTCAGGTGCCCCCGCCGCCCTCCCGCACGTGCTGCGACTGGTTGAGCGCGCCCGAACCCACGGCGAGCTGGTCGTGTGGAGCCAGGACTGGCACCCCGAGAGCACGCCGCACTTCGCCCCGCAGGGTGGCTCCTGGCCAGTGCACTGCGTCGCCGGGAGCCCAGGGGCAGAACTTCTTCCGGAGGCGGTCCTCGCCCAGCGGCCCGGTGATGTCGTGATTCGTAAAGGGGTCGCGGGCGAAGATGGCTACAGCGCATTCTCACTGCGCAACCCGATCACCGGCGAGGTGCGCTCCACAGAGCTTGCAGCGCTCCTCCACAAAGCTGGCGTAACCCTCGTGACGATCTGTGGCCTTGCGACCGATTGGTGCGTGAAGGCTACGGCCCTCGACGCACTCACTGCAGGGTTCACGGTTGAGGTGGCGGTCGCCGCATCAGCAGGTGTCGAACTGCACGACGGCGACACCGCCGCCGCACTGCAAGCAATTGAATCGGCGGGCGGAGTGCTCTGCTAATGGCCCTGCTCCTGATCGCTGCGCTTGGCATTTTTGGCGCAGTCGTCGTTGAGCAGCTCCTCGGGCGACTGATCGCTGCGAAAAAAATCGGACGGCCCGAGATCAACCTCACGATTGAAATTGCCGCACCCCGAACTGCGGTGTGGGCGTATGCCTCGGATGTTGCGCGTCAGCCGGAATGGATGCATGAGATGAAGCGCGTCGAGATGCTCACGCCGCCACCAATTCAGCCCGGTTCACGCGGGCGGGCCACCGTGCGCATCTTTGGAATCTCAACGACCGACGATGTGGTGATCACGCAGTTTGATCCACCGAGCACCTTCGCCATTCGACACGAGGGGAGGTTCGTTGGTGAAGGGCTGCTGCGCTTCACAGAGATTGATGCAACGCACACGCGCATCGACTGGATGGAGTACCTGCGACCACCACTCTTTGCAAACCTTGGAGGGTTCGTTCAGCGACCGATCCTGGGGTCAATCTTTCGGTCGGATCTGCACCATCTCAAGCGCATCATTGAAGAGGGTTCAGCCGCGAACTAGCCGCCGCAGGAGATCGCCAGGGGGATAGGGTCACTCCCAAAGCTCTTGAGCTGACGATCGACGGTCGTCGTTGCCCCTGGCTCGATACGCGGTGTGGAGATGATTTCGGAGAGGCCCGCACTGCCGATGACGCTCGTGGTGACCTGGCAGGTAGCTGACCCCGCGGTTCTCCCCGTGTTCGTGATGGTGATGGCCACCGAAAGCCCGCCAGGCACGGAACTTCCCGCGCTCATTGTCGCGGTGAATGGCCCGATCCCGCGTGAGGAGCTGCCAGCCAGGGCCGCCAGAAGGAGCACGGCGGCGCCGATCCCGAGGAAGACTGTGCCGTGACTCTGACTCGCCGACGGCTGCGCCAGGCCAAGCGGGTTGCAACGCTCGCAGAGCGCCGTCTGCAACGAGACGGGCGCGCCACAACGAACGCACGGTTGAAACTGATTGCGGTCCTGCACTTCGCTCATGCCGACATCATCGCAGTTTCTCCAAGAGTTGGAGGGCGTCTTCCGCGTCGCGTTCAGTCCGCACCGTGACGATCAGTCCGTCGGCTCCCGCTGCGTGAGCCTCAGCCAACGTCCCCTTCGGATCGTTTCCGAATGGCGATTCGATCAACCTCTCGCTCGCGCTCAGCTGGTGCAGCATGTGTGTTCGGACCAGGGGCTTGGCACGACCTGCCGCTCGTTCCCCCTCGCGCAACCGTGCAAGCCCCACGGCGAATGTCGCCGCTGGTGCCACCCACTCATCAGCGGACGCCGCTGCAAGGCTGATCGAACTCGGATGATCACCAGCGATCAGCAATCGCAGACGAGCGCCTGGGCGGGGGGCGCTCGCCGCACCGTTCAGGCTGCCAGGCGTGGTGAGTGTTAGGCGCTGACTCGGCTCGCCGCCCAACATCGCGCGCGCGACCGCCACCTGCGCGGCCAGCGCCGCAATGCGCTCTCCCACCTCGCCATAGGGGATGCCCAGCGCATCATGCTCCGCAACATCACCTCCAGCACCAATGCCGAGCGTAAATCGCCCCGGAGCGATCGCATCGAGCGTTGCCGCAATCTTTGCGGTGAGCGCAGGGTGACGCTTTGAAACATCGAGCACCAGCGTGCCAACATGAAGATTCGCGTTTAGCGCGAGGGCTGCGGCGGCGAGGCTCGTTGCCTCAAGCACCGGGCGATCTGGAGCACCACGCCCCATCAGGTGATCCCAGATCCAGAGCCGATCGATCGGCGCTGTCGCCAAGAGCGCCGCGGCGCTCAGCCACGCATCCCCTTCCAGGCCAATGGTGCCGAGGGCGACGCCGATTGGGAGCGGCGTAGTTCGCGTCACGGGTGAACGGACTAGCGAGCGCCGAGCGTCGCAGCAGCCTTCAGCGCGGCGCCGATCGTTAAATCAATGCGCTTGATCAGCTCATCTTCAGGAAGTCGGTACCACGGCTCACTGCCGCCCTTGCGCGCCTCAGCGACAACCTTTGGATCGCGAATGGTGTCGGACACCGTCAAAATCGTTCCCGCGCGAACCGGTCGCCCCTTGGCGCGCTCGCGCATCGCCAACAAGAACATTGCCGCCGACTCCATCTCAACGCCGAGATAGCCGCGCGCACCCCACCGTGCGGTGCCGAGGGGGTTCGGATCGTAGAAGACATCAGAGGTCACGATCGGGCCAACATGGGTGGTCAAGCCCTCGGCCTTTGCAGCCGCAACCAGGACGTTGGTCACATCAAAGTCGGCGGTTGGCGCCGTTGGCTCGTCGAATCCAAGGATGGGGCCGATGCCGCTACTCGCAACCGCCGCCGACGCGACAATCACATCGCCCGTCTCAAGATGCAGGAAGCCGCCGCAGGTGCCGATGCGCACAAACGTTTCGACACCGAGGTTCAGCAGCTCCTCCATGACGATACTGGTAGTTGGCGTTCCCATCCCCGTCGTTTGCACGCTGACCGGCACGCCGTTGATGGTTCCCGTGTAGCCAAGGAGGCCACGGTGCTCGTTGACCAACTTCGCCTTCTCCAGGCCGCCGTCGAATCGGGCCGCGATCCGCTTGGAACGATTCGGGTCTCCTGGCATCAGGACGATTGGGGCGTAATCGCCGCTCTCGGCGTGAAGATGGATCTGGGCCATGGAGCACCTCCGCAACTTCTGGGCCCGCCTAAGGACGGCGGGCTCCGTTGCGTGTAGCGTACGCCTCATGAGCCCAAGAGGAATCCACGATCCCGCGATTCGAACCTTCCTTGACCGACCCCGCTTCGGCACGATCTCCACGATCGATGCCGACGGTGCCCCCTTTGCAGCCGTGGTCTGGTACGCCCTGGAGGGCGATTCGATCATCGTGAACACCGCTGGGGGGCGGCGCTGGCCTGCCAATCTCCGGCGCGACCCCCGCTGCTCGTTCATGGTCGAAGACCGCTACGACTACGTCCAGATCCTTGGGCGTGTACAGATCGATGACGACCAGGAGCGTGGGCAGGCCCAACTCCAACGGGTGGCGGCCAAATACCTCACCGATCCGGCACTCCTGGCGAGCACGATCGCTCGCCTGAGCGCGATGGAGCGTATCGTGATCACCATCAATCCAGATCAGGTCTTCGCGCACGGTAAGCCCGCCGCGAGCCAGGAGTAGGGGGCGAGATGGGTAACGGGGCCGCAAAGATCGGCTACGCCGCGATGCTCGAGCAGTTCGGGCCGACCGAGGTGGTCGACTACTCCGTAGCCGCCGAGCAGGCAGGCTTCAGCGGCGTCATGGCCGCCGATCACTTCCAGCCATGGGTGCCCGAGCAGGGCTCTGCGCCATTTGTTTGGAACGTCATGACACTTCTCGCCGAACGCACCAAGGGCGATGTTGGCCCTGGCGTCACCTGTCCCGGTTGGCGCATGCACCCAGCAACAGTTGCACAGGCGTCGGCCACCCTTGAGGCGATGTATCCGGGTCGACACTGGCTCGGACTCGGCTCTGGTGAGGCGCTGAATGAACATGTCGTGGGCGGCTACTGGCCCGAGGTTGGTGAGCGCATCGCCCGCATGTTCGAGGCGATCGAGATCATCCGCAAGCTCTTCACCGGCAAGGAGGTCAAGCACTCTGGTAGCTGGTACCAACTCGAAAGCACGCGCCTCTGGACGCTCCCTCCTGCCCCACCACCAATCTATGTTGCAACCGCCGGCCCCATCACCGCCAAGAAAACGGGCGAACTCTGCGACGGCATCATCACAGTGGGCGCCGCCGACGAGAAGATCCAGACCGTGTTCGACAAGTTCGCCGAGGGCGCGCGCGCGGCTGGAAAGAACCCCGACACCATGCCAAAGATTCTGCAGCTGCACCTCTCGTGGGCTGCAACCGACGAGGAGGCGCTGGCCAACGCAATGCGCGAGTGGCCAAACGGCGGCATGAAGTTCCCGAAGCAAGACATTCGCAACCCAACCGACTTCCAGCAGATGGCGAAGCTCGTACGGCCAGAGGATTTCGCTGGGCGGATGGTGATCTCGAGTGATCTTGAGACGCACCGCAAGACCATTCAGCGCTACCTCGACATGGGCTTTGACAAGATCTACCTGCACAACGTGGGCCGGAACCAAGCCGAGTGGGCCGCCGCCTTCGGGCGCGAGGTGCTCCCCGCATTGACCGCGTGAGTCCGCGCGTCGCACTCCTGGCCGGTGGCGTAGGCGGCGCGAAGCTCGCCCACGGCCTCCGTGCGGCTCTACCGGTAGGAGACCTCTCGATCATCGCGAACGCCGGCGACGATTTCGAGTTACACGGCCTCACGATCTGCCCAGACCACGACACCCTGCTCTACACGCTCGCCGATCTCGGCGACCGCGAGCGCGGCTGGGGCCTCGCTGGTGAAACGTGGAATGCCCTCGAGCAGTTCGGCAAGATCGGCGCCCCCGACTGGTTCCGACTCGGTGATCGCGACCTTGCACTGCACATTCATCGCACCGCGCAGCTGCGCGCTGGTGGACGACTCACCGAGGTGAATCGCGAGATCCAACGCAAGCTCGGACTCACCGAAGCGCCGATCCTCATGGCGACCGACGACCCGCTTCGCACGCGCCTGCGCACCGAGAGTGGCTGGATGGAGTTCCAGCCGTGGTTCGTCGGCGGTCAGGCGAAGCCCGAGGTCCTTGAGGTGGCCTTCGACGGTGCCCAGTCGGCGCACCCAACCGCTGAATCCCTTGATGCCCTTGCCACAGCCGAGCGCATCGTGATTGCACCATCGAATCCGTTGATCTCGATCGGCCCGATCCTTGCGATCCCCGGGATTCGCGAGGCGATCGCTGCGGCACGTGCTCGTGGCGCACTCGTTGTCGGAGTCTCACCGATCGTTGGCGGGAAGGCACTAAAGGGGCCAGCCGATCGCATGCTCGCCGCCGCAGGGCTCGACGTCTCACCAGCGGGTGTCGCCAAGCATCTGACCGGCCTCATGGATGCACTCCTCGTTGAGACATCAGACCTCACTCCCATCCTTGCCGCCGCAATCGCGCCGCATGTTCGCAGGAGCGTTGCTGCGCCGATCGTCATGACCGACGATGCAGCACGACTTGCCGTAGCACGCGCCGTTCTCGCCGTTTCGTGACCGTCACCGCTGTCCTCCCCTTTCGATCGATCGACTCCGCGAAGTCGCGCATGGCGCCGCTCCTCGGTGAGGATGAGCGGCGCGAGTTCTCCGCGCGCCTCCTTGAGCGCACCCTCTTGGCACTCGGTCGCGCCGCCAGTATCGGCAACGTGATCCTGGTCTCGCCTGATCCTCTCGCCCGCGCCTTGGCGCGCAGCGGCGGACATGAGGCGCTCGACGACGGCGGTGTTGAACTGAATTCGGCGATCGCGCTCGGTGTGCGCCGCGCAGCGACGAGCGGCGCAACTGCAGTGCTGATCCTGCCCGTGGACCTTGCCGAAATTTCGGCGGCACACATTGATTCACTGATTCGCGATTGGTCAGGCGCACAACCTGGCCTTCTCGCCTCGCCCGATGGCGGCACCTCCGCGCTGATGGTGCGGCTCCCGAACGCGTTTACCCCACGGTTCGGGCCGAATAGTGCCGAGGCACATCGCAGCGAGCTGAGCCGTGATGGGGGCACGGTAGAGTCGCTCAGCTCGCCACTCGCCGCCGACCTCGATACCCCCGACGACCTGAAGGCTGCGCTGGAGCGCGAGCGATCAGTCGCCACGCCAACACCAACCGAGGGTCTGCTCGCACTCCCCATTGACGGCCTCGGTGAAATCCAGCCAGGCGACGACCTGCCAGCCATGATCGCGAGCTGTGTGGCGACAGCCACAGCGACCGGTGCGATCGGCGGCCTACGCGGTGACGACGTGATCGCCGTTACCCAGAAGATCGTTTCAAAGGCAGAGGGGGCCATCGTTGAGCTAGCCACCATCACGCCACGCCCAGAGGCGGTGGAGTACGCCGCGAAGTGGAGTCGCGACCCACGCCAGGTCGAAGTGGTGCTGCAAGAGGCGATTCGCGTGGTGCGCATGGATCGCGGAGTGATCATCACGGAGACGTCGCACGGATTTGTCCTCGCGAACTCTGGCGTTGACGCCAGCAACGTTGGCCCACGGAGCGGCGAGGTGGTGACGCTCCTGCCACGCGATCCCGATGGCTCGGCACGCGCGATTCGCGAAGCGATTCGCCTGCGCACCGGCGTGGCGCCTGGCGTGATCATCACCGACTCCTTCGGTCGCCCATGGCGCCTCGGCATCACCGACGTTGCGATCGGCGTGGCTGGCATTGCGGCGCTCGAAGATCTGCGCGGTAAGCCCGACGCCGATGGACGAATGATGGCCGCGACGGTGCGCGCTGTTGCTGACCAGATCGCCGCCACCGCTGAGCTCGCCCTCGGCAAGACCGCCCGCCGTCCGCTCGCCCTGATCCGCGGCGCGCACCCTCAGGTTGCAGAGGATGGGAGTGCTCGATCGAGCCTGATGCCCCCCGATTGGGACCTCTTCCGGTAATCAATCGCCCATTGCCGCAGGGGGCGTAGAATCTAACCATGACAAACGCAGAGACCCCCAAGGGATTCGGGCTGACGATTGACTTCGGTGGTGCTGCGCCAGCGGCCGACCCGAGCGTCGCCACGAGCGCCACATCCGCCGCACCAACGGAGGCGAAGCTGCTGATCCTCGGTTCTGGGCCAGCTGGCCTGACGGCTGCGATCTATGCCGCTCGCGCCGGACTCGCACCCGTCGTCATTGGTGGTTATGCCCCCGGTGGCCAGCTGATGTTGACCAGCGAGGTCGAAAACTTCCCAGGATTCCCTGACGGCATCGACGGCCCAGAGCTGATGGCGAAGATGCGCGCGCAGGCCGAGCGCTTCGGTTCGATCATGGTGGACCAAGATGTTGATCGCGTTGACCTGAGCGCACAGCCACTTCGAGTGTGGAGTGCTGGTCGCGAGTTCCGCGCCGAAGCCATCATCGTTGCAACCGGCGCATCAGCGCTCTGGCTCGGCCTCGAGTCTGAGACCCGCCTTCGCGGACGTGGCGTCAGCGCCTGCGCAACCTGCGACGGATTCTTCTTCAAGGGGCAAGAGGTGGTCGTGGTCGGCGGCGGCGATACCGCGCTCGAAGAGGCGCTCTTCCTGACGCGCTTCGCGACCAAGGTCCACCTCGTGCATCGTCGTGATAGCTTCCGCGCCAGTAAGATCATGATCTCGCGCGTTGAAGCCCATCCATCGATTGAGCTGCATATGAACCGCGAGGTTGTCGAGGTGCTCGGTGAGAAGAGCACCGAGGCCGTCATGCTGCGCGACACGACTGTCGGGGCAACTAGCACTCCAGAGCGACTCGCCGCTGGCGGGCTCTTCGTTGCGATCGGCTACACGCCGAATACGGCAATGCTCGGCGGCGCCCTCCCCGTTGACGCGGCAGGCTACTTGCAGCTTGAGAGCGAGACGTCTGCCTCCCAGATCGACGGTGTCTTCATTGCCGGTGACGTGCACGACCACCGCTACCGCCAGGCGGTCACTGCCGCGGGCGATGGCTGCCGGGCCGCACTCGACGCCGAGCGCTGGCTCACGGAGCGCGACGCCTCGAGGTCGTAGGGCGCCTGGTTGTGCGCGCTTAACTGGCGTTTACCTACAAACCCTAGAATCCCCCCATGCAAGAGTCAGCACAGGGAGCCCCCGTCGCAATTCGTATCCTGCGCGAGCAGCAGCGCCTGGAGCTGGATTGGCGCGAAGGCCATGTGAGCGCCTACGAGGCGATCCCGCTGCGATGGCTCTGCCCCTGCGCCTATTGCCGCGGTGAGGCTGGCCTTCCAGGGTGGCTCGATGCGAATCCAACCCTCAGCCCAAGCCAAACCAAGCTTGAGGGGGGCGAAATGGTTGGCAGTTATGCGCTCTGCCTCTTCTGGGGCGACGGCCATCGCACTGGGTACTACACCTGGTCGCTGCTGCGCCAGCGCTGCGCGTGCGCCACGTGCATGGGTACTCCGCGATGACCTTCGGTGTCAGTCGCGAGCTTTCCCTCCTCGCCTTCAATGCCCGAGTGCTCGCGGAAGCATCAAACAGCAAGCGCCCACTCCTTGATCGTTTCCGCTTCCTTGGCATTGTCGCTTCCAACATCGACGAGTTCTACGGTGTGCGCGTTGCAGGCATTCAAGATCAGCATCTCGCCGGCGTTCGCACACCTGGACCCGACGGGCGAACACCCGACCTCCAGCTCGCACTAATTCGAGAGGCGACCAGCCTCCTCACGGAATCGGCACAAGAGAGTTGGGGCACCCTAGTCGAAGAGCTGCGCAGCGCAGGGTTGCCACTTCGCAGGTGGGCTGACCTCGATGCCGCCGAGCAGTCACTCCTGACGGAGCGGTTCACGCGGGAGATCTTTCCGGTGCTCACGCCACTTGCAGTTGATCCAGGCCACCCGTTTCCACTGATCAGCTCGCTCAGCCTCTCACTCGCCATTCGGCTTCGCAGGGACGGTGATCAGGAGAGTTCGCTCGCGCGCGTCAAGGTACCAACCATCCTTGGACGCATGGTGCAGTTTGGGAACGGTGACTGGATCTTGTTGGAAGAGCTCATCGTGGCCCACCTGGATCTCTTGTTTCCCGGGACCGAGATCCTTGACGCGCATCTCTTTCGAGTGACGCGTGACGCCGACCTGGACACCGTGGAGGAGGAGGCCGACGACCTCCTTGAAGCGATTGAGGAGGGGCTGCGTCAGCGTCGGTTCGGCAGCGTGGTGCGCCTAGAGGTCGACACTGAGATGCCGAACGCGTTGCTTGAGATGCTCCTCGCCGGACTTGAGATCACCGGGGGTGAGGTCCAGGTGGTCGAGGGGATCCTGGACCTCTCGATCGCGCTCCAGGTGGCCAGCCTCCCTCGCCCAGATCTCCGAGCTCCGCGATGGCAACCGATCACTCCTGCGCGCATTGCCGCCGGGAAATCGGCCGACGCTGAGAAGGGCGACATCTTTGAGGTGATTGCCGAGCGAGACCTGCTGGTGCACCATCCATACGAGAGCTTTGACGCTAGCGTTGATCAGCTCTTCGCCCAGGCGGCAGATGATCCCGAGGTCCTCTCCATCAGGTCAACGCTCTATCGCACAGGTGCGACCTCCAGCATTCCCGCACACCTGATCCGTGCCGCCCATGCCGGCAAGGAGGTTGTCGTGCTGGTCGAGCTGAAGGCTCGCTTCGACGAGGCGGCCAACATCGAGTGGGCGCGACGGCTCGAAGAGGCGGGTGCGCACGTGGTATACGGCGTGATGGGCCTTAAGACCCACTGCAAGGCGACGCTGATCGCTCGGCGCGAGGGGTCGTCGATTCGCCGCTACGTGCACCTGTCGACGGGAAACTACAACCCGAAGACCGCACGCGGGTACACGGACATTGGCCTCTTCACTACGAACGACGTCATTGGCACCGATGTGGGTGCACTCTTCAACTTCCTCACTGGCGCCGCCCGCGCTACCTCGTATCAGCGAATCCTCGTGGCCCCAGACCACCTTCGGAGCGAGATCAAGGGGCGCATTGAGCAGCTCACCGTGCGGGCAGAAGCGGGCGATACAACCTCGATCACGATCAAGGTAAACGCGCTGATTGATCCCGAGATGATTCGCGCACTTGACCGTGCCGCCGAGGCGGGAGTATCGGTTGACCTGATCGTGCGTGGCATGTGCGGCTTACTGCCAAACCCGGCACGCCATGGGGCTCGCCTTCGCATTCGCTCCATCATTGGTGACTACCTTGAACACAGCCGCATCTATCGCTTCGCTGGCCCCGGTGGGGTGGAGATCTTTGCAGGGAGCGCTGACCTCATGGAGCGCAACCTCGACCGTCGCGTCGAGGTGCTCTTCCCGCTCGAAGAGAGCGAGGTGCGACGCAGGGCCGAAGAGATCCTCGACGCGCTGCTCGCCGATACCTCGAATGCCTGGGCGCTACAGCCAGATGGAGCCTGGGAGCGGCTCACCGATACCGGCAACTCTTCGTTCGAAACCTTGCGCCAGGTGGCAATTACCGCCTCTCGGGCATAATCTCGGCATGGAGCGCGAGTTGAAATTTCTCCTCGACCAGCCACGCATCCCAACACTCCCCAACGGCTATCACGCGGCCGAAGCGCAGCCAACCCTCCACCTTCTTGACGAGTACCTGGACTACCGTGGCCAAATTCTCGCCGCTGGCTGGCGACTACGACGCCGTCGATCCGATGGTGCAGCGCTGCGCTACACGCTCAAGTCCGAGCGAACGGCGGGCACGTCGGGCCCGCTGAGTGAACGGATCGAGATTGAGCGCACGCCAGAACGGGACGAGGAGCTCCCCGTTGAGATTGTGACCGCGCTCGCGCAGCATGGAGTTGACGTGGCCTACGTGCTCGAACGCGTACAGCCGTATCTCACACTTCGCCAGGAGCGCCAGCCGATAGCGCTCTCGAACATCGACGGCGAGATTGCACAGCTCAGCATCGACGACGTTCGTGCGCTCACACCAACTGCGGAGGGAGAACGGCGCTGGACGGAGCTCGAGATCGAGTTTCTCGCTACCGTTCGACCCGAGGCTCGTGATCGCGCCGCGAGCGAACTCGCGACATGGCTCGCTGCGCAACCAGGGGTTACGGTTGGCGGCGAAGCGAAGGTTGATCGCGCGGCGCGGCTGCTCTCGATAACGATCTAGCGCGAGGAGCCTGCACGGGTCTCCATGACGAGGGTTGGCAGGGCCTCGCGCCACCCATTGCCCGCTCGCGCTACGGCGACGACGAGACCTTCACGAATTCCCCCGCGATCAACGGTGACCTCGCGCGCCGTCGTTCGCTGCAGGAGCGCCTCCACGATGGCAATGCCCGCTGGCAGGAGTCGAGCGCGGCGCTGTGAAATTGCGAAGCGTTCCGCCACCTCCTTTGCCGTGAGCGCCGCCAGGCGCTCCCCCATGGCTGCAAGATCTTCGCGATGGATTGTGCGACTGATCAGCGTCGCTGGAACGAGTTTGAGGAGTCTTGTTGCCGTTCCGCCCACCAAGATCAGCTGGTGAACGTCGGCAACGGTAAGGTCGGCCAGCGCGATCTGGGCGTGTCGACGGAGCTCCTGCCACTCTCGCGGACGCGGTGGGTCTTGGTACGAGACGCGCGCCAAGAGCCGTGCGGAGCCAATGGATACACCGATTGCACGCGGCAGCTCATCAGGATGAAGTTCTACCGCTTCAGTCGAGCCACCACCAATGTCGACGACGAGCTGCGGCACCGAGTGGTCGTGCCCGTGGTGCAGGCCAAGGACGGTGAGGAGCCCCTCCTCCTCATGGGTCAACACAATCGGTGCACCGACCTTCGGTCCGCGCAGGGTGCGAAGCACACTCTCCTGATCACGGGCCCGCCGGAATGGCTCCGTGGCGACGACAAATAGTTCATCGGCGCCGAGGGTACTGGCGCGCGCGCGAAACGCCGCGAGCGCGTCACTGATCGCCGTCGTGGCCTTGCGCCCGATCATTCGATCTTGTTCGACCAGGCGACCGAGCTCAATCGGCATCGACTCATCGGCGATGACCTCTTGGCGCACCCCATCGGAAACTGCAACATAGAGGTGGGTGGAGTTGGAGCCGATATCGACCACGGCACAGACCCGTGGGATCCCAGCCTGGGAACTCCCGACCCGACCGCGACGGGGCGAAGGGGATCGTGGGGTTCGGGGGGTGCCGGCTGAGCGCGGCGCTACCGCGTGAACACCCCGTGAACGACGACCAGCCACCATTTGCGCATCCTACCCGTGAACGGAGATTCGCTCTTGGCGGGGCTGGGGCGGTAGGATGTGAACCAATTCAACGATCAGCGCGGAGGGGTAATGGGACCAGGAGACGAGCAGGGTCGAGTCGAGAACGAGATCCAGGAGATTCTCGCGCGCACCGCTTCCGACGGGGCCACCGCAGCGCCGCAAGGTGCCCGAGAGCCGCTCGACCGCGAGCTGCGCATTATCAAGGAGACCGTTATCCGCATGGGGAGCATGGCGGAGGCGGCGATCCGCGACGCCCTCGATGCGCTCGTCACCCACAACGCCGAGAAGGCCACGGCAGTGATCATTGGTGACCGAAAGATCAATGACATGCAGCACGAGGTCATCACGGCAATCACCACCACCATTGCAACGCAGAGCCCAGTGGCCCGAGACCTGCGCAACCTCTTGATGATGAACCACGTCGTCTATGAGCTGGAGCGCATTGGCGACCATGCTGCATCGGTGGCGAAGATCGCCGTCGCACTCGCCCCAGAGCCTGCGCTGCAACGCTACCTCCATCTCCCCGAAATCGGCGAGTTGGCGGCCACGCAGCTCCACGGGATCCTGATGGCGCTCGTTGACGTTGACCCAGTCCGCGCCCGGGAGGTCGCTGTCAGCGACGACCAGATCGACGCCCTCTATCGGCAATCGTTCGATGAGTGCATCCGTTTGATGGAGGCCGACCAGTCGAACGTTGCTCGCGGAACCCGCCTCCTCTTCGCCGCGCACTACCTCGAGCGAATTGGCGACCGCACGACCAATATTGCCGAAGACATCGTCTACCTTGCCTCTGGAGAGGTTGAGGATCTCAATCCTTGAGTCCCGACAGCGCAACCTCAACCAGCGACCAGAAGCGCCTCTACATTGTTCGCCATGCTGACGCTGGTGATCCAGCCGAATGGATCGGTCCCGATGCGGAGCGGCCACTTAGTTCAAAGGGGGTAAAGCAGGCCGCCCGCCTTGCAGCGGCACTCGTTGCCGCTGGTACCAACGTTGGTTCGATCCGAACCTCGCCGGCGCGCCGCTGCACGGAAACCTGCGCCGTGAT